>Ga0307998_1000341_pt1 | contig 27300 bp, 25 predicted proteins | sample Davwhametageno37_FD_203147 | JGI IMG/M metagenome (GOLD analysis project Ga0307998, IMG submission 203147) | Marine microbial communities from Davis Island wharf, Antarctic Ocean - #37 | ecosystem: Environmental > Aquatic > Marine > Unclassified | place: Antarctic Ocean: Davis Island wharf... | reverse complement strand
AGGGAAGTGGAATTCCAATTACTGGGGCTAAGCCGATGGTCATTCCAACATTAATAGCAAGGTGAAAAAAGAATATGGATGCCACACAATACCCATAAATTCTCGAAAACTTGGACCGCTGCCTTTCTGCCAAAATAATTAATCGAAAAAGTAAAAACAGAAAAAGGGCAATAACGACAAATGTTCCAATAAACCCCCACTCTTCACCTACGGTACAAAATATAAAATCGGTGCTTTGCTCTGGTACAAAATCATATTTGGTTTGTGTTCCTTGCAAAAATCCTTTGCCAAAACCTCCGCCAGAGCCAATTGCGATCATAGATTGATGCACATTGTATCCAGCTCCGGTTGGATCCGATTCTATTCCTAAAAGTTCATTTATTCTTGCTCTTTGATGTTTTTGAAGGATGTTATTAAATGAATAGTTTACGGCAAAAATGTACCCAGAAACTATTAAAAATGAAGCCAATAGCACCCATTTTACTTTCTTTATCTTTTTGAACTGAGAGTATAAAACCAAAAATATTAAGCCAATTACCACTACCATCATGGTTTGTCCTGGTAATACTATATCAAAGGGTAATTCTATTGTGGTTGTATTTAATAATAATGCCAAAATAAAAATTGCAGCGGCACCCAACCCCAACAGCAAAAAATTGCCCGAAAGTCCTTCGCGATACATTACAAATATAAAGCTAGCATAAACCAAAACTGAACCTGTATCTGGCTGCAAAAGGATTAGCCCAGCTGGAATAAGTAGTATGGTTAATGCTTTTATTCTGGTGAAAAAACCAGAGAATTTTTTATTGAGATTAGTTAGGTAAAATGTTAATGCTAACGCTGTTCCGAACTTGGCCAATTCAGATGGCTGAAATGAAAACCCGCCGAAAGTGTACCACGATTTAGCTCCTTTAATTTCTGTTCCAAAAATCAGAACTCCAATAAGCAAGGCGATACAAACTCCATAAATCAAGTAAGCCAAACGACTAAAAAATCGTGGATCTAACATTAAAATCACCCAGGCTAAAAAATAAGATGTGCAAATCCACATCATTTGTTTGCCATAAGATTGACTCATGTCGAAAATGGATTGATAGTTTTCGTTAAACGTGGCCGCATAAATATTGATCCATCCCATAAAAACAAGAACGCTGTAGAGTGCAATAAGCACCCAATCGATATCTAACCAACGACTACCTTTTCTTTCCATGATAAATATCTAAGAAAACAGCATCAAAAACTCGTTGTTCCTTTTTTGGTCGTTTTACTTCGCCTGTCAGATACTGTTCCATCATTAAGCTGGAAATCGGGGCAGCCCAAGTTCCGCCATAATCTGAATACTCGACATAAACAGCAATTGCAATTTTCGGATTTTCTTTTGGGGCAAATGCTATAAAAACAGAGTGGTCTGGCCAAGGATCATTTTGGACCGTTCCCGTTTTACCACATACATCTATGCTATCTATTCTTGCTCTTCTTGCCGTTCCTCCTTGTTTGTTTACTACCCTATACATGGCTTCAATTACAGGGTCAAAGTGTTTTGCATCTACTTCTGTTTCGTGGCGTATTGTAAATTCTTTTCTTTTTACAGAATTAGAACCAATAGATTTTACCAAATGTGGAGTATAGAAATAACCCTTGTTGGCAATTGTAGCAGCTAAATTTGCCATTTGAATAGGTACAACTAACATTTCTCCTTCACCTATACTTACCGAATATATAGTTGAAAATGCCCACCGATTTTCTCCGTACCATCGATCGTAAAAATTTACATCCGGCACGTTTCCTTTTTTTAATCCTGGCAAATCTGTTTGCAACTGTACGCCCAAACCAAACAACTTAACCCGCTCTTGCCAAAGGTTTAGTCCATAAGCTGCATCTTTAAAAATGCTAGAATGGTGGCCACGTTGCACTAATTTTTTAAACACATTCCAGAAATATGGATTGCATGAATGTTGAATTGCCGGAATCAAATTATCGTTAGTGTGCTCCCCGTGACAACCAATTATTCCACGGTTGCATAGAAACCTTGTTTCAGTTGAAATTACTCCTTCATCGAGAGCTATAAGTGCTTCCACCAATTTAAAAATAGAACCTGGCCGGTATTGGGCATCTATTGCTCGATTAAAAAGTGGATTTAATGTGTCGTTCGCCAATAACATTTTGTAATTCTGTGAACGTGGCCTTCCGACCAGTAAGTTAGGGTCGTAGCTTGGAGCAGATACCATAGCTAAGATTTCTCCGGTATTTGGCTCAATGGCAACAATACTTCCGCGCTTATTACCCATCAACCTTTCCCCATACTTTTGCAAATCGCGATCTAAAGTTGACACCAAGTTTTCGCCAGCAATAGGTAGAATATCATACTTTCCATTTTGATAACTTCCTTTTACACGATTGTGTACATCAACCAACAGCACTTTATTTCCCCGAATTCCACGAAGTCTTTTTTCATATTCTTTTTCTAAACCTCGCTTGCCTACATAATCACGTTTTTTGTAGTAAAGATCACGTTTTAAATCTCCTGGACTTGCTTCCGAAATATACCCTAAAACATGTGCTCCTACAGATTCTGGATATTTTCTCAGGGTTCGTTTTGCGCCATAAAATCCGGGAAATTTATACAGTTTTTCAGTTATACTGGCCCACTCATTTGCAGGAATTTGCTTTTCGAAAACAGAGGCTTTGTACCGACTATATTTTATAGCCCCGAACATTTTAATCGCAAAGGACGAATCTGAAATTCCCATTAATTTACAGAACGAAAGAGTGTCTAAATTCTTTACTCGTTTGGGGACAACCATTAAGTCGTAAGCTGCTTCATTATAAACCAACAATTCGCCTTTTCTATCGTAAATTAATCCCCTAACGGGATATTGCGTAACGTATCTAAGTGCTTGATTATTAGCCGATAACTTATACGAGTCATCAATTACTTGAATGTAAAAAAGTCTCCCTAAAAAAACAAGTACTATCGTCAGGAAAATACTTAAAATGACAAACTTTCTGTTTTCAAACGGGTTCATAAAACACGTTTTTCCCTAAAGGTTAAAAACTGAGAGACTATAACTAATGCGAATGTGAAAAGCATACTGGCTATAGAACGTCCAAGGGTATAAAAAAACTCTGAAAACCGAAATGCCTCTACAAAAAACAGAAAGATGTGGTGGAAAAAAATAAGTAGAAATGAATACGCTAAAAACCAGTTAATTCCCATGTGAGACATATCTGGCCGTGTACCTAAAGGATAACCATCCCTTGGTGCTAAAACCGTTAGGAGCCCTGGTCGCATAAATGCAGCAAAAACAGAAGCTGATGTATGCATGCCCCAAGTATGACTGAACATATCAACGCTCATTCCTAGTAAGAAACTCAGAAACAATACCATTGATTTATTGGCCTCAAGAGGAAACAATAGAATCACTAGAATATAAAGATAGGGACTTACAAAGCCGAAAAGGTCAACATTATTTAAAACTAGCCCCTGCAATATCACAAGAAAAACAAAACGAAATATTGTACCTAAATAATCCTCCATTAATCTTCTTCTTTAGGTTTTTCTAATTCCTGTTGTTCCATTTTTAGTTTATTCCTAACCACATATACATAAGTAACATTATTAAAATCAACAGAAAGATTTATTTCAATAGCCTGAAAATCTGTTCCTTCTATTTTGCTAAATCCTTTAATAGTGCCTACCATTATATTGGGTGGGAATATTGTACCAGAGCCACGAGTAATAACACTATCCCCAACATTAATCTTTACATGTGCTGGAATATCATCCAATTGTGCAACACTTGGACTACGCCCATCCCAAGTCAAAATCCCAAAATAATTGTTTGATTTTAGCCTTGCACTAATTTTAGTGTCTTTATGCAATAGTGAAATTACAAAGGAGTAATTGTCAGAGGTCGTTTGTATAATTCCTATAACCCCTTTATCGCTTACCACTCCCATTTCTGAAGTCAAATCATTTCGACTACCTTGATTCAAAGTAAGATAATTGCTCCGCTTGTTAGTCGTGTTATTTATTGCTTTTGCGGCTAAGTATTCGTACTGAGTCAAATATGCGGAATCATTAAAAAACCGTACATCCGGAGTTAAAGAATAAAAAGAAGTCTGAGCTTCAGACTTTAACCTCACGTTTTCTTCTATTAAAGCCTGGTTAACTTTTTTAAGTTTTAGGTATTCACTAACATCATTAATGGTTTTAAATGCATTTCCGCTAATTTCATTTGCAGAAGTTAAAAAATTGGCTCGATGAAAGTTGTTGTTTTGGACAAGAATGGAAAAGCTAATTAACTCTACTATTAAAAAAAGTAAAACAAAATGGTACTTCCAAATAAGCTGAATGAGGTTTCGCACTTTTTACTTCCCCAATTTTACTTCATTAAGAAACTAAACGAATCCGAATTCTTCAAGGCAATACCAGTTCCTCTGGCAACCGCACGAAGCGGATCTTCCGCTACATGAACAGGTAATTTTGTCTTCATTGCAATTCTTTTATCTAGTCCACGTAACATAGAGCCACCACCGCACAAATAAATCCCTGTTTTAAAAATATCAGCAGATAATTCTGGAGGTGTCATCTCCAATGCCGATAAAATTGCTTCTTCTATTTTGGAAATAGATTTGTCTAATGCGTGAGCTATTTCGACATAAGAAACATAAATTTCTACAGGAACCCCAGTCATCAAATCTCGACCATGAACCGCGTAATCTTCTGGTGGTTCATCCAAATCGGGCAAAGCTGCTCCCACTTCAATTTTAATTCTTTCTGCTGTTCGTTCTCCAATTAGTATGTTGTGTTGGCGTCTTAAATAATCTTCAATATCGGCCGTAAATTCATCACCTGCAACCCGAATAGATTTATCGCAAACTATTCCGCCTAAAGCAATTACCGCAATTTCCGAGGTCCCCCCCCCAATGTCAATAATCATATTTCCCATTGGCTCTTCTACGTCAATTCCAATTCCAATAGCAGCAGCCATGGGCTCATAAATAAGAAAGACTTCTTTGGCTCCAGCGTGTTCTGCCGAATCTTTTACTGCTCGTTTTTCAACTTCCGTTATTCCAGATGGAATACAAATAACCATTTTTAATTGTGGAGCAAAAAGCCTACGCCCAGGATTAATCATTTTAATCATATTCTTGATCATGTGCTCAGCAGCATAAAAATCTGCAATAACACCATCTTTCAAAGGCCGAATGGTTTTAATGTTTTCGTGAGTTTTTCCATGCATTTGCATGGCCTTTTTACCTGTGGCAATAAATCGTTGCGATATTCTGTCTTGTGCAACAATAGACGGCTCATCAACAACCACCTTATCATTCATAATAATAAGTGTGTTTGCGGTCCCTAAATCAATCGCAATTTCTTGCGTAAATAAATCAAATATTCCCATTAGGTAGATCTCCTTATATGTATTTTAATGTTTAAAATGTCTTGTTCCTGTTGTAACCATTGCAATATTATTAGCATTACAATAATCTATACTTAACTGATCCTTAATGGATCCTCCCGGTTGAATAACCGTTTTAATTCCTTCGTTTCCCGCTATTTCTACACAGTCAGGAAAGGGAAAAAATGCATCTGACGCCATCGCGGCACCATTCAAATCAAATTTAAATGCCTTTGCTTTAATAATGGCCTGTCGCAAAGCATCAACTCTACTTGTTTGACCAGTTCCACTAGCCAATAATTGCTTGTTTTTTACTAAAACAATTGTGTTCGATTTTGTATGCTTTACTAATTTATTAGCGAACAACAAATCTTCTATTTCATCTTCTGTTGGTTTGTTGTTTGTTACAGAAGTTAGGTCCACTTTTGTTTCGCTTTTATTATCCCTTTCTTCTGCTAAAATACCATTTAATGCAGTACGATATAAAGTCTGTGGCATATCTGCCTCCTTCTTCACTAAAACAATTCTATTTTTTTTCTGCTTTAGAACCTCCAAAGCTTCGATGCTGTATGAGGGTGCAATAATTACTTCAAAAAACAAGTTTTGTATTTCAGTCGCGGTCTTAGCGTCTACTTCAGTGTTAGAAATTAAAATTCCACCAAAAGCCGAAACAGGATCACCAGCCAAAGCATCTGTCCATGCTTCAAAAACCGTATTTCTACTTGCCATACCGCAGGCGTTGTTGTGTTTTAGAATGGCAAATGTTGGGTTGCCATTCTCAAAATCAGCCATTAAAGCGACCGCTGCATCAACATCCAAAAGGTTATTGTAAGAAAGTTCTTTTCCGTGTAATTTATCGAAAATTGAATTTAAATCTCCAAAGAAAACTCCTTTTTGGTGTGGGTTTTCGCCATATCGCAATACTTGAGATTTATGCTCTGACACTTTTAAAAATTCTTGTTCAAATTCACGATTGAAATAAGAGGCAATGGCAGAATCGTAATTAGAAGAAACTTTGAAAGCTTCTAAAGCCAACTTTTTTCTTTGGGTAATGGTTGTAACTCCATTTCCTTCAGTCAAAACTTCTAAAACTTCTCCGTATTGATCTACAGAAGGAACAATAACAACATCCTTAAAATTTTTGGCTGCCGCTCTAATCAGCGATATACCGCCAATATCAATTTTCTCAATTATGGTCTGTTCATTGTTTGTTGTGGCAACTGTTTTTTCAAATGGGTACAAATCAACAATCACGATGTCCAATTCAGGGATTTCAAATTCGTTAAGTTGTTCCATGTCTTCACTCAATTCTCTTCGAGCCAATATGCCTCCGAATACTTTTGGATGAAGGGTTTTTACTCGCCCACCTAATATCGAAGGATAGGAAGTTAAATCCTCAACAGGTACTACACTGATTCCCAATGCCTCAATAAAAGCTTGGGTGCCACCAGTTGAATAAATAGTAACATTTTGCTCGTTAAGCTTTTGTACAATGGGCTCTAGGCCATCTTTACTAAAAACAGAAATTAATGCACTTTTTATCTTCTTCTCCTCCACAATAAACATTTATTTCGATTCCTCTTCTACTTCGGGTTTTTATAGTTTTTTTAAAAAACCTACAACCAACTATCTGCTAGGCGATTAATCATTAAAAGCTCAACAATAAACGGTTATTTACCTTCTATGCAATTTTAACTACAATATACGTCTTATGGAGCGGGTAAAATACAGAAAATCAACAATGTTAATAAAAGATGTAAATTGTTTAAAACGCGTTGTAAGGAAATGGAAGTTAAAAGTTCTAGTTTCAAGAAAAAAGAGACTACTATTCTGCCAAATTCCTCCCTTGGATCGGGTTGCGTTTCGATAGCTATCAAAACTGAACTAGCTCTTATTTTTGTTTGATAGAATTAGAAAACGGTAGATCAGATTACTAAATCTGAACGAGCTCCTTATTGAATCGGATTTGTAATCCTAACCTCAGGCTAATAAGCCCTTTCTGTACTTCCTTCGTAGTACAATACAAAAGCCTTATTTACTACTCGAACTCCACCCGGAGTTGGGAAATTCCCTGTAAAATACCAATCTCCCGTGTGATCTGGGCAAGCTTTATGAAGACCTTCAATGGTTTGGAAAATAATTTCAATTTTCGCATTGCAATCTTCCGGCGTAACTAGCTCAGCAATTTTAGCCGAAATTTCTTCCGCAGTATAAAGTTCGTAAATTTCTTTCACCACATTTACTTGCTCAGTCATTGGTAATTCTAATTGAGCTTTAGCCTTTTTATAAACCTGTTTTATTACACCTTCTTTTCCGTTTTCAACCAATAAGGCAATAGCTGCTCTAAAAGCAATAAAATCACCCATTCGCGCCATGTCAATTCCATAACAATCAGGAAAACGGATTTGAGGTGCGGAAGAAACAATAACTATCTTTTTAGGTTTTAACCTATCCAACATTCTTATGATACTTTTCTTTAAAGTGGTACCTCGAACAATAGAATCGTCAATGATTACAATGCTGTCTTTATTTGGTTTAACCACTCCATAAGTAACGTCATAAACATGCTCCACCAAGTCATCTCGATCTGCATCTTGCGTAATAAAAGTTCTGAGTTTCACATCCTTTATGGCCAGTTTTTCAACCCGCATCGTTGTGGAAAGTATTTCCCCAATTTTATCACTACTCGGCTTCTCGCCTAACTTTACTATTTCCTGCTTTTTCCATTGATTAAGTTCCGCTTCTACTCCATTTAACATACCATAGAAGGAGGTTTCGGCAGTGTTTGGAATAAATGAAAAAACCGTGTTTTTAATGTCGTGATTAACCGAATTTAATATTTGAGGTGTCAAAGATCTTCCCAATTCTTTTCGCTCTTGATAAATGTCGGTATCACTTCCTCGTGAAAAGTAAATTCGCTCAAAAGAACATGATGTTTTACTTGTGCTTTTTCTTATTTCTTCTATGTTTACCTTCCCATTCGCCCGAATTAAAAGTGCGTGGCCTGGATCTAATTCTTTAATGTCCTCTTTTTGAAGATTAAAGGCAGTTTGAATAGCTGGGCGCTCAGAGGCGACAACCATAACCTCATCATCTTGGTAATGAAAAACTGGGCGAATTCCATTTGGATCTCTCAAAACAAAAGCATCACCATGTCCAACAAGTCCACACATTACGTAACCACCATCAAAATCTTCGGCAGCGTTGCGCAATACTTTTCCAAGGTCTAAACTGTCAACTATTTTGTCTGTGATTTCTCGATTAGAGTAACCCAACATTTTGTTTTTTTGGAAAATTTCTTCGTTTTCCACATCTAAAAAATGCCCAATCTTCTCTAAAACCGTTACCGTATCTGCTTTTTGTTTAGGATGTTGCCCAAGGTTTATTAATAAATCAAATTGTTCATCTACATTGGTCATGTTAAAGTTTCCGGCAATAACCAGGTTTCTGGTTTTCCAGTTGTTTTGTCGTAAAAATGGGTGGCAAGCTTCAATGCTGTTTTTTCCATAAGTACCGTATCGCAAATGGCCCAAAAATAATTCTCCGCTAAAAGGAGCGTTTTCTTTTAACCAATTTGGATCTCTAGCTTTTTCGTAATTAGTTCCAATTCGTTCTTCAAAACGAGAATGAACATGCTGAAAAATATCTTGAATAGGTTGTTTGCTTATCGATCTGTATCTCGAAATATATCGTTTACCGGGCTCAACGTTTAGTTTAATATTTGCCAATCCAGCACCATCTTGACCTCGGTTGTGTTGTTTCTCCATAAGGAGATACATTTTATTGAGTCCGTAGTACGCTGTTCCGTATTTTTTTACGTAGAAATCTAGTGGTTTTAGAAGGCGAACGAGGGCAACTCCGCACTCGTGTTTAATGAAATCACTCATAGAAAAATACGTAATAACGATTAGACGTCAAAGGTACATTTTACAATCAATAAATGTTGGGGAATTGTTGGAAGAAATATTAGAAGATATCACAATTATTTAGTTGAAAATTGAAATTGAAACTCTGGTATATTCTAGGCACTTTGTTCCATCCTTTAGTTGCTTTAAGAAAAAGCCAACATCTAAGTTTTTAGAAAGGCAAAATATAAAGTGGATAAATAAATCACCTTCCTAAAACTTAAATTAATACGTAAGATTAACACCCGTCCATTCCGTAAACAAAATCAAATTCTTGCTTGATTGATTTTCCATTGAGGTTTTCCGCAGGTGCCCATTTTGGCATTTTATAAAGGAGTTTCATTAATAATGTGTCCGAGGCTTTATTTCCTGAAGAATAAATTACTTCAGCATCTTCTATTTCTCCCGTTTCCGAAACCGTAAACCCAATCCTTACCGGTTCACTTGGGTCAAATTTTATTTCCTTGATCTTTGTTCCACTATTTTCTTTTAAAAAAGCAATCATTTTTTCGTGACCACCTTTAAATTCAGCTTCTTTTTCAGGAATAACAGTCATTCCAACATGGAATAGTCTTTCCTCTTTAACCCTAGTTGCTGAGTTCTCCGCTCTGTATTTCACATCTATAATTACATCAGAAGAAATCTCGACTAAGGACAAAAGGTCTTTCTGTTCTTTGTTCAAAATCGCATTTTTACCAGTTGCTTTCCTCTGTTTGTCATTGACCTCAGCGTTTATTTCCACTGAAGTATAATTGCTAATCCAACTGGAAGGGTAGTCCGAAATAATATCGGTCAACGATTTAGCACCGTTCAAAATTTTCTTTGAAATTGGTCGTCTATACCTTCCGCCAACCATGTAATTTGGTTCTTTTACAAGCTGTGGTATTTTTATAGTCGGAAATATTATGGATGGTGATTTCACACTCTTACGTCCACATTCTTTCTCTTCAATTGTTGAGTCAAATGCACTTATTCCAATTACCAAAACTGCTAGACAAATCATTACTATTTTCACCTTCATAACCGACTGTATTTGTGGGAGCCGCTCCGTATTCAAAACAAATGTAATTCGATGAGTATCTAAATTTGGAAAATGAAATGTAAATTCACTCTTTACAACATAAAATTGGCTTAACCTTGTTCTGGTGTCCTCTAAAATAATTCGTGCCATATTAATTTTAATGCTTCTGATAATAGGAGCTTTATTTGTTTCACGGGCCTGTTGGTTCAAAAAATCATTTACCTTACAAGAGAGGCAATTTAATGAAAAAATGAACATTTCGCTCCGCGGTATCGCTCATAACTTGCTAATTTTAAACCAAGATAGCACTTCCAAAATCCCGTCCATTTCCAAGCCTTCTTCTAGTGAATTTTATGTGGAAACTAATTGCTATTACTCTTTAGAAACCTTTGATAGTATAATTACCAATGAGTTTAGTTCAAGAAATATAAAAGTCAATTACGATTATATCTTAGTGGAACCTGTAAGTAAAAAAATAGCATTGGGAAATGCTGTTTCTCCGGTTACATTGAGGAGCGTGGCTGAATCTTTTGAAATATAAGAGATTGGCCATCAAAAACGTCAGTTGAATATCCTAAGCAGTTGCTTTGATGAAACTCAATTTATTATCCCCAACTTTGGCAAAGATTTGGAAAATATTTTCTTGCTATATAACTCCAAATAACGAACAATATGAAGTTACCAGAAATTAAAACACCTCAACTACCTCCTAATCTAGAGTTTAAATTTGAAGGAAAGTCTGAAAATTTTGAGCTAGGTGAATTTTGGCGTTGGGCCTTGTCCGATTTAGTTGAAAACCGAAATAGAGGAATTCTTGCGGAATTCATTATTAAAAAAGGGCTTGGACTAGTAAGCACTACTCGTTTAGAATGGGACGCGTATGATTTAATAACAGCTGATAACAATAAAATTGAGGTCAAATCGTCAGCCTATATTCAGGCATGGGAGCAAAAGGAGTTTTCAAAAATAAATTTTGGAATAGCTCCGACTAAAACCTTACTTAAAGATAACAGCTACTCGGAGGATTATAGAAGGCATGCGGATATTTATATTTTCTGTCTTTTGGCACATAAAGATCAGGTTACAATTAATCCAATGAACTTAGAACAATGGAAATTCTATATTGTAACATGTCAAACTTTGGATGCAAAACTAAAAAGTCAAAAAACCCTAAGCTTGAGTACACTGGAGTCACTTGATCATATTCAATGTAAATACGATCAACTAAAAGAATCTTTAAAGGCAATAAAAGGAACGATTACCTAAAACCTAAAAATAGAAAGTGTTGTTTAAAATTGAAAAGGTAATTATACAATTAAACTAAATCGGAATGGCAAATCAATGGGGAATTTCACGGGAAGTGGAAGAGTTAGTAATCAGTAGAGATGATTCATGTATTTATTGTGGATCAAGCTTCTCGATTGAACATAAGTCAAGAAAAACGATTCCTACATGGGAGCATATTATTAATGACCTTGAATTAATATCTTCGGATAATATTGCTTATTGCTGTATGTCTTGTAACTCAAGTAAAGGGGCTAAAAATGTAGAGTTCTGGTTTGAAGGTAAATACTGTAAATCCAAAGGAATCAATAAAGATACTGTTGCCGAAGTTGTAAAAAACGTCATCTTAAAATCACATTTAAAGTAAGGACAGAAACCCGCCTAGTTACATGCCAATACCGTGACGGAACCTACCCCACAAACTCAACAAAAACCCCTTCTTCCGTTTTTTCAACTTTAGAAACGCCATGTTTGCCTAGCCCTTTCATGCCTTTATCCCAGCCTTTGTTGCTCAAGCCAGCTAAGTCTTTTAACTCACCGATTTCCATGCGTTCACGATCTTTTAAGATATCGTAAATTATTTTTTCGTTGTCGTTTAACTCCAACGTTTTCTTAGGTGCGCTAAACTTCTCAGGTCTCATTTGAGGGAAAAACAACACATCTTGAATGCTTGCATTATTGGTCATAAACATAGTCAATCGGTCAATTCCAATTCCCATTCCTGATGTAGGTGGCATTCCGTACTCTAAAGCACGTAGAAAATCTTGATCGATAAACATAGCTTCATCGTCCCCTTTTGCAGAAAGCTTCATTTGATCTTCAAAACGTTCTCTCTGATCAATAGGGTCATTCAACTCGGTATAAGCATTTGCAAGCTCTTTTCCGTTTACAAAAAGTTCAAAACGCTCGGTAAGTGAATCATCATCACGATGTTTCTTACAAAGTGGCGACATTTCAACTGGGTAGTCTGTTATAAAAGTAGGCTGGATGTAATTGTGCTCGCATTTTTCACCGAATATTTCATCAATCAACTTTCCTTTACCCATAGATTCATCCACTTCTAAACCAAGTGCCAAAGCAACATCACGAACTTCATCTTCCGACTTTCCATTCAAATCATATCCTGTATGATCTTTGATTGCCGTAAGCATAGGTACCCTAGCATAAGGGGCTTTAAACTCAACTTCGTTTTCACCAATTGTAGCGGTGGTTTTTCCGTTTACTGCAAGACTTACTTTTTCAAGCATTTCTTCTGTAAACTCCATCATCCAATGGTAATCTTTGTACGAAACATAGATTTCCATAACCGTAAATTCAGGGTTATGGGTTCTGTCCATTCCTTCATTTCTAAAATCTTTGGCAAACTCATAAACACCATCAAATCCACCAACAATTAGTCTTTTTAAATAAAGCTCATTGGCAACACGCAAATACAATGGAATGTCTAGTGCGTTGTGATGCGATATAAATGGCCGAGCAGCTGCTCCACCAGGAATTGGTTGTAAAATCGGTGTTTCCACTTCTAGGTAACCTTTTTCGTTAAAAAAGTTACGCATGGTATTAATGATTTTTGTTCTCTTTATAAAAGTGTTTTTTACTTCGCTGTTTACCACCAAATCAACATATCGTTGACGGTACCTCATCTCAGGATCGGTAAATGCATCATGAATATTTCCATCGGCATCCGTTTTCACAACTGGCAATGGTTTTAGTGATTTACAAAGTACTTTAAGTTCGCTTACATGAATGGATATTTCACCAACTTTAGTAGTAAAAACTCGGCCTTTTAACCCAACAAAATCCCCAATGTCAATGAGTTTTTTAAAGACTTCATTGTACATCGTTTTATCCTCATCAGGACAAATCTCATCTCGGTTTACATAAATCTGAATTTTACCTTCTGAGTCCTGCAATTCTGCAAATGCAGCCTTCCCCATCAGTCTTTTAGACATGATACGCCCAGCAATAGTGATTTCTTGAAAATCCGTTTCTGGATTTTTAAAGTTCTTTAGAATCTCGCTACTTGTGACATTTACATCAAACTTTTCTGGAGGAAATGGGTTAATTCCCAATGCTCTCATCTTGTCTAACGCTTCCCTTCTAACTAATTCCTGTTCAGATAATTGCAAACTCATGTTGTGCCAAAATTTTAAGCACGCAAAAGTAGGGTTTTCTAGTGGTTTGAAATCAATATAAAAAGGACTTTGGATTGAATATATTTGCTTTTGCTTTAAGGCGGGTATAGATAACAATTCACTTATCCTGTTGTTTAACGCAATCAAATGCCCGATCATGGATAATATTTCAAATAGAGCTTTAATTAGTCGATTATTTAGTTCCGCCAATCAGCAACTGGAGGCCGCTAACTTTGATGTTGAAAATTGGTCGCAATGGTACCAGGTTATTTCAGGATTAACTGGTCCTGAAAAGATGGTTTATGTGATTGTAAAACTAAATAAAGCTGTCACCAATGGAGGTTTTGCGGAATTTTACGAAACCTCTTATGGTATATTTGCTCCCGAAATTATTCACGCGCTGAATGAAATTAAGGCGGTAGCAACAGCCGAAATTGTTGCTAACTCCTTGCCGGTTGTAAACCCAACAGGACTTTTGGATGACTCCTACAAGGAGCTTGTTTTCAAGCTCAAGCTTTCAGAACAACAACGGGCTCAACTTTATACTCAGGATATTCGCTACGACCAGTTAAACGACCAGGAGAATTTAGAGGATCTATTGGGTGGGTATTTACAAGAGATTGTAAAGTAAGAAGGCGCTAGCTATTAAATCATAATCTATAGTAAATAACGTATGGGGACTCTTTAAAACCCTCTACCTAGCTGATGTCGCCTTAGTCACTTCCTTGCCCAACCATTTAATCTCGGACAAGGTAACTTTTGATTTACTCCTGTAAATAGAGAGAAACTGAGTTTCGGAATCATATCCTTTTTTAGTAAAATTGGGTTTATAATTTTGGAATTTGGAAACCGCTAAAATCGTGTTTGTTTCGCAATCAACTGCAGCCAAAACCCACATAAACTTATGATCGGACCAAACTACGGTTAAGTATGCCATTCCTTTTTGCTTCCTATTTATTGCACTTTTTATCTCCCCTCTATTCGCTAATTTACTTGGGCTTTTGTAATACTTGGCAATGTCGTTTTCTTCAACTTCTGTAATATCATCCGGAATTAACAAGGTCTTTCCTGACAACAAAAGAGTAAGAGCCGGGTCTAATTTACTTTTCTTTTTGTTTTTAGAATTGGGCTTGTTTTTCATGGCATTAACGTGTGCCTCCATGAAACTAGAGAGGAACACAACCTCTTCTTCAGAACTTAAACAACTCGGCAGCCCAAGCTTTACAATCCATTCTCTACCTAATTCTGCATTGTTCCTTTGCCCTGCATATTCACCTGGGTACAAAGTTATCGACTGTACTTCTGCATATTCATTTTTACCCTGAACAGTTCGGTATTCTTGATGAGCATCACCTGTTAAAACCAAATATTTATCTGATATTCCAGGCTGTAAAAAGGAATTTAAGTCTTCTGCTGATTTCCCAATTATTTCTGTGTTTAATTTCCAGTGTTTTTTCAGGTGTTCTACTATATCGGGGTTGCACTCAAAATCATCCAGTTCTACTACTAATATTCTTCCTTCTACTAATTTGGCTTTATCGGCGGTTGGCTCCCAAAATTGAGCGTTTGATGGTGCCGCAAAAGCCAAAATTAAAAATAGGGAACAAGCTAAACTTTTCATAATTCAATATTTTTTTCAATGGAAATCAACGAATCAATTAAAACATCCATTTCGGTTACAAATGACTTGTATTTAGATGTTGCCGGTTCGTTAAATCCTGTGTGAATTTTAACCACCTTTTGGCTTTTATCTAATACTACAAGAGTTGGAAAAGATACGGTTTTATTGAGGGCAGGAAAAACTTCCGTCACTTTACTCTTATCCGAAGTACCTCCATAAATGAGGTCGTAAGGAATGCCCATTTGAGTTTTGCCCCGATTGGTAAAACAGCGTAAGGAAGCAGCAGGTGCTTATAATAGTCAAAACAGAGCGGACTTTGAAGACGCAGAAACGGGACAAGCAAGTGTTATTGAAACGTATTTGCCTGCTCAATTGGCCGAAGAAGAGGTGGCGAAAATTATTGACGATACTCAAACCAGACCTTCAAACATGAAGAATATGGGTAAAGTAATGGGAATGACTGCTCATAAATTAGCGGGTAAAGCTGACAACAAATTAGTGTCAAATTTGGTGAAGGTCAGAAATAAGATAACGGCTAATTAGGCAATTCCGTGGATTGATTTCATAGTTGAAGTTGTTTAAATTACAACTAAAGTACGCGACTAATCTTCAAAAAACCTGGTTAAATGAAAAATTAGAATACACGCATTATGTAAGCGAGCGTATAGTAAGGTGGTCGGTTTTCATGATTTGCGCCATTAGATCCAGATTGCGCTGATCCAACTCCTCCCCCATATTCCACTGTTATGCCGGTTGTTACGCTTTGCCCAGTACGATAAGTCCAAGAACCTCCAGATACGCCATCGCTCCGATCGCATGAACAATCGGCTTCAAACCCTACGGATGTGTATGCGTTAAAGTCGTAATACTTGTGGGTATGCGAAGGATCGTCTATACCATGATTGTGACGAGGAATTTGTGACAAATCTAATGAAACTGAATCAAGCCCTCCAGACCCACCAGCTATTTTTGAAGATCCCCCTTGAGTACTCAAATTCCCAGGCTGATTATAATTCGCCTTGGCTGGATCAAACCCCACAACAAACCTACCTCTTAAATCGGGCACAGTAAAGTGATTTGTATGGGCACCTCCCCCTCCCACACATAAAACATAACCTGTCGGAGGCGTTTTTCCACTCCACATAATAATGCCGCCAAGAGGTACCGCTCCATAGCCAATAAATTCAGTCGCTTTTATCTTACCATTTACTTGAAGTTTTTCCGTTGGATAGGGTACGCCTATACCAATATTACCATAGTTAATACTGCCAGCAGTCATAGATGTCATAGAAGCCGAACTAGAATTCTTATCTGTTCTATACTCCGTTTTCCAAGGGTTCATTGCATACCATTTACTGGAATAAAAAATGAATATAACATCCAATTTGGTGTCATATACCATCATTCCTTGAGTAGGAGAGAGGCTTACCATAGCCTCACGTTGCACCGTGGTCATCCGAGGAATAAGCAATCCCTTGTTATTAGCTTTCAGATCCAATACAGAATTTGAATCTGGAAGGGGGTTATTTATCCCTACTTGGGCTTGGCCATAAATAGAACAAAATAAAAACAACAATACAGCGTGAATTTGTTTCATGTACATGCTAATAAGTCACAAAGATGCATAAAAATGAACGCGGTATAAAAAGACTCAAAAACATCTTTTTATGTGGTGAGTTGCAGGTTCGTAATATTCCAAAAAGTATTTCTGCTGATATAAAATATTATGTTTGTTAAAATGGAAAATGCGTTTTACCAGTTAATAAAACTTTAAAAGTGAATTTTGGCACTAAAAGCTTATTCTCGTTTATTTACGTCATGCCCATACTCATGTGCTTGATAGCGCTTAATCAAATTCGCATGGCCAAAAACTATCATCTAAGCCCTTGGAATGGTGGTGGATTTGGCATGTTTTCTACTAATGTTACCACTGGTTCAAGAATATTGGTATGTATTGGAGTTGATGATCGTGGAAATGAAGTTCGATTATTCCCTGAGTTTCAGAAATTGGATACAGAAAAATGGTCAAAAGACTATGAATTAGAATTAAAAGCCAACCCTAGTTTGGATAAACTGCAAAAAATAGCTAATGCAATGCTTAATAAAAACTACTTACAAAAACTGAATCAAGAAAAACAAAATGTTGGAGAGTTTATGGGGTGGTTAGTCAATGAGTCAATTTACATTCCTCTTCGAGAAGATAAACTGAAACTAAAAGATGAAAAACTACATAGCTTTAATACGGTAAAAACGGCCATTTACGAACTGCGCTACAATTCAAAAGACAATAGTGTGAAGTATTTTGAACTGTTAAAATATCAAGCCAGTAAGTAATGGCAATTTGGAATAAAATAACCTCACTAGTTGAGTTTTTGGAGGCATACCCACGCGACATTTTACTGTATCGCTTGACTCTCTTGTTACTTGTTTTCTACCATCCACCTTCATGGGTTGGTGAGGTTCCAATAAGAATTGCAGTGCTCTTCATGTTTTTCTCACCCAAATTGTCTCGAAATCGTTGGCTTTGGCTGATTGTCTTTGTTGGGTTTTCAATATACACAGCACGCTATTGGTACAATATTGATAACCACAAATACTTAATAAACTATTGGGTGGGGGCTTGTTTCATTTCGACGCTATTTAAGGACCGCATTCAAATCTTAAAAATTAATGCCCATCTTCTAATTGTTCTCACATTCATATTTGCATTATTCTGGAAGCTTACGTCCCCAGATTTTTTAAATGGTGATTTTATGCAATATAATTTACTTACAGATTCAAGAATGCAATACATCAACACTGCATTGGTTGGTATCACTCCAGAACAATTTTTGGATAAAAAGTTACTGATGCAATATTTGAGTATTGCGCCCAATTTGGAAACTAAAGTCACCTTGGACAGCGCGCCCAGATTACATGTAGTTGCGCTTGTTCTGACTTACTTGACGTTAGCCATTGAAATGATGGTCTTGTTCACTTTTTCTTTGAAGCGATTCCCCGTTTTTCAAAAAATAAAAGACTACTCGTTACAATTTTTTATCCTGACGTTGTACCCATTAATTCCCGTTACCGGATTTGGCTTAATTTTGAGTATATTGGGTATGGCGCAGTTGGATCAGGGTGAAAAGAAAAAATTTGGACTTTATTTTTTTGCCATAATCGTCATGCAGTTAGCATCTCATTTCTCGCTTTTGGATATTGTTAGCGGTGATTTACATATTTAACTCGCAAAAGAGCTAACCAGCAATTCCTCTTTTTGCTTAGATAGGTTATTTAAAAGTTGATCGAGAGTTTCGATTAATTAAGAACGATGTTAACCTTCAAAACTATCATGATTTAGACTGCTTAATGCTATCTGAAGTATACAGAAAGCCCCGAATTATTGATTGATTTGAAAGAGCTAGAACTCGCACTTAAGGAGTATTCAGCATTAAGGTATTTGAATACATGCACTTTAATAACTTAACCAATCGCCAACCTCATCTAAAACTCCATTAACAAAATGACTCATTCATTTATCGAAGAATATCGACTCATAAATGACTTAATTGCTCAAAGTGCACACCGAGACCCCAGTATAAAGCATTTAATTACCACTGCAGGTGTTGATTATAGAGTGGTAAACTCTACTCTATCCTAATGTGGAAAAAACTTAGCTATGGCAGATTATATTTATGATCCTGATACTTTTGGGCTGTCCACATCTAGAAGACATTTGGAGCCCACTTTTGCACTTTTTGATTCTTTATTTCGGAATAGCTTTTAATTTCTAGCTTCCCAAATTTTAAGGTACAAAAACGTACTCATTTTTCGTGCATTATGTTTGGCTCTTTCCGCTAAATCCCCTTTGTATAATTCATCAACTGTTTCAAACCAAATATTCATCCAATGTCCAAAGTGTGCATTTGAAATGGTGTGTCCTTCGCGTTTATCTACATCTATGTGAGCTTGTGGTGGGTTTCCTTTAAACTTCTTTGTAAACAGTAGCTGAGATTCCCAGAAATCGGTAAGTTTTTCTAAATGCTCCGGCCAATTTTTAATGGCTTTGTTAAATATGGGTCCCAACATTTCGTCTACCCTTATTTTCTTGTAAAATGCATCTACAAGGTCAAAAACATCTTGACGAGATTCTATATCCTTATTTACCATATTACAAAGTAAAACTAAATGAAACCAAAATTTGAACTAATCTGTGGCCAATTCCAGTTCTAAAAAGACCATTCAAATTTAATCTATGATTATTGTCAGCGTAGTTTTGGTTATTTTTAGCCAAATTTGGCGTTCTTTAAAACAAGAAATATGACACGAGACGAAATATTAGAAAAAATAGAAGAGAAGTACAAACAACAAGAACAGCCAATGGACGCCTATTTACAGGGGTTGTTGCACGCAAAACCGATTAACTATTGGGATTATATTCAAGTAGATACTCTTTTCAGTCTCCAAAAAACTCGTACTGATTTTCCAGACGAAGTAACCTTTTTAATGTATCATCAAGTTACGGAGTTACTATTAAAATTGGTAACGCATGAGCTAGAACAAGCAACCGTGGCAGAAGGTATTACTGGTGCTATTTTATTAGAAAAAATTAAAAGAGCTCAACGTTATACAGAAGTCGCCCAAATGAGTTTTGACGTAATGCGTGAAGGAATGGATCCGAGGCAATACGACCAATTTAGACACACTCTTACGCCTGCAAGTGGTTTTCAATCTGCTACATTTAGAGAAATCGAATTTTTCTGTACCGATCTGTGGAACCTGGTTTATACCCACAAAAAGGAAGAAATGAAGGGAAGTCAAAACATAGATGAAATGTTCAACTGGATATATTGGCAAGCCGCAGGAATAGACAGAAAAACGGGTAAAAAGTCTTTAACGCTTCAGCAATTTGAAGAGAAATATTTAATTGGTTTTAAGAAATTAGCCACAACTTATCAAACCCGTAATTTATGGCAACAATTTATAAGTCTGCCTGAAGAAGAAAAAACAGAGGAACTAATTGCTTTAATGAAAGATTTTGACCAGACTTTTAACGTTCGCTGGCCACTTGTTCATCTAAGAACTGCAGAACATTATTTAGAACATGGTCAAGAAGTAAAGGCTGCTACTGGTGGTTCTGATTGGAAAAAATATTTACATCCAAAATTCCAAAGAAGAATGTTTTTCCCAGAATTGTTAAGTCAAGAAGAGTTGGATAATTGGGGAGAAGTGTAAGGCTCGAACTTTAATTTTCTTTTTGTTCTGGTATTTTGTTTTGTAAATTGGCTGAAGCGTTTTTTCACTAGATTTTCATTTCCTAAATACTCAAAATGAAAAACTATATCAAAAATTTATTCTTTGCATTGCAATCATTCCTAGAATTTGAAGTTAGATTAGCTTTTACAACTTACAGCTCTTACCTTTACCCCCTCTAAAAAGAAATGGCAAATATTTACAGACGTAAACAACTTTGGAAGACTATTCTTCTAGCAATGGGAGTAATAATAATTCTCGCCTCGTTTTGGTATACCAAAACCCTGGTTGAGGATATTGCAGCAGAAGAACGAAACTCAGTAAAAATTTGGGCGGAAGCTTTAAAGAAAAAAGCTCGTTTGGTGAGTTATACGGATCAACTATTTAATGATTTAAGAATAGAAGAAAGAAAAAAAGTAAAAATGTTAGTTGAGGCAACAAAACGCCTGTCTGGAGACTCTCCAAATATTGACATCACTTTTCTTACTCAAATATTACAAGACAATACGACGGTTCCTGTTATTTGGACAGACAACGAGGGCAGGGTAAAATCTCACAGAAATTTAGATCCTGAAATAGAACATACTACAAAACAACTTTCGGACGAGGTTCTACGAATGGGAAGCAAATACAAGCCCATAAAAATTGTTTACCTAAACAACCAAATTGACTATTTGTATTACGACGATTCACGAATTTTCGCCGAACTTAAACACACTTTTTCTGATTTAGAAGAGTCTTTTATTTCTGAAGTGGTTAGTAATAGTGCAAGTGTACCGGTAATAATTACAGATTCAAACAGAACCAAAATAATAGCATGGGGAAACATGGATTCCACTGTTTTAGAAGACAGTATGAACCATCAAATAATAATTAAGGAACTAGCCAGCCAGAACCGTCCTATTGAAATTAGTCTACAAAAGGGACATACTAATTTCATCTACTACAAAGACTCCGCTATTTTAATTCAATTAAAGTATTATCCTTTTATTCAGTTTGGGGTAATTGGAGTTTTTATTCTCATTGGGTATGTACTTTTCAGTACTTCTAGAAGAGCAGAGCAAAATCAAGTTTGGGTGGGTATGGCTAAAGAAACCGCGCATCAATTAGGCACCCCACTTTCATCGTTAATGGGCTGGGTAGAATACATGAAGGCCAAAAACATGGACCCTGTTATGGCGGAGGAGTTACAGAAAGACGTGGATAGGCTTCAAACTATCACCGAGCGATTTTCAAAAATAGGATCCCTTCCAGAATTAAAAAGTCAAAATGTAAAACAAGCCTTGGAGCCAATTTTAGCTTACATGAAAACGCGGAGTTCAAAAAAAGTGAACTTTGTTTTACATGAGAGTGGCAGCAACATACACGCAATGTTGAATGTCCCGCTTTTTCATTGGGTAATTGAGAATTTGGTAAGAAATGCAGTTGATGCGATGGCTGGAAAAGGTAAAATTGAATTTGGGATAACAGAAAACGATGAGTTTGTGTTTCTTGATATTGTGGATACAGGTAAAGGAATGTCTCCCAAAAAGAAAAAAGATGTTTTTAAGCCTGGATATACAACCAAGGCACGTGGATGGGGATTAGGGTTAACGTTAACAAAACGAATTATTGAAGATTATCACAAAGGAAAAGTTGTTGTAAAACACACAAAAATTAACGAGGGAACAACCTTTAGAATTACACTATCGAAAAATGAAAAGAAGAATGTTTCATAGCAAGATAGAACTTCAACTTTGTGAGAATTCAGAATCATTATTGGGAAGAAACTTAACGAGTAGCAAATAATGGCTGGCATTTATATTCATATTCCATTTTGTGGTCACGCATGTACCTATTGTGATTTCTACTTTACCACACACCTTCAGTTTAAGGAAAAGTTTTTAAACACCATTTGTCATGAAATCGAATTAAGAAACGGGTTTCTTGACGACGATGAAATTTCAACTATTTATTTTGGAGGGGGAACTCCATCCCAATTATCTGCTAAAGAAATAGAGAGAATTTTAAATGAAATTAAGAAAAATTTTAGGGTAACTAAAAATGTGGAAATTACTTTAGAATGTAACCCTGACGATATTAATCTGAACTCGGCCAAGGCGCTTTATTCAATAGGCGTGAATCGGCTGAGCATGGGAATTCAAAGTTTTCATGATAATGAATTGAAGTTGTTAGGACGGCAACACACAGGCAAAGAAGCGTTGGACGCCGTGGATGCAATACAAAAGGCTGGTTTTTCAAATTTTAATTTGGATCTTATTTATGGTATTCCCAATTCGGATCTCATTTCTTGGAAAAAAAACCTCGAAACCATTATTAAGCTTCAACCAAATCATATTTCTTCTTATTGCTTAACGATTGAACCAGGCACCCAACTTGACTACCAAGTAAAAAAGAAAAGGGTTGTTTTACCTTCTGAAAACGTGGTTATTAATCAGTTTGAAGCGCTGATGGATAATTTAGAGGCCAGTAAATATGACCATTACGAAATATCGAATTTTGCACTGAAAGGGTTTGAGTCCAAACACAACACCTCCTATTGGCAAGGAACATCTTATCTCGGTTTAGGGCCATCTGCTCATTCTTTTAATGGAATTAATAGAAAAATAAACATTGCCAACACGAATAAATACTGTGATCTTTTGAAAGATGACAAGGGCTTTGAGTGGGAATATTTATCGGAAACCAATAGGTTTAATGAATATCTAATGACAGGCCTTAGAACTAAATGGGGGATAGATTTAGAATTTATTCAAGAAAATTTTCCTGACAGTTTTATCCTCCAACTTAAGATAGACTTAGAAAACCCTATTAAAAACAGTTTACTTCTTCTAAATAATAGCAATGTGGTGTTAACGCAAAAAGGAAAATTATTTGCCGATAAAATTGCATCAGATTTGTTCAGGGTGTCCTAAACAAAACGCGGATCCGTGTCCATGACACTACCACAATTATTGCAAGTTCTTAATTTTTCAGAACTATAAAACTCTTTAAATCGGGGCAAAAAATCTTTTTCAATATTTTCTAAAGGAAAATAAGACTCGTGTAATTTATTGTTGCATTCGTCGCAAAACCACATAAGACCGTCATTGCAGTCGGTGCCCAGCCTAACACGTTCTATTACTATACCGACGGTGTTTTCTCCACGCATTGGGGAGTGCGGCGTTTTAGAAGGTAATAAAAACATTTCGCCTTCTTTTATAGGCACATCAAGAGGCTTTCCATCAACTTGTACCCGAACATTTATATCCCCTTCCACTTGAAAAAACCATTCTTCCGTCTCGTTATAATGATAATCTTTTCTTGCATTTGGCCCCCCGACTATCATAACTATAAAATCCCCGGCTTCTACATACAAATTTTTATTTCCAACAGGAGGTTTCAATAAATCGCGGTTCTCTTCAATCCACTTACTCAAATTAAAGGGCATTCTTAAACTCATACTTTTTTGTTTTTAACTGTGTAAAGGTAAACTTTTTGACAATGCAAAGATAAAAGCCAACCTTATAGCCGCGCTAAACGTGGTAGGTATAAAATGATACTTTTGTAAACTTTTAAAATCCGAGGGAATATTATGAAAATTAGACTATTAGCAGCGTTGATATTATTAAACCTTGTGGGCTTTGCACAACACGATCACGAAACTGAGTTTTCAGAAGATGATATAATGTTGAATGAAACCCTGAAAAAAATGTACCCTCATTTAGCTTCTGATATTGACGCAGAAGAAGCAAAACTGGAAAAGTTTACCGCAGATTACATTGCTCAAGAACTTCAAAACCCATCTAGAGCAGGAGTAGATTACATTATTCCTGTAGTGTTTCATATTTTGCATGAAGATGGCCCAGAAAACATTACGAATACTGAAGTTCATGACGCCATGCGAATATTGAATGAAGATTTCCAAATGAGGAACGATGACTTAAGTGATGTTGTATCTCGATTTAAAAGTATTACTGGTGAGGCAAAAATCGAATTTAGATTAGCACGAAGAGACCCACAAGGTAACGCAACTAATGGAATCGATAGAATTAGAACAAGTCTTACTAATCAAGGAGGCGAAAGCGCTAAACTGAATGTTTGGCCTCGGAACACTTATTTGAATGTGTGGTTGGTTAAAACCATGACTAGTGGTGCTGCCGGATATACGTTTTTGCCAAGTGGGGCTCACAGAAGACCTACTAAAGATGGAATAATTTTGCTTTACAATTATTTTTCTTCTGTTAGGCAGGGAAACTATAGAAGGTCTAGGGCTTTAACTCATGAAATTGGGCACTGGCTTAACTTATTACATACTTGGGGTAATGGTAATACACCCGCAGTAAGCGCAAACTGCAGTGATGACGATAGGGTTGGGGATACACCACTAACAATAGGATGGCGGTCTTGTAACGCTAATGGTACTTCTTGTGGGTCGTTCGATAATGTTCAAAATTATATGGAATATTCTTATTGTTCCAATATGTTCACTCAAGGACAGGTATCAAGAATGAGAGCGGCTTTAAATTCTTCAACTGCTGAAAGAAGAGATTTAGTTTCAAAAGCAAATAATATAAAAGCTGGAGTATTAGACATGGAACTTGCGGATTTTTCAAGTACAAAGAACTATGCCTGTGTAGATGAATCTGTACTGTTTATGGATCAATCATTAAACGGTGCAGTAACGTGGAAATGGGAATTTGAAGAGGGTACGCCAAAAATTTCAAATGCTAAAAATCCTGTTGTAACCTATTCTAGACCTGGTTCTTTTAAGGTTAAGTTAACCGTTAAAAGCGCGGATAACATTACTAAAACTAAATTGGTAGACGATTACATTACGATTAATAACAATATTGGTTCGTTTTTACCTTTATTAGAAGGGTTTGAGGGGAACACAGAGTCTATCGCTGTGAATTGGGTTGCTGAAAACGAAGACAGGGACGGTGTTTATTGGAAAGTAGAAAAAGGAAATTCATTTGCTGGTGAAAACTATTTAATGCTTGAAAACATTAAAAATACTTATGGACAATTTGAGTCCATTGTAAGTGCACCTGTTGATTTAAGTAACGTGGTTAACCCTAAATTAGAATTTTACCTTGCACACGCATCTAAAAGTTCTGGAACTTTTGCAGGGCAAACAAAATTTAAAGTCTATTATTCTAATGATTGTGGCGAAACCTGGAAGCTTAAATACAGCTCGGTAAGTACCAGTATTAATAATGGTAAAATAATGAATAATTCATACTTCCCGCAGGCAAAAACAGATTGGTCACCTATTTCTATAACTAATTTTACTGGGGCCGATATGGTTCAAAATGGGTTAATCAAGTTTGAGGTTGAAAATAGAGGTGATAATAACTTCTTTTTAGATAACATTAATATTACAGGAAACATTGCCGATGTGCCTGTCCTGGAGTTTCCTTCTAATAATTTAGATAGTGTTGCAAGTAGTGTCTATCTCGACTGGAAAGCTGTTCCGGTTATTGATAAATATGAATACGAATTATCGGATAAAAGCGATTTTAGTAATTTGATATATAGTGGTAGTAATGTTTATTTGGGAACTTCACCAAAAAATAGCGATACGCGGTTTTATGCTGAAAACCTAACTCCAGGTACAACCTATTTCTGGAGAGTTAGAGCTGTTCGAGGTTCAAACACCTCCAATTGGAGTTTTGAATGGAAGTTTACGGTAAGTAGTACAGGAAAAGGAAAGGTTGATATTAATGGAGGCCCTTTTGTTGGATTAGAAAGCATAGATAATACAGGTGAGTTTTTAGTTGCAATTTATCCGAACCCGAGCAACGGCTTGGTAAATATTCAATTAGAAAACGCAAATGACGATAACGTTCATGTTAATGTCTATTCAATTCAAGGTCAAAAAGTATGGTCAAAAACTGAAACAGAATACAGGGCTCGTTTTATAATAGAAGAAGGTGTGCTTACTACCGGAATATTTGTGGTGAATGTATCTGTTAATGGAATTACCAAAACACAAAAACTTTTAGTTCAATAAATGAATTTAGATCTTACTGGTAAAAATGCTTTGGTGTGCGGAAGTACTCAAGGCATTGGCTTGGCTACTGCACAAGCTTTGGTTGAATTAGGTGCAACGGTTACGCTTGTTGCAAGAAATGAGGAACGATTAAAAGAAGCAATTTCTAGTTTACCTAACTCAGAAAAACATAATTATTTGGTTGCTGATTTTAATTTTCCAGACAAACTTGATGCAACTTTAAAAGAACATTTAGACGCGGGAAACTCTTATAATATATTGATTAATAATACAGGCGGCCCTCCAGGTGGTTTGGCAATTGATGCAGAAATAGACCTGTTTCGAATTGCTTTTAATCAGCATTTAATTTGTAATCATATTTTAGCTACAGCTTTGGTTCCTGGAATGAAAGCGAGTGGTTATGGGAGAATTGTAAATGTGATTTCAACTTCTGTAAAAATTCCATTAAACGGCTTGGGTGTTTCTAATACAATTAGAGGGGCTGTTGCCAATTGGTCAAAAACATTAGCAAACGAATTGGGGCAATTTAATATTACAGTAAACAATGTTTTGCCAGGTGCAACTAGTACAGCAAGACTGAGTTCTATTATAGAAAACAAAGCGGAAAAATTGGGCAAAACCAAAGAGGAGATTATGGCTGGTTTCAAAAGCCAAGTTCCTATGCAACGAGTTGGGAAACCTGAAGAAGTGGCAAGTGCAATT
>Ga0307998_1000340_pt1 | contig 27304 bp, 24 predicted proteins | sample Davwhametageno37_FD_203147 | JGI IMG/M metagenome (GOLD analysis project Ga0307998, IMG submission 203147) | Marine microbial communities from Davis Island wharf, Antarctic Ocean - #37 | ecosystem: Environmental > Aquatic > Marine > Unclassified | place: Antarctic Ocean: Davis Island wharf... | reverse complement strand
GCAAATGTATAGAAACCTTGTTTTAAATTAGGATAAGGTTTAAACTATCTTCTTATCGTTACTTCAACTGCTTTTAAATCAAAATGTAAGGGTGGTTTTTGCTTCTTCACAGTAACCTCTAAAGCGGCTACAGAAGCATGATTTTTCTTAATTAAGGTAGCAATTCGCTCTGCAACATGCTCAATTAAGTCCGACGGAATTTCCATTACTTGAGTAACCAACTCCATAATAGAGACATAGTTTACCGTATCATTTAAGTCATCAGATTTTCCTGAAATACTTAAATCTGTTTCAATCTTAAGATCCACAACGAATGTGTTTCCAGTAATTCGTTCAGCAGGTAAATGTCCGTGATAGGCGTGAAAACGCAAATCTTTTATAGAAATAAAATCAGACATTTTTTAAAGCTCCTACTTTACTTAAACCACTATCAATTCTAGATAGTACTTCATCTTTTCCTAATAGCGCACATATTGCTGACATACTTGGCCCTATTCCTAAACCAGTAACCAACAAACGAAATCCAGGCATTACTTTACCAAAACCGTATTCATTGACTTCTAGATATTGTTTGAAATCGATTTCAATATTTTCTTCAGTAAAATCAGATATTCCGACTAAAACTTCACGTAAACCAGCAATAATCGAAGGCGTATCTTCCTTCCATTTTTTCTTTATCGTTTTTTCGTCGTAGGTTGTTGGTGCTTCAAAATAGAACTTGTCATTCATCATATCTTCGACAAATCCAGCGCGCTCTTTCATTAAACCACAAACTTTAGTAACGAAGTTCATATCAGTTGAAATTCCAGCAGCTTTTAACTTTGGCATTAGTAATTCAGCTAATTCTTCATCTGATTTCATTCTAAGATATTGTTGTTGGAACCACTTGGCTTTATCAGCATCAAATTTAGCTCCCGCTTTTCCAACTCTTTCAATTGAGAAGGCTTCGATTAATTCTTCTAAAGAGAATAATTCTCTTTCGTCACCAGGATTCCAGCCCAAAAAGGCAAGCATGTTTAAAAAAGCTTCTGGAAAATATCCTTTCTCTTTATAGCCACTTGATGTTTCTTTTGTAGTCGGATCCACCCACTCTAATGGAAAAACAGGAAACCCCAACCGATCTCCATCTCGTTTGCTCAGCTTACCGTTTCCGTCTGGTTTTAAAATCAAAGGAAGATGTGCAAATTGAGGCATAGTATCTTGCCAACCAAATGCTTTATACAACAAGAAGTGAGTTGGAGCACTTGGCAACCACTCTTCTCCACGTATAACGTGGGTTATTTCCATCAGATGATCGTCAACCACATTTGCCAAATGGTAAGTAGGCATTCCGTCTCCTTTCAAAAGAACTTTGTCATCAATATTATTAGTGTTTACGACTACCCAACCGCGAATCATATCATTCATTCGCATTTCTTCATTTCTAGGCGCTTTTAAGCGAATCACATAAGGCTCGCCAGCATCAATTTTCGCTTTAACCTCTTCCGCAGATAAGGTCAACGAGTTTTTCATGCTCGTTCTAGTAATGCTGTTGTATTGAAAGTTGGGCATTTTCATTTGTTTCGCACTTTCGCGAATTTCGTCCAACTCTTCTGAAGTGTCAAATGCATAATATGCCTCACCTTTTTCAATAAGATCGTAAGCGTATTTGGCATAACCCTCTTTTCGTTCGCTTTGTCTGTAGGGCCCGCAATTTCCAGGGTTATCTGGACCCTCGTCTGGGTTGAGTCCACACCACTTTAGTGCGTCTTTTACATATTGTTCCGCACCCGGCACATATCTAGTTTGGTCGGTATCCTCCACTCTAAGTATAAAATCGCCATTGTGTTTTTTGGCAAATAAGTAATTGTAAAGCGCCGTTCTAACACCACCCATATGCAGGGGGCCTGTAGGGCTTGGAGCAAATCGTACACGAACTTTTCTAGACATAAAAATGCTTTTAAATTTTGGGCGGCAAAGATAGTCTTCTAGCTGCGTGAGCCGTTAATTTGTACTAAATCAAAAGACAGGAAGTTTATCGCCTCAAAATGTCCCTATCTTCGTTAATTGCCAAAGAAATAAGTGGAGAACACAAACAACATATTAAAGGAAAAATTAGCGCAGTTTATTCGCAAGTATTATGTGAATCAGTTGCTCAAAGGTGGATTAATCTTTCTTTCTTTTTCGGTCGCATTTTTTGTCTTTGTTTCGGTATTTGAGCACTTCGGAAGGTTCTCTACTTCAGTTAGAGCCGTACTTTTTGCTTCATTGATTGCAGTTAGTGGATTTACTTTTTGGAAATATATTGCCGTTTCACTTTTTAAACTGTTGGATTTTGGAACGCGAATTACAAATGAACAGGCAGCAATAATAATTGGAAAACACTTTCCAAACATTAAGGATAAATTGCTCAATACGCTTGAACTTCAAAATCAAAACACACTTTCCAGCAACGCTTTAGTGCTAGCAAGTATTGACCAAAGAGAAAAAGAGCTTTCTCCGGTTCCTTTTTCTGTAGCAATAGATTTAAAGAAGAACTCTAGATACGCACGATATACAGCAGTACCAGTTTTTATTCTGCTTATTATTTTAATAATTAGCCCATCAATTATAACCGATAGTACGAGTAGAATCGTCCAATACAACACCCATTTTGAAGCCCCAGCTCCTTTTAGTTTTAATGTTCAGGAAATTGAAGAAAGTGCCATTCAGTTTAGTGATTTAGAGTTAGTTGTTCAATTATCAGGTAGTAAAGTACCCAATGAGTGTTATGTGCAGTTGAATGATGGGTCATTATTAAAAATGTTTAATGATGGAAATAATCGGTTCACATTTACAATTCGAAATATTGACAAAACGCATCAGGTTGTATTTGAGGCGGGTGGATTTTCAAGTCGACCTTATTTTATAAATGTTACTCCAAAACCCGTTGTTGAGTCTATTTCAGCAAAAGCCAACTTTCCAAAATACATTAATAGGGAAAATGAGCTTTTTGAAAACCGCTCTTCCTTGCTCATACCTGAAGGAACGGACTTGAAATGGAAAATTGGGACCAAAAACACAAATGATTTTGAGGCCTTTTATGATGGTGAATCAATCAACGTGAGTCAAAAAAACGAGAAGAACTTTAAAGTTGAAAACCGCATTTTGAAAGCTGGAGAAATGGTTTTTTATTCTAAAAATTCTAATGGGAGTTTGGTTGACAGTTCCTTGGTTAGAATTCAGATTGTTAAAGACCAGGCTCCACTTATCACTACCCAACAATTTACAGACACCCTCTCTTCTAAGTTACTGTATTTCAGAGGAAAAATAAACGATGATTATGGTTTTAGCTCCTTGAACTTTGTGTATCAAGACAATGAGAACAACTTAAAGAAGACAAAAATCACCATACCGAAAGGTGTAAAAGACTATGAGTATTATTTTACATGGAATCTAGCGCAGTTGCCAGATTCACTGCTTAAGCCAGGGGTTAGTTTTAATTACTATTTCGAAGTATGGGATAATGATGGAATAAACGGTGCTAAATCTTCACGAACCTCTACTCGAGAATTTAAGGTTCCATCAAAAAAGGATATTCAAAAGAAAACCAACGAAAAGGATAAGAAGATTAAAAATGACCTTGAGGCTAGTATTGAAGAGGCTAAAAAGCTGCAAGAAAACATTGACAAACTGAATAAGAAGTTAATGGAGAAAAAGGCTTTAAGCTGGGAGGAAAAGAAGGAAGTAGAGAACCTGTTGAACCAACAGAAAAGCCTACAGAATCGATTTGAAAAAATAAAAAGAGAAAATAAAGTCAACAATTTCAAAAAGTCAGAATTTACAAAGGCTGATGAACGTATCATGGAAAAGCAGCGTCAGTTGGAAGAATTGATGGAGAAGGTGATGGATGAAGAAACCAAAAAGTTATTGGAAGATCTTCAAAAATTAATGGAGAAAAACGATAAAAAGAAACTGCAAGAAAAACTGGACGAGTTAAAGTTGAAATCAGAGGATGTAGAAAAGGAATTGGATAGATCGTTAGAGCTGTTTAAGCAACTGGAGTTTGATAAAAAACTACAAGAAACGATTGATGAGATAAAAGAACTAAAGGAAGAACAACAGAAGCTAAAAGAGAAAACCGAAGAGAAACAACCAAAGAAAGTAGATGAGAAAAAGGCAAACGAAGAAACCTTAAAAAAACAGAATGAGCTGAATAAGAAAATGGATGATCTTGAGAAGAAGCTCGATGATTTGGATAAAAAAAACAAGGAATTAGAGAAGCCAAATAAAATGCCGGATCTAAGCGAGGAAAAGAAAAAGGCTAAAGAGAGCATGGAAAAAGCCAAAGAGTCGCTTTCTCAAGAAAAGAAAAAGGATGCTGCTAAATCCCAAGAAGAAGCCAAAGAACAATTAGAGAAAATGGAGCAGAAAATGAAATCCGCTCAGGAAAAAATGGAGCAAGAAAAGCAGGAAGAGGATTTAGAGGCCCTGCGTAGATTGCGTCAAAATTTAATGCGGTTGTCCTTTGATCAGGAGGATTTGATAGAGAAAATCAGGGTTACTAACCCAAGGGGTCCTTTGTATGTGGACCATACAAAAGAACAAATGCGACTATCGGACAACTCAAAAATGATTCAAGACAGTTTATTCGCTTTGTCAAAACGTAACATTAATATTCAGGCAACGGTTAATAAAGAGATCTCTGCGATGAATGATAATATGGAGAAATCGATAAGAGCGATGGAAAACAGAAAATCTGGCGATGTAATGAATCGACAACAATGGATTATGAATTCGATAAATGTTCTTGCTTTAATGCTGGATGAAAGCATTCAAAATTCCCAAAAGAAGCAGTCCAGCAAAAAGTTTGGAAAGAAGAGTTGTTCTAAACCTGGAAGTGGTATGGGAAAAAGTATGAGTGACATAAAGAAGCTTCAAAAACAACTTTCGGAACAGATTAAGAAGATGAAAGAGGGTCAAAAAGGTAAAAAACCAGGAGACAAGCCCGGAGACAAGCCTGGAGATAAGCCGGGAAATAAACCCGGACAGAAAGGGGGCCGAGGATCTAAAGCGGGAGAATCTATGGCTAAAATGGCCGCTCAGCAGGCTGCAATTCGTCAAGAATTGAGACGGTTAAGTGATGAAATGGGTAAGCCAGGACAAAAGGGCGGGGGCGGCGCAGAAATGAAACGCTTGCAAGATCTAATGGAGAAAAATGAAGTTGATTTGGTGAACATGAAGATTGACCAAGAAACAATGAATCGTCAGGAAGAAATTATGACCCAGATGTTAGAGTCAGAAAAGGCAGAAAGAGAACGGGAGTATGACAATAAGAGGGAGTCAAAAACAGCACAGGATATTAGCAACCCGTCTACGGATTTTCTCAAATACCAGGAAGAAAAAAAGAAGCAAGTTGAACTTTTAGAAACAATTCCACCAAATTTGAAACCTTTCTATCGTAATTTAGTAAACGATTACTTCAACAATCTTTAGCATTGAATACACATATGAAGAAGGAGATTCGTTTTCCGGCAGATTTAAGTAACCTAGATAAAGTGGAAAAGTTTGTCCACTCGATTCTTGACTTTGAAGAAGTTGACGAACGTCTATATGGTAATATAATTATAGCGGTTACTGAAGGCGTAACGAATGCTGTAGTTCATGGAAACCAAAACGATACGCAAAAAGAGGTACACGTGCAATACAACAGCTCTGAAATTGCTATAGAATTTAGAATTAAAGACCAAGGTAATGGGTTCAACTTCAAAGAAATCCCGGATCCAACGTTGCCTGAGAACATTGAAAAGCTTGATGGGAGAGGAGTTTTTCTCATCACAAGTTTAGCAGATCAAATTGAGTTTCACGATAATGGCTCGTTAATAGAAATGCAATTCAATCTAGCGGTATAACCGACAGTTATGATTAATTTTTTTACCGAAGAAATCGATTTTTCTCTAGAAAACGAAGTGGAAATAAGCACGTGGATTAAGGAGCAATCTGGTTTGTATGGTGTTGATATACAGATAATTAACTATGTTTTTTGCTCTGATGAATACCTGCTTAACATCAATAACGAGCACTTGGATCACGACTATTATACTGACATTATAACATTTGATATGCGGGACGCAAAGGGTCAGCCAATAGAGGCTGATGTTTTCGTGAGTATTGATCGTATAAGGGATAATGCTCAGAAAGAAGGGGTAAGCTTTCTAAACGAGCTTCATAGGGTGTTAATACATGGGTTTTTACATCTTGTTGGTTATGGTGACAAGACGGACCAAGAAGCTGTCCAAATGAGAACACAGGAAGAGAAATGTTTATCTTTGCTTTCGCTGTAATTCGACAGATGTTTCACGTGAAACTTTCCTTTATATATAATGTTAGATAAATACGATGTAATTGTTGTTGGTGCTGGACATGCTGGTTCAGAAGCCGCTGCTGCTGCTGCTAACCTTGGTTCAAAAACGCTATTAATTACAATGGATATGGGGCGTATTGCTCAAATGTCTTGTAATCCAGCGATGGGTGGTGTGGCAAAGGGTCAAATAGTACGAGAAATTGATGCGCTAGGCGGTTTGTCTGGAATCGTTTCAGATAAATCTGCTATTCAGTTTAGAATGTTGAATCTATCTAAAGGACCCGCAATGTGGAGTCCAAGGACACAAAACGATCGTCAACTTTTTAATATTGAATGGAGAAAGCAACTTGAAGCTATTAAGAACTTAGATTTTTGGCAAGACAACGTGACCCGAATTCTTACTGAAGGTGATAAAGTAATTGGCGTAGAAACTGGAATGGGGATTAAGGTTTATTCAAAAACAGTGATACTTACGAGCGGGACTTTTTTGAACGGTTTAATTCACATTGGTGATAAAAACTTTGGTGGCGGACGAGCCGGTGAAAAGGCTTCTCACGGTATTACGGAGTGTTTAAATGAGCTGGGTTTCGAATCTGGTAGAATGAAAACAGGAACACCCCCAAGGGTTGACGGAAGAAGCTTGGATTATTCAGTAATGGAAGAGCAGTTTGGAGATGAAGATGTTACAAGTTTCTCTCACTTAGATGCCCATAAATTAACAAATCAGCGCAGTTGTTTTATAACCTATACTAATCCGAAAGTACATGAATTATTAAAAGAAGGTTTTGATCGAAGTCCGATGTTTAATGGTAAAATCGATTCGATTGGGCCTAGATATTGTCCGTCGGTTGAAGAAAAAATTAGTCGGTTTGCGGATAAAAACAGGCATCAAATATTTGTGGAGCCAGAGGGATGGGATACTGTCGAGATTTACGTGAATGGATTTAGTACTTCATTGCCTGAAGAAGTGCAATTGAAAGCACTCAAGGCGGTTGTCGGGTTTGAAAACGTAAAAATGTTTCGTCCTGGATATGCTATAGAATACGATTATTTTCCACCAACCCAATTGTCTCATACTCTCGAAACTAAGATTGTAAAAGGGCTCTTTTTTGCAGGCCAAATCAATGGAACTACTGGATATGAAGAGGCTGCATGTCAGGGTTTAATGGCAGGTATAAATGCGGATGCAGTGGCTCAGGGAAAAGAAAAGTTTACACTTTCAAGGGATGAGGCTTATATAGGTGTTCTTATAGATGATCTTATTACAAAAGGAACCGAAGAGCCATACCGAATGTTTACTTCTAGAGCAGAGTATAGAATATTATTAAGACAGGATAATGCTGATATCAGGTTGACACCCATTGGTCATAAAATTGGCTTGGCTACTGATGAAAGAATGAGCCTATTGGATAAGAAGTTGAAAGGTACCGAAGAGGTGCTTTCTTATCTTAAAAAGACCTCTGCTGAACCACAGATATACAATCAATATCTATTAGAGATTGGCTCGGCTGAGTTAAAACAGAAGGTGAGGTTGTATAGTTTATTGTCACGTCCGCAAGTGAATATCAATTCAATTATCGAGAGAGATAATGGTCTTAACGAAATAGTCGCAAGGTATAATGGTGTTGGAAAAGACATTAAAATTCAAGCCGAAATAACAATTAAATATGAAGGTTATATTTCTAAAGAAAAAGAAATGGCCGATAAGATGAATAAGTTGGATCAGTATAAAGTGCCCTTCGATATTGATTATTTGAAGTTCTCGTCTCTATCCATGGAGGCTAGACAAAAACTAACTAAAATTAAGCCTACAAATTTGGGTCAAGCTAACCGAATTAGTGGAGTTAGTCCTGCTGATATAGCGGTATTAATGGTGTATTTAAACAAGTAGCGTTTCACGTGAAACAACTATAACTAGTTGTTTTTTAGTTGTTTAGGTTTGTTTCGGGGTTCTGTATTCTTTATATCTTGAAGCAGCTTCTCTACTTTTTACAATAAGCCATTTAGAATCAGTTGTTCGACTACGGTATCCCATTAGGTGTAAAAACTGTTTAGTTAGAATTCTTGCTATTCGCAGGTTTACTTTAAGTACAGCTTTCCTTTCATCTTCCCATTGAACGCCAGGTAATAGAGGCAGGATATGGTCAAATTTTATTTTACGAAGGCCGCTGGATAACCATAAGAAAAAGGGATGAATTTCTCTTATCAAGAAGAACCCATCGCTGCCCTGGGCTTGATACAAAGGCATAAATAAAGTGGTGTTGGTGTCTGTTGAGATAGGTTCTCCGTTGCTTATTGCGAGTTCTGTGTCTTTAAAGATTGGCTGAAAGTTTTTAAATCCTGGTAGCATTTTGAATTCAACACCGGGGTTTATACAATGCCTATCATAGATTTCATAAACGTTTTGTTGGATTGTTTTTAAATTATCAAATGAGGCTTTAAAATCATATTCTGTTTGCTTAAATGAATAGGTAAACGCTAGTGATAGATTGATAAATGCGATGTGATTTTTAATAGATTCTTTACTATCGTGTTGACCACTTTCAAACCCAAATGAAACATAACCCAACTCGTTTATATAACTTAATATTGGGCCATCTAAATACTCTTCTATACCGAGTATTTTAGGTACAGGGTATTGTTGTGTGAATTTCCTATTCAAAAGGCTGTCATTAACGGGTATAAATGGTATGGTATCGCTAGAGGTGGTGTGTAGGTCAAAAAAGTAAAAAGGCCCCTTTTTTGAGCCTAATAGCTCCATTATTATAGCATGGAGTTCTTGTTGTTGTTGTTGTTCATCTTCGTTTTTAGGAATAAATTTCCCAGAGTTTAACCGTTCTATATTTTCTATACTCCATAATCGGTTCAGGTCTTTTTTGTGATATCGTTCTGATCGTTCAAGCGCCCAAAGATTTCCTGCAAGCCCGATTATTGTGCCGTTAATGTTAGCCTTCTCATGTTCGAGTTTTTTAAAAACGTCATCCAAAGCAAATACTCCAGAAGGCTCGTTTCCATGAATTCCAGCTATAAAAATAACGCAAGGGCCCTCGTTATCACCTTCGATTTTTCCAATGTAACGTCCTACTTCTATACTGCTATTTAATGCTTTGCTAAAGACGCTACTCATAATCGTAATTGATAAGATCCTTTATCGTAATTATTCCAACAAGTTCATCTTTTTGCGTTACCGGCAGGCAACCGATTTCTAGTTTTTTCATTAGTGAAATCGCACTTTCAATGGTGGTTGAAGTACCTGTTGTTTTAATGTTTGTAACCATAATGTTTTCTACCGTGATTTCCTCTGAAGAATCAGCATTATCAGCTTTAAAATTCCTTACATGAGTTTGAGTAAGAAGCCCGACTAATTTTCCATTTTTATCAACGATTGGTAAGTGGTGGATGCTCTTCCACTTCATTACACTTAAGGTAAGCTCTGCTGTATCAGATGAGTACGCTGTGAATACCTGAGTTGTCATGACATGCCCCACTTTCGTTGGGTTTTGGTTTTTAACGACGGGCCCTGTTAAGTTAGGCCATTCATTAACGGGAAGGTTTGTTAGTTGATTTTGATGCATTTGACTCACCAATGAAACTAAAGCTTCATCGTTTTTCATTTTGTTTTTTAGTGAACGATAATTATTGATAATCCACTGATTTCCTGATGTCCCTTCAGCTCTTTGCTCAATAATGTTAAGATATCGATTGATGTCAGATGCATTGATTTTCATTTCTAATAGGCCTGTTCGACAGATGGGTAAAAGCTTTTCAATTATTAGGCTTTTTACAGTTATCAATTCTCCCATCCAAGACATTATGGACTCTTTACCATTACGAGCAGCTTTAATGAAATTAGATTTTGCATCCTTAAAATCCATTTGGCTATGAATATTATCGAATTCAGAGGGCCTTCCAACCATTAAGCCTATCCAAAAAGCAAAGTTTGCTATTTCATCAATTACAGAAGGACCTGCAGGTATATACCTGTTTTCTATCCTAATATGTGCGCGACCATTACTTACGCCATAACAAGGCCTATTCCAACTATAAACTGTGCCGTTATGTAAGCTAAGCGCCTCTAATTTAGGGCATCTTCCTTCGCTTAATTCGGACAATGCGTTTTTCTCAAAATCTCTCGTTAAGACTACCTTATGACGAGCAATTTCGTTCTTGTACAGGTCCGCGATACTACCACTAACCCAATTGTCCCCAAAAGCCACTCTTGAAGGCTGGTCTTTTAGTGCTTTCGAAACACCCCTGGTGTCTATACTTTGCTGAAAAAGGGCAATTCTTGTTTCTGCCCATAACTCTCTTCCAAGCAATAAAGGAGAGTTGGCACAAATACCCAACACCGGACCCGCTATCGCTTGCGCCCAGTTAAAGTTTTCAGCGAATTCGTTAGGGTTAATTTGCAGGTGCATTTGAAAGCTTGTGTTACAAGCTTCAAACATTACGGAGTTGTGTTTAATCGATAACTCATCTACGCCAAACAAATTAAGCCTAAAATCAGACCCCCTCAAAGACCTTAGCATTTGATTTAATGCATAATAACGGGGCATCGGCGTCATATAATCGATACTCAGTTCGTTCGTTGAAATTGTAGGTAAAATCCCAGTTAATAGGATCTTGGTGGACTCTTCTGTTGCAGCTATTCTCGCTTTTTCCAGCAAGGATGTCAATTGACTTTCCACTTTGGAAAACGCGCCTCCCCTTAGCTCTTCTGGATCTAAATTTATTTCCAAGTTGTATTTAGCTAGTTCAGTGGTAAAATGATGGTCGTTTATTTTTTCAAGAATTGATAATGCGTTGTCCGTTGGGCGCCAGTTTTCATTGACCAAGCAAAATTCTTGTTCAGCACCAATTCTAGTTATTCCGCTTTCTATTTCACCATTTTGAAGCATGAGCTCTAGCGCCTCAATATCATCCAACAGATTTCGAGTAAACTTTAGCCGAGCTTTATCGTCAACGGCCTTTGAGTTTTGTTCTCCCATAGCTACTAATTAAACTTTTAGTACAGGAATAATTCCCTATTCTCAAAATTAAATCTTTACGAGAAATGTTTTAGCAAAGAGAATTGAAAACTGATATCAATCAGAAAAATGATGGCTAAACAGCACTAATCAGTAATCGAAATGCCCATTTTTGAGTAATTTTATAATGACTAAAGCCTGCCCTTTTTAAAATAGAATCCAGTTCTGCTTTTTTAAAAGCACGTTCTATTGCACGTTTCCCATCCTGTTTTACCATTTTGGTAAAAGGCATAAACAAGTACCCAATTTTGAATAACGAATAGGCTAAATTATTTCTTTCCAATTCGCTAAAAATGATGTGTTGTTTTACCCGCATTTTTGCACTCTTCAAAAACTGAACAAGCTCAGTATCCGAAAAATGATAAACAAAATGACTGCTCAAAAGTATGTCGCAGTAAGGAAGCTTAAATTCGTTGGATAATATATCAGCTTGAACATATTCAACTGCTATAGAGTTTGTGTTTTTACCCAAAGCATAATCTAGAATATTTAGATTTCCGTCAATGCCAATTAAACGAACTCGAATATTTTTCTTGGAACACCAATTGGCTATTTTTCTCAGATTATCTCCGCCACCACATCCAAGGTCTATTACCGTAAGGGTGGCTTCAGCTTCCATAAGAATCGGTTTAACTGCCGAGAATGTTGTGTTGGTGTTTCCTAGAAACCGATTGATGATAGAAAGTCCATCGAGTGTTTTAGAGAGGCCAACCCCACCTATTTCTAAGTTATCGAGTTGTTCTTTTTCTGTACTTCGCTGCTCGAGCATTATGCCGCTTCCTTTTTAAAGAGCATAAAATATACCTTACCAGCCAACCAGTTTCCTGCGGGATAATAGAGCGCGAAAAACAAGGCCATTCCTAAGCTGAAATTGCGAATATTGAGGTATTGGTCCATTAAATTATCTGGATAGGCGTATGAGCTTCCTAATAAGTACCCTCCAAACTCAAGAAGACCCATAGTTACTAATCCGTATGCATATTGCTGATGAAAGGGCAGGCCACGCAGAATAAGTGAAAACGGAACCATGTACAACAAGTAGACGGTAATTACTTGCCACCAATAGGTAAATCGGGCAATTTCCATAATCGTCCCAAACATATCCATGCCCATCCCCCATGAAAAGTAGATAATTGCATAAATGGCAATTAACCGCCTATCAACGTTGAGTTTCTGCTTTGCGTAGACTATAAATTCTTGAATCATTTAATTTTTAATTAATGAAAAGGCGCCGAAAGTTCCGTGGTGCGTTAAGGAGATTGACCAAGGAAGTTGTTCGTTTTCGAAATATAAGGAAGGAACGTTGTTCGTTGATTTTTGGATGGTTAGTTTGCTGAGTTCAGATTTCGTTAGAAGAGCGAAGTACGAGAGAACCGTTTTGTGAGTTTGTTCGCTTTGCGACTCATTTTTAATTTTGAAATCGCAAGAAATAACGGTCGTTGACTTATCAACGAATGCCATGCTAAAAATAAAATTATCGTTACTCTTGGTTGTAGTAGAAAAAGAAGATTCTCCAATTATTACTTCACCCTCGTTATCAGAAAAGATCGTGCACTCTAATTTCTTAGGATTATAAAACCGCTCACCGTTTTGTCGAGCATACAATTTGTAAGCACTTTCCTTCATACTCCAAAAGCGCCAAACAGTAATGAATTTATTGTCAGAATTGTGAATGTAATCTTGCTCTTTGGCAGTGAATATTTTATTCAAAAAGCCTTTGCGCTGCCAATTACTTTCAGCTGCGGCAACTTTTAAATCAACGATATCGTTTCCTATTCCTTTCAAACCGTTAAACGCTATTTTTCAGAAACTTTTGTTTCGATAATCTCCAAAGCAGCTTTTACATTGAGCATTTTGTCCATTGAATCGTTATCGATTTCTATATCGAATTTATCTTCAATATCTAAAACAACATCAACCAAATTGGCCGAATTAATTTTTAGGTCGTTTATGAAGTCAGTTTCCTCAGTAAGGTTATCAAACCCTTCTTGATTCTGAATGTATGGCTTCACAATCTCCTTTAAATTGGAGATCATTTGTTCGTTTGTACTCATTACTTATTGAATTTTTTAAAAATAACGCAACCGTTTACGTCTCCGAATCCAAAGCTAGCCTTTGCCACAATGTTAACGTCTTTTTTAATCGTTTTTTGTGGGATCTTTTCTTTCGAAATCAATCCTGTTATTTCTTCATTAAGGTCTTCGCAATTGATGTTTTGAAAAACAAAACCCTCTTTGATTTGCAAGACACTTGCAACGCTTTCAATAGAACCAGAGGCAGACAGACAATGACCAACCATTGACTTTAAAGAGTTGATATATGGAAAATCATCTCCTTGTAAATCTAAGGCCTCTGACCAATTTCTAATTTCTGTAAAGTCCTTACTTGTTGCCGTTAAATGCCCGTTTATGACATCAATATCTTTAGGCTCAATACCCGCGTTTTTTAGTGCTGTTGAAATGCATCGCTGAACAGCTTCTGAGTTCGGCGCGGTCATCGATCCTTCGTTCCGTTGACCACCTGAGTTTACGTCACCACCCAATACTTCTGCATAGATAGTTGCGCCTCGTTCTAAGGCACTTTCTAAAGATTCTAACACCAGAGCTCCAGCACCACTTCCTGGCACAAATCCAGAGGCGGTTGCACTCATGGGTCGAGATCCTTGTTCTGGATTTTCGTTGTGTTTGTAAGTCAAAACTCGCATAGCGTCAAAACCGCCCCAAACATAGGGTCCGTTATCGCTAGTACTGCCAACGAGCATTCGTTTAGCATTACCAGCTTTTATTCTATCGTAACCTATTAAAATGGCTTCGGTACCCGTGGTACACGCCGAAGAATTGGTGGTTACTTGATTGCCAAGTCCTAAAATTCCTCCGAGATATGCGCTTACTCCGCTCGCCATAGTTTGAGCAACGACCGTGCTGCCTAGTCGGCGAACCTTACCATCATCCAACTTGTAAATTGCTTCACGAAATTTATCAATACCAGATGTTCCTGCCCCAAACACAGTCCCGCTGTCAAAATCTGCCGATTCAGAAATATCCAATCCAGCATCTTTCCAGGCATCCACACCTGCCATACAGCCGTATAGAATACCAGAACTGTTGAAGTTTTTAAGCTGTAATTCCGAGAAGTACTCCCTTTTTAATTCTTCTGAAACCGATGGAACCCCACCAATACAGCAGGAAAAACCCAATTCTTTTAAATTCGGAAAAAACTCAATTCCAGAAACGCCGTGTTGGATTGCATTAGAAAAAGCATCTAAACCAACCCCGTTTGGCGCAACAACACCCATTCCAGTTATGACAACTCTATTTTCCATTAGCTTTTAATCATCCCCGCTATTTTACCACGGCAAACCAATTCTTCTTTTTCATTGAACAATTCGACATAGCATTTTAGTTTGTTGAATCGAAAATATTCTTGGGTGCTCTTTACGGTAACTGTTTCGTTTGGAAAAACCGGTTTATAGAAATCAACTTCAGAAGAGGTTAAGGCAACCTGCATATTCTTTAAGTCGCCACCCTCGGTTTTTACCAAATAAATTCCCAAAGAAACAACTCCAATTTGAGCCATAGTCTCGGTAAGTATAACGCCAGGAGTTACTGGGTTTTCTTTAAAATGGCCTTTATAGAAATCTAATGATTCATCGAATCGAAACGTTCCGGAAATGGACCGTGAATCTACCGATACTATTTTGTCTACAAACAAAAACGGAGCACCGTAAGGCAAGTATGATATGATTTCCTTGGAATTCATTAGCTCAAATGTTCTCCTCCATTTACAGGAATAATGGCTCCCGTTATCCAACTTGCCTCGTCTTTGGAGAGCAAGTAAACGGCATTGGCAACATCTTCAGGAGTGGTTAATCGTTTAAACGGATTTCGTTTTAGGGTATGTGCTATTAGCTGTTCATTTCCAGGAATCATACGTAAAGAAGCAGTATCGGTAACTCCAGCTTCGATGCAATTGGCTCGAATACCATGAGGTGCAAATTCCAGCGCAATGTTTCTCGTAATCGCTTCCAGTGCAACTTTCGCAGCAGAAACGGCGGCGTAATTTTTCCACGCTTTTTTGTTGCCTTCACTGGTAAAGCTAATGACTCGCGCATCTTTAGCAAACAGGTGTTTTGAGAAAACAGCATTGGTCCAGTCGTATAAACTGATGGCCATATTTTCTAAGGTCAAATGAAAATCGTCGTTTTGTAGTTCTCTGGAATCGTCCGCAGTCATTGGTTTTAAGTTGCCTTTTGCAACGCTATGCACCAAGACTTTAACGGCACCCTTTTCAGCTAATTTATCCAAAACCAATTCGCGATTTTCTGGTTTCACAATGTCAACATTGAATTCCAACACTTCAACTTTATTTTCAGAAGCAATGGCCTGAAAAAGCTCTTGAATGGCGCCAACGTCGCTTTTTCTAGCACGATAAACCAAGCATAAATTTAACCCGTGTTGGGCTAGTTTTTTTGCCGTAGCCAATCCTAATCCACTGGAGGATCCTAGCACTAAAGCCCATTCGTTATTTCCTTCAAATTCTCTTACCATTTCAATAGTATCCGCTGTGCAGTAAACCCAGGGCCAAAGCTCAACATTAATCCGTAATCACCTTTCTGAGGGGCAGCTTCTTGTTGCATAAAACGCTCGAGTACATACATAACCGTTGCGCTAGACATGTTCCCATATTCCTTGAGCACTGCTTTTGTGTTATCAATATTCTTTCCCATAGAGCCAAACAATTCTTCTACGGTTTGCACAATCTTTTTGCCCCCTGGGTGAAAAATCAAATGATCTATATCTTCAATTGAGAGCCCGTTGCGTTCCAGAAAAGGATTGACAATTTTAGGAAAATGCTCAGCAATTTTTTCTGGCACCTCTTTATCTAAAACCATTTGTAGACCCGTGTTTCTCAACTCGAAGCCCATCATATGTTCGGCGTTGTAAAAATGGTACATAGCCTCATCGATGATCTCTGGCCCTTTTTCATTTTCGTGAGAAGAAAGGATGGTACAGGCACAACCGTCGCCAAAAATGGCCGCGCTTACAATGTTCACCATTGAATAATCGTCAATCTGGAAAGTAGAAGTAGGCGATTCCACTGCAATTACGGCGGCGCGTTTGTCTGGATTCGCTTTTAAGAAATTTTTAGCGTAAATCATTCCCGATACCCCAGCAACACAGCCCATTTCGGTTACAGGCAACCTTACGATATCTTGATTCATGCCCAGCTTATTGATCAGATAGGCATCAACAGAAGGAATCATTATTCCTGTGCAACTTACGGTGATGATATAATCGATATCGGTGGCCTTTAGCTGAGCATTTTTGAGTGCTTTAGTTAAGGCACCCTCAGCTAGCTTAATCGTTTCCCGTTTGTAGATGTCGTTTTTGTCTTTAAAAGATGTTTTGTTGAACACCTCTTCGGCATCCATTATTGAGTAGCGTTTTTCAACTCCTGCGTTTTCAAAAAGCTTGATCACTTTACGCTGAAAGCGCTCTTCCTGTCCTTTTAGCCATACTTTAAGAAATGGAATTATTTCATCCGTTGTCCTAGAGTAAGGTGGCAGTTGTGTGGCGATAGATGTAATTTTTACACTCATTGTTTTTTAATAATCCATTCGTACCGAAAAGCCCAGCGCCAAGTTATGGAATTTTTGAATTTTAATGTTTTTGAGATATGGTCTAATTCATTTCGTTTAAACCCCCTCAAGATAGAAATTAACCCATCCGTTTTTACCATTGGGTTCCCTATAATAGTAGCAACAATCCAAAACAGAAAATAGGCAATAGGGTGTCGATGTAAATCATTTATAACCAAACCGGTTGACGATTGAATGTATGTTTTTTTCAAAAAGTCTATTACTACCTTATCTTCGAAATGATGCAGGAACAATGTGCAAAGCGCAATGTCAAATGTTCTTGTTTGAAAATCGGAGGAAAGCACATCTTGTTTTTCGTAACTGATTTCAGGAAAACGGGTTGATAATTCCATAGCGTAATCGATGGTAGTTTGATTAGCATCAATACCGATTAAGTTAAACGAAAATCCGTTTTTTCTTCCGAAAAGAGCCAGCTCTCTGAGCATGTCGCCATTTCCACAACCAAGGTCACAAATCGAAATGGGTTGTTTTTTATCGTGGTTTTTAAGCAACTCACGAACCCCGTTAGCGGTAACTCGATTTCCACCTAACCATTTATTGATTTTCGCAATTTGATCTAAGGTTTTAATGAGCAGGTCCCCAGACATGTTGAGATCGTCCATAATCTCAATTTCTTTGCTGCGATATGTTGTATTCACCCACATTACAATTCTGACGTCATTGGTTTTCCGTGTGTTTTCGTAATAATAGTAGGCAATACAAATGGAAATAAGTTCAACGCCATCATTAGTATTTCAGAAAACAGCCCCAGTCGAAACAGTCGAGCAATGATGTGACCAGAACGTAATCGTGCGCTAAATTCATTATTCCAGGCTTTTGAATATTGTTTTTCGAGTTCCATTCTCGAGTTTATTTTACCCGATTTAAACTTTAAGATCAACAAGGAGGCAAGTTGCGCAGCCTTTATTGCCATGCTCATTCCATTGCCCGCCAAAGGGTGAATCATTCCCGCACTGTCACCGCACATAATCATATGATTTTCGACCGGATGCTTGCGTTCAAATGAAACTTGACTTATAGTCAGTGGTTTATCGAAAGCCAATTCAGCATTTTCAAGAATTTGTTTCAAGAATTTGTTTTTGCTAAGCACTTTTTTTTGAAAATCGTCTATGTTTTTGAATTGTTTAAACGATTTAAAATCAGCTAAATAACAAACATTTATATTATCGGTTTCTACTTTAGAAACACCACAATATCCACCTTCAAAATTGTGCAATCCGACTGCATTTTCTGGAAAAACACCTTTGTAATGTGCCTTGACTCCTAAAAAAGGAGAGGGTTTTTTTATAAAATCTCTGTCCAATTTTACATCGAGATTTGAGCGCTTTCCAAAAGAACCAATGGCTAAAGGAGCCGTGAATTCCTCGTCTTTCGTTATTACTCTAAACCCACCGTTTTTAAACTGAATATCGGTAACGGAAGCATGTACAATTTCAACTCCCGCTGCTTGGGCTTTTTTGGCAAGTTCCCAATCAATGCAGTAACGACTTATGCTAAATCCACCCAACGGCAATTTGGTGTTTATTGATCTACTTCCGGGAGTACTGAGCGAGAAATCTGAAATGGCCTTGGCTCCAAATTCAAAAGGATCAAAACCCAAAGCATTTAAATAGGGTAGTACTTCATTGGAAATGTATTCGCCACAGACTTTGTGTTTTGGGTATGGGGTTTTCTCGATTAAAAGCACCTTAATGCCCTTTAGCGATAAATGCAATGCGCTGCACAAACCTCCTAAACCGCCACCTACTATGATTACATTATATACCATTTAAACCCTTTTGCAAATTTGCCAAACCCAGCAATATGAAAATGACTTTTTGGAAACAAAACCTCAATTAATTATAAACTCTACCTCTCCAATTTTTTTTCTGTTCCAATCTGATAATTTCACTACTGCTTCGTAGGTATTTTGAGGGAATTCAAACAACATGTTTTCTGGGTTTTCAGCTTGTTGAACACCTTCATATCGTTTTATTTAAGTTCTTCCTGACCGTTACTGTGCAAGGCAAATCGCCCTTTTTCTTTGGGGTGAACTACTTCAACCTCTGCCCAAGGCCATCCGCCGAACTGAGTTTTACGGTAGTCTTGCATAGCCTCATTAATTTCTTGGCCCGTATTCATTACAAATGGGCCGTATTTGGCAACAGGCTCGCCAATAGGGATGCCTTCCAAAATTAAAAAGTAAGCTTCTTCACTGCCGTTTATAATAGTGATGTCTTCACCAGCCTTCGCTACAATCGCGTGATTTGATTCAACGGTTTGTTCGTCAATTTCTATGGAATTTCCTTTGTAGAAAAAGATTGAACGGGTTGCCGACGCATTCGTTTTTTTTAAGGTCCATTTAGCGTTTGCTTCCATTTTAACGGTGTAAACCGCTACTGCATTTTCTGATTTTGCAGCCCAAGAATTTGGTGTAGGCTCTAAGGCGTTTACTTCGCCAATTTTTCCAGCAATTACATCCACAAAAGTTTTGCGCCCTTGTTCATCCGCTTCTTCCACTTTCGGAATATCCTCGTTCCACAACATTTTGAAGTGAGGTTCTACCATTTTTGAAACTTTAGGCAGGTTCAGCCACACTTGAAAAATTTCCAAAGGATTTCCTTTGTCTTCGTTTATTAACGGAAACATTTCGGAATGTTGAATACCCTTACCGGCGGTCATCCACTGCACATCGCCGCCCATAAACCGGCCAGCTGCGCCCAGTGAATCAGAATGGTCAACGACACCTTCTTTATTTATCGTAATGGTTTCAAAACCGCGATGCGGGTGATAAGGAAAGCCCGGAATATTGGTTCCGTGATACATTCTCCAACCGTCTTTTATGGTAAAATCTTGACCTACATTTCTGCCTTGAAGTTCATTAAAAGCTACACCTTGTTTCGAATCTCCAGCAGGATATTCGTCTCTGTGATAGGCGCAAAACAAAAATGGGTCTTGGGTTTGCCAAGGAAATCCTAAAGGTTCTATTTTAATTGTTTTTTTCATTGTTCGTATAGCTAAGTGCGCCAGATGGACATTTACTTATTTGATCTTTCAATTCTTCTGTTGATGCATTTTCAATTTGAATCCAAGGTTTGCCTTTTGGGTCGTAAACCTTTGGTAGCATCTTTACACAAATTGCAGCATGTTGGCAAACCTTAGGTTGCCATTTTATGGTGATTTCACCATTTGAATACTCATTGCTCATAGTCTGAATCTTTTGCTCAAAGTTCCATACTTATTCCCACAAAAGCATTCATGTAGATTAAGAAATTATAAGTGACTATTTCTCTCGCGCTATTTTTCCGCGCAATGTACTTAGTGCTTGAGGTGTAATGCCCAAATAGCTCGCAATCATGCGTTGAGGTATGCGGCGAGTAAGCTTCGGAAGCTCTGTTATAAATGTATTGTAGCGCTCTTTAGCCGAAACGCTCATGAGCATAATGACTCGTTTCTGCAAAACTGCAATTCTACGAGCTAGTAAATGGGCGTTTTCGCGTAATTGTTGTTCCGACAAATCCGCCAGTTTAAAGCACTTTCTGTCGAACACTACTATTTCTGAATCCTCTAAACAATCTATAAATAATTCTGCTGGGTGATTGAATTCTTGGGAGTCGATATCGGCAATTATCCAACCTTCTGAGGCAAACGCAAATATGTGTTCTTTGCCTTTTTCATCAATGGTATAGCTTCTGACAAGACCTTTTTCAATGTAAAAAGCCAAGGAGCTTTCATCTCCTTCGCGCTGCAGGATTTCACCTTTTTTAAACTGCCGAACCTTAGCGTTTTTATCGAGCGTTAATATGTCGTTTAGGCTTTTCAGGGGGAGTTTTGTTTTAATTGTTTTCTGCAGCTGACAAAATATAAATGTTTCAAGTATTAATCGAGGAAGGCAAAATATTGTTCAACTAGATGGAGTACTACCCCTTAAAAACCTTCTTATAACTCGAAACCACATCAAAAAAGTACACGAGTTTAAATGTTAAGGTGTTTCGTTGGCCTTGGTCAAAAACGGTATTGAGGTTGTTGAAGTAGGAGGTTCGAATGACTTGCTCGTCGCGTTGAAGGTTGTTTTTGTACACGATATTCATAAAGCTGCCAGGGGCAAATTGCCAGGTAAAAATGAGGTCGGTATTGAAGGCATTGAAGTTAAAATCGGCGTTTTGGGTGAAGGTGGGGTCGGGGATAATGTAGCCCTCTTCATCGAGGTCGCCGTAATAGTCGTATTGTCCGTAAGACCAATAATGGCGTACACGTAGCGTAAGTGCTAAGTTGTTTTTGAACAGGTATTTTCCTTGCAGAATATTGATCAGTGTTCGCACATCCCGCACACCATATTTAGGCGTTCCGTTAAACGTTCCGGCATAACCGGCACCATTAAGAAATATCGAATAATTAGAAGACGGTCTTAGCGAAAGTTTATCGCTTATCTGTAAAATCGGCTCTACGTTAACCTCAAAATAATTATTGACCACATAGTCGGTAAAGTAACCCTGGCCGTAGCCTATTTCGGCATCTAAGGCAATAGGCTTTCCGTAATTGGTAGAAACGCCTAAACCATTGTAATAAAACTCCGGAATGATAAATTTTTGCCCAGGAACCCTAGACTCAAACAAGTCGATTCCGTCACCCACTTGTGAGCTCATGTTCAGCAAAAAGGCATTAAAACCCGGCATCACAAATGCGAATCTTCCGTTGTAGCTATTTTTAAGGACCTCGCCTGTAGAGTAGTTTTGTTCAATGCTGTAAGTAAAGGTGTTGTAGTTTCCATTTAATTTCCAGAACGGATTGTATTTATTGTACTGTAGCTCCAGAGAGTGGTTTCTTATATTGGTAGCGAAGTTTACCCCAAGGTCGTTTGGATTGTAATTGGTCGATTTGTTTTCGCTTTGAAGGTCGAACTTAAAGTTCCCTTTTATTTTTCCGAAACCCATGGTGTAGCTTACTCCGTCGCCAGGATCTTCACTGAAAATATGCGCCGATAAATTACTGTCTCGTTGTGAGATTTTTACATCTCCATTAAAGGAGTAATTCGATTTTTTATTAATCAAATTCAACCCCAATGCCGATACATTGGCGTCTATAAAATTGCCGTCGCGCGAAGTATTCAGGTTAATAAAGTAAATCGAGCTATTGTTTTTCAGGTTTTGATCAATCGCAATGATGTTGTAATTGACTAGCGGATTGGTTTGCAGCTCTCTTTTTTCGCCCGTTTCGGTATTTTCTAAGGTTGCAGTTGCTGGAGCGGTAACGGCATTCATAATACCAACGCCTAAACCGTTTTTGTCTCGTCCTGAAACCTTGGTCACATTAATAAGCCGGGAGGTAATCGGATTATCAATTAGTTCGTTTGAATCCACTTCTGAAAACGCATCAGAATAACCCTCAGGTACACCGCCAATTCGACGAGAATAGAACAAATCACCTAGGTTAAACAAGTCCACACCTTCTTGAAAAAAGGGTCGTTGCTCTTCAAAAACCACCTCAAATGCCCCCAAGTTTTTTACAATGTTATCGGAGCGTACTTGTGAGAAATCGGGAAGCAAAGTCATGTCTAAGGTATAGCTTTCGTTGAGGCCAACTTTTAGGTCGGCGCCTGCGCCAAATCCGTAACTGCTTTCGTTATTTTCAAATTCAGCGAAGGAGGACACATAGGGCGAAAGCGAAATCCGAGCCGGGTCTTTGATGTTATCTAGACCTTGTAAATCACCCCAATAGTTAATTTCAGTTTCTACTTCCTTAGGCACTAAAGACCTCTGCAATTCAGTTCGGCTGCGTCGAATTTCACGTTCAAAATTTAATTTCCAAACCTGTTGTTCGTTTTTAGGAAAACGAATGGAGTAGTAGGGAATTCGGATTTCTGCAACCCAACCGTCGTTGGTAATTTCCACAGCAGATTCCCATACCGCATTAAAGGCCTCGTCCGAAATTCTGGAATCAGACTGAACCCCAGAGGCAGTTACTGCAAAGGTAAAAGCATCTAGTTTTTTGCTGTAGGTATCAAATGAAATCGTGAATTTAGCTGCATTGAGTCGGTCATCGCGTTCGCCCAGTTGAGTGAAAATACTATCGGGATTATCGTCGAAGCAATAAGCCAAAATGTAAATGTTATTGTCATCAAATATGACTTTTACATCGGTTTTAAACCGAGGAGGGTTACCTTCGGTGGGATTTAATTCTAAAAAATCGGTAGCGATATTCGCGTTAATCCAGCTTTCCTCAGAACCCTTTCCGTCAACCTTAATTTTTTCATCAGTTCTTGATCCTTGCAGTGATTTTTTTTGACCCAAAACACTGAAGTAAAAGAGCGATAAAATGAATACGTATAGGTCTTTTTTTGGCGTGCTAGCGTTAAGTCCATTGGTGCCCGAAGAGCCGCCACTTGTAACTTTTGCACTAGAACTAATACTAGTAGCATTTGGTCCAATATCAGCCACCGTACCAGCATTGGATTTGTTGTCCCAATTGAATTGATTGATTACTTGAGCGGATGACTCAATATAAATGATCAAGAAGAATATTGATAGTATAACCTTCATAGTAACCTTTCAATTGGCTTTTTCAAAAAAAAACATAATCACATTAATTAAACATAAGATGCTTTTTACCTAAACAGCTTGAAACAAATGGTTTAAGTATTAATATTCTCTGTTTTATGGCTTATTGTATGACCCAAAAACCTCTAGCAACACTTTTATGAAGAGCGTTCTTTTTACAAAAACAGCAATTAAAAATTACTGCAGGGACTCCTTCAAAACCGCATTCAATTCCTTTGCATTTAAATAACCATCGTATTGAAATACAATTTCGTTTTTAGCATTTAAAACAACCAGTGCAGGGTAATTGAGTTTACCATTTATAGTTCCCAATTGTTCGGCCAATTCATGCACACCGGTATTGCTTCCTGTTGGCTTATACTTAAACGTTCTTCCTCGATAGTTAATATCGGTTTTCGATTCTGCGTTTAGTTCAATGTAATAAAAGTGGTCGGTTAAAAGTTGGACAATTGCTTCATTTTTGAAAGTAATGTTGTCCATTTTGTGGCAGTACTTGCACCAATCCGTTCTTATAAACACCAAAACATTCTTGTCGTCTTGAGTTTCGATACTACCCAATTGCTCAAAAGACATTTTTTGAATTTGAGCATAACCCGCTTCAGGATTAAAAAATCCAACACATACTAACAGGATAATTATTTGAACGAAATACCTCAATTATTTATCAAAGGTAAAGCGAATTCCAAAAAACCCACGAATGCCTTGATTTGGACCATAAACATAGGTAGGATCGAAAGTAAAAGCATAAGGGTTGTTGGCTGTCGGAATAACCTCACCACCTGGACTAAACGCAACATTTTTATCAAATGGATCATTGGTTCTTGCAATTATTCCAGCATCTCCAAGATTTGTCCAGGGCACCCAGTTCAGCAAGTTTTTTGCACCGCCATAAATTTCGAATCCGTTAGCAAATGTCTTGGTCAACTGAATGTTCTGAATGCTCCACCAAGGCGAAAACTCTGGTCTTGGGTCTCTATCACCTAATAATGGCAATTTCATTGGTCCATATAAATTACCAGTATAATCGACCTTTACATTCAACTTTATAAAAGTATAACCTACAGACCAAGTTCCTGTATACTGCTCGGTAAGTTCTTGTTGTTCTTTTAGACCATTTTGAACGCTATAAACGTCCATAACCGTTCCGCCCGCCATTAGAGACAAATTTTTATAGGTGGCATCTACATTCAATGAAAACCCATTTGATACGGCATGACCATCTAAGTTATCGTAGATAATTTTATTTGGGTCAGTATCGTAGTCGGGGAAAATTTTATTGGTGAAATAGGTGTAGAATACCGAACCATCAAGCCCAACATACCAATCGTTTTTTGTGAATATTTTTTTGACGTAATTGATATTTCCGTTGTAAGAAGTTTCCGGATTTAAATCGGAAAGAAACTCCAGTTCTCTCGCACCAGTAAGTGCGGCATGATCTTCAGTAAACACATTGGCAACTCGATAGCCCGTTCCAAAGCTAAATCGAAGAATGTTGGTTTTGTTTTTTGAAGTCCATTTGTAATTGAATCGTGGTGTGAAGATATTACCGTGAATGGAGTTGTAATCGTAACGCATTCCTAAAAGCACTTTATTGTATTTATTTATACTGATTTCGTCTTGAACAAAGATTCCGGGAAGAAAGGTATTAGCTGGGGCATTCTGAGGGTTTAAGGAATCTAATGTAGACGTAGCTGGGGTATTGTCGTCGTAATACGTGTAACGCATTGCAGCCCCAAACAACAGGTCGTTTTTCTCGCCTAATGCCTTGTTCCAAGTAAGTTGACCAAAACCAATTTTTTGGTCTGCTATGTAAATGGTATTTCCATAAACCGAATTTTGGTCGTGTGCGTTTGCGCTAAACATAAACATCACTCTTTCTTTAATTGGTAATTGGTAGGTTCCTAAAAGTTCCCAACGACTGGTATAAATACTCTCTCCATAAACTTGATCTCCACCCCGATGATCATCTGCATTCCAGTTCATTTCTCCACCAAAACGGTCTTCGTAAACATAACGTCCTGCAATAGAGAATATGCGATTTTCCTTCCGTTTTATATTCCATTTATTGAACACCGAAATTCTATTTTGCAGCGTTACATCAGTGAAATTGTCATTGTTGTTATCGATTCTATTATTGAAATTGTAATAGTTTATTCCTACGAGTGCATCTGCTTTTTTACCCGCTTTGAACTTAGTGGCAACATCAGCATTAAGTTCGCCCCAAGTAGTTGTAAAAACATCGGCAGAAAACAAGGCTGCATTAACAGGGTTTTTAGTAATTACGTTGATCAATCCACCAACCGATTCAGATCCGTATAACGTTGAGGCTGGTCCCTTTACTATTTCTACTCTATCTATAAGTGACTGTGGAATTCCGCTTAATCCATACACAGTAGACAAACCACTTACTATAGGCATTCCATCGATAGTAACCATGGTATAAGCCCCCTCCAAACCGTTGATGTGAATATCGCCAGTATTACAAACTGCACAATTTATCTGCGGCCGTACGCCGTTTACGTTTTGCAAAGCTTCGTAAATAGAAGGTGTTGGATTCGATAGAAAAAATTTGGAGCTATACACCTCAACCGCAACTGGACTTTCTAATCGGGACATTGGTTTCAATGTTCCAGAAACAACAATTTCATTCAGACTAGAAAGATCGGGCTTTAGCTTTATATCAATATTTTGTTTGGAGTTGGCAGCAACGGTTATCGTCTTTGTGGATTTTATATATGAAATAAAAGAAGCAACCAATTCGTATTCTCCAGCCGGAATATCGTTTATAATATATTTCCCGTTTTCATCGGTTGTTGCTCCAAGGCTGGTTCCCTTTAAATAAACATTGGCATAGGGTACCACTTCATTGGCATCTGATACTTTTCCACTGATTACGGCATTCTGAGCAAATAGATTGGCAGAGAATATAAAGGAGACTAGAATTAATGAAATGTGTCGCATAATACTTTGTAATGTTCTGTTTGTTTAACTGTAATTGTTTTACGCTGCAAACTTAATATGTTAGCCTTGCCTAACAAAATAAAAGTGAAAATTATTTTTATAAAAGGATTATGGCTTTAAACAATGAAAGAATAGGGAGGTTTTTAGCCAGCTTTAAGTTTGTAAAAACGAAAAAAGCCTCAATCTTTTCAGATTAAGGCTTTTTAATTCTATTGTACACCCGGAAGGATTCGAACCTTCAACCGTCGGAACCGAAATCCGATATTCTATCCAGTTGAACTACGGGTGCAATTGAGCGCCAAAAGTAATAAGTTGTATCAATTGGTTTTGGTTATTGAGAAAAAATTGCGCTTTGTGATATTTAAAGACCACACCTAGCACCAAACGCTTTCAACCCCATTGAAATTTCTACTTTTGCAGCTCTATTTTAGAGCAGACCAAATGAAAAAATATCCAGAATATAAAACCTTGGATTTGCCAGCTGTGGCGGATCGAATCCTTAAGACTTGGGAAAACGAAAAAACGTTTGAACAAAGTATAGAGTTGCGCAAGGATGAAAAGCCTTTTGTTTTTTACGAAGGTCCTCCTTCTGCAAACGGGTTACCAGGTATTCACCACGTTATGGCACGGGCGATTAAAGATATTTTTTGCCGTTACAAAACGCTGGATGGTTATTTAGTAAACCGTAAAGCGGGGTGGGATACACACGGCTTACCAGTTGAATTGGGTGTAGAAAAAGAATTGGGAATTACCAAAGAAGACATTGGTAAAACGATAAGCGTAGAAGATTACAATTTGG
>Ga0307998_1000339_pt1 | contig 27312 bp, 25 predicted proteins | sample Davwhametageno37_FD_203147 | JGI IMG/M metagenome (GOLD analysis project Ga0307998, IMG submission 203147) | Marine microbial communities from Davis Island wharf, Antarctic Ocean - #37 | ecosystem: Environmental > Aquatic > Marine > Unclassified | place: Antarctic Ocean: Davis Island wharf... | reverse complement strand
AACCTATCCGGCTAGTATTAAACAACAACCGTTGCCGCTTCTCCAGCAGCTTGCACACGAATTTGTCCAATTTGATAAACCGTTTCGCCTTTAGCTGCTAACACTTTCATTGCTTCCGCTGCATTGTCAGCAGATACGATAATCGCCATACCCACACCACAGTTAAATGTTTTATACATTTCAAGATCAGCAATATTACCTTGGTCTTTTAACCATTTAAATAGTGCTGGTAATTCCCAGCTATTGGAATCGATTTCTGCGGTTAAGCCTGCTGGCAATACACGTGGAATATTCTCCGTAATACCGCCACCAGTAATATGCGCCATACCTTTAACTGGCAAAGTTTCGAGCAACGCTAAGATTGACTTCACGTATAGCTTAGTTGGTGTCATCACGATATCTTTAAACTTGCGCCCTTCGAAATTAGACTCCATATCGATACCCGACTTTTCAATCAACTTACGAATGAGTGAGTAGCCATTAGAGTGTGCGCCGCTTGAAGCCAAGCCTAATACGACGTCGCCTTCAGCAATCGTCGTACCATCAATAATATTCGCTTTATCCACACAGCCAACCACAAAGCCAGCTAAATCATATTCACCGGCTGGATACATACCAGGCATTTCTGCTGTCTCACCACCAACTAATGCACAACCGGACTCTTCACAACCTGCGGCAATGCCTTTAACAACTTTTGCCGCTGTGCCGACATCTAATTTACCGCATGCAAAATAATCTAAGAAGAATAATGGTTCAGCACCTTGCACCAAAATGTCGTTCACACTCATGGCAACTAAATCAATACCTACGGTATCATGTTGATTCAATTCGAATGCCAGTTTCAATTTAGTACCAACGCCATCTGTTCCTGAAACCAAGACAGGCTCTTTAAACTTAGTTGGCATCGCAAACATAGAACCAAACCCACCAATCGCACTCATCACTTCTGGGCGCATCGTACGTTTTGCAAACGGTTTGATTTGATTAACTAGCTCATCACCAGCTTCAATGTCAACGCCAGCATCGCGATAGGTAACAGGGGTATTGTCAGAATTTGCGCTCAAAATGATCTCGTTTCAATAAGGGTTTTAAGTGTGACGATAGCAGGTGCTTTTTAATAAATATCATGCAGCACGACTAACTTAAGTATAATTTTGCTAATTACTTAATTTTAAGCGCACATTTTAACTCATTTTTACTAAAATATGGCTAAACAACCAAAAGACAAAGACCCCATCACCCGCATCTTTAGCGATAATCGTTGGACGATTTTTGCGCTACTGCTTGCCTTGACTCTTTATCAGCTCGGCCCCATTGTGACGCCATTCATCGCAGCGGCAATTCTGGCCTACATTTGCGATCCATTAGTCGATAAGCTCAGCGTGGCTGGTTTTAACAAAATGAAAGTCGGCCGAGCGCTCGCCACCCTTTTAGTCATTGTTGGGTTATTTTCTGGCATGATGCTGATTATTTTGATTCTAATACCGCTTTTACAAAAACAATCATTACTCATTGCTGAACGCCTACCTGTTCTCATCGAAAACTTTCTCGCCTATGCCGAACCGTGGTTGCAAAGAAATCTAGGCAAAAGCTTCGCCATTGATATCGGGCAGATTCAGCAGATGATCACCGAACACTGGCAAGAAACTGGCAGCGTGTTAAATCACCTGCTGCAGACGGCAGGCAACAAAGGATTAGCGCTGATTGGCATTGTTGCCAACCTCATATTATTACCCGTCGTTTTATTCTATTTACTACGTGACTGGGATAATCTTGTTGAAAAAATTGCCGAGTTAATTCCTAGACAATGGCTCGAAAAAACCACTACGGTTGTTAAAGAAATCGATCAAGTCCTAGCTGAATTTCTACGTGGCCAACTTTCTGTCATGGCTGCGCTATGTGTGTTTTATAGCATTGGCTTATGGCTTGCCGGTTTAGAGATGGCACTTTCAATCGGGCTGCTGGCTGGCTTGCTTAGCTTCGTTCCTTATTTAGGCTTTGCCATTGCCTTTATCATGGCGCTATTACTGACATTATTACAATTCGGTTCGCTGTCAGCTATCGCTCCGGTGTTAATGGTGTTTGGTATTGGGCAAGTCATTGAAAGCTATATCCTGACGCCATACTTAGTTGGCGACCGTATTGGCTTGCATCCAGTTGTGGTGATTATTGCTTTGCTAGCTGGCGGACAGTTATTTGGTTTTGCCGGGGTGCTATTAGCCTTACCTGTTGGTGCGGCAATCGCCGTGGGCTTACGCCATTCCAAACAAAGTTATTTAACTAGCGATGCTTACCTTAAATAGTGATGAAACAACTACTACTTGATATTCAGCCAGCGCCGCCACAAACGCTAGATAACTTTGTGATTGGTCATAATGCTGAAGTGCTAACCAATATTCAGCACTTATTAGATGGTTCAGCAGACGCATCTTTTATCTACTGTTGGGGCCTAGCAGGTAGTGGTAAAAGTCATTTACTCAATGCCGCAAAAAATCTGGGCGCGCATATTGCAGATGATGTGCACCTATTAGGTGATGAAGCGCAAATTGATTTGTTTAACACTTACAATCAACTCAAAGCGAGTGGCGGCAAACTGATTACCGCTGGTTTACATGCGCCATCACAAATGCAACTGCGCGACGACTTAGCTACTCGCCTAGCTTGGGGCTTAGTATATCAACTACAGCCATTATCCGATGTCGAAAAAACTCAGGCATTGAAAAACCACGCCACTGAACTCGGTATGCGCCTACCAGACGAAGTGATTGCTTACTGCTTGCGTTATCTACGACGAGATTTACCCACGCTCATGTCAGTACTCAATGCATTGGATGAGTGGTCATTGACTGAGAAAAAACCAGTGTCAGTCCCGATGTTGAAAAAGCTATTACAACTAGATTTAGGCCTGTAGGTATTAACAACAGAGCAGCTAAAAATAATGAAAGTAAATGAAGGCAACCACATTAATTAAAATGGCAATTGCCCAGACTACGATTTCCGACAGAACCATTCGAATACCAAACAAAAGCCTCAGTGGGAAATCCAATAAAAACCAGTGTCGGCAACGGGTGTACGAAGAACAAAAAAGCTCCAAGTCAGTAAAGAAGCAATGCCTCCAGTTAGCAGATTATATTGATAGGTTAAATATATGAAATAGGATAATAAAATTAAACATAATAATAAAAACCTTACCCATACCTGATTCAGCGGTTTTTTTCATACTCAAATTGTAAACCATAAAATAATAACGTAACAAAATAGTCAGCCAGACTACCTCGCCTAAAGGTTGTTAACACAACGCGGATATAACATATGTTATAAATTGATGAGATAGAGTTGGTATTGACGCATATGTTTATGCATGTCAAATTAAAATCTACTCCCTTGCAACACCAACATGACTGAAGCCTACCTATTTATTGTATTAAGTTTGATTGCAATGCTATACCTAGTGGGAGTTTTTGTATTCTGTAAAAAATCACTTTCCAAGCAAAGCATGCTGAAACAGCGCTGGGATTTTGTCATCAAAGCTAACGCCCAAGGTCTATGAGATTGGGATCTACAAACCAATACAATATTGTCCTCTCCGCAATAAAAAGTATTGGCATAGCCTTACTACATAGCAGTAAAGGCAATGAAGAAGAGATACTGAAAAAGAAGATACGGCTATGTATGAAGCTAAAATGGCAGGCCATAATAGCAGGTGATCATAAACATCACCCTATTTCAGCGACAAGTTCTTGCAACAGCTAAAGTGCCTAGCCTGTTGCGTCACTGGGTCAATAAACGCTAATTCTTTTGCCAGCAACTGCAATGGTTCTGCATAGTCATCTTCAGCCTGTGGTTGTAATTGCGGATAGTATGGGTCGTTTAATATCGGCCAGCCTAGTGTCTGCATGTGCAGTCGTAATTGATGGGTTTTGCCTGTCACGGGGGTTAATTCAAACAATGCCTGCTGCTCAGTTTGTTGCAAGCATCGAATCACAGAATGGCTATTGGCTTCGCCCTCGGTTATCTGCATACGGAAATGCGGCTCACCATGCACGACACGGTTTTTAACTTCCCACTCCTGCCCCACCAGTTGCTCATCATCACGAATATTGGCAATGGCTTGATAGGTTTTGTGTATTTTTCGTGTTTCAAATAGATGGTGATACAGAAAACTGGTTTCTGGATTGGTAGAGAAAATCACCAAGCCAGCGGTTACTCGATCCAAACGATGCAAAGCTTGTAAACCCTCAATGCCAGTGCTGAGTCGTAAGCGGGTTTGTAGACATTCATTCACATAAACACCGCCGGGCGTGACGGCTAGAAAGTGGGGTTTATACGCCACTAACAGTTGCTGGTCTTGAAAGAGTATGGTTTCTTTAAAAGGGATACTAGGCTCACTATCGACTTCCCTGTAATAATAAACCCGTTGCTGCGGCTGAAAGCGCGTCTCTGCTGTAATCAGTTCACCACCATGGAAATGCACCTTACCATCCACCATCCGCTGCCGCCAAACCTGCGCATCAACATAAGGGAACTTCATCACCAGGTATTCCAACACCGTAGCAACACCAGGATTCGTCTGCGGCAAACTCAGTTTTGAAGGGAGCTCAGAAATACCCATTTAGCAATCTAAATATTTAGTTGTAGTTTGCATAAACTTGTTTACGGCCTATTCCCTACCCACGCCCTTGCTCAAACAACCTCAAACCTTGTACCAACACCTCTTTCGTCATCAAACAATCGGCAATGGCTCTATGCGCGCCTGCTTGGCTTAAACCTAAGTGATCTGCGACCAATACGAGCTTATGACTTCTCAGTGTTGGGAAAGCCCTTCTAGCAATCCGTAATACATCTTTAAAAGGACGATATTCTGAGGTGTGTTGGTTGATGAATTTACTATCGAAGCCCGCATTGTAAGCCCAAATCTCTAGGTCGCCAGCAAACGCCATGAAGGAATTGACCGCCTCGCCATTGGAAGGTGCGTCAGCGACCATGTCATCGGTAATGCCTGTTAAGCCTGTAATGAATGGTGAGATTTGGAACGCATAGTCGCCATACTCAGATTCTGGTTGTGTGAAGGTCTGAAACTCATCTAGTACTTCACCTGTTTCGGTGTTGATTTTAATCGCACCGATTTCTAGAATGTGATCTTCAGCACTTAAGCCTGTTGTTTCTAAATCGACGATAATTGCGATATTGCTCATGTTGTCTCTACTCTTTTTGAAATTAAATACATACGCTAAATACTAATAAAGAAATTGTAAGCTTAGCGCTGCTAGCGCGCAATCACTGAACGATATTACGCTGTACATAGCAAAAAGGCCAAACCCCCTTATTGTAGGGTCTGTGGCACGATCAACTGACTACCCAATATTGGATGTGACTAGATATTTTTAACCCCTCTAAGTATCCGCCTTTAAAAACATTAAAGTTGACTGAGGTCAATCTCATTTACGAACATAGGGTTCACACTATAAGATTACTAAGGAGAAAACTATGTCTTTAAGTCACGCAGTCGTATGGATTGACCATCATGAAGCGCACGTTATTCAATTTAATACTAAAGCAAGCGAAAGTGAAATTATCAAAACTGTTACACTAAGTGATTGAAGCTGTTTCTGGTGTTGGTGAAATTTTGATTGTAGGCCCTTGAGCAGCAAAGCTAGAGCTGATTAAACATGCGCATAGCCATGACACAAAGGTTTCAGCGAAGATTGTTAGTGTTGAAACGGTTGACCATTCCACTGCCGGACAGTTACTTGCCAATGCCAGAAAGTCTTTCACTAAAATTAATCACATGAGAGCTATGTAACGGTATATGTGATATTTCAATGATGTGTTTCTAATTAGCTGCTTAACCTTTCAAGCATTTACTCACCAACTCAAACACATCATTGGATAAGTTAGGTGTGTCTAGAATCACTTGCAATGCGGCTTTCATATGCGCTTGTAACGCAGGTGTGTAGCGTTTCCACTCGCGTAGTGGTGTGACTAGGCGTGAGGCAATTTGTGGGTTGATGGCATTGAGTTCAACAATGACATCTCTTAGGATGGCGTAGCCTTTTCCACTTGGGTCGTGGAATTTCACTGGGTTATTCATCGCAAAGGATGAGTAAAGCGCGCGGACGCGGTTTGGGTTTTTGATATTAAAGTCTAGATGTTGGCGTAGGCTAGCGAAGTCATCAAGCATGGCATTACGGTTTGCCATACTTTGCATCGTAAACCATTTATCAACAACCAACGGATAGTCTTTGTAACGATTATAAAAGTCTGCAAAGACGACTTCACGTTCTGGCTTGGTACTGTCGGTTAAGCTGGCTAATGCGGCGATTCTATCGGTCATGTTATCGGCATTGTCATAATGCGTTTTGGCTAATGTCGCGCAGCCTGTGCCATTAGTTGCAGTCAGCAGTTCTAACGTGACGTTTTGCAAAGCACGCCGACCCATGGCAGCTGGTGTGAGTGAGAACTCACCTGTATTGCCATTGGCTTTATACAACTTCGTCAGCGCTGGTTTATGTGTGCGTTTAATGGCTTTTAAAATATGAGTGCGGGCTTTATCCATGGCGGCTGGGTCTATCACCGTTTGCGATTGTGAAATCACTGGGATAGATGGCAAGGTAAGCGCTCTGGCAAGTAAGGCTTTGTCACCTTTTTCTGCGAGGCCTTGTGCGATAAGGATGCCTAGGTCATCTACAAACTCGCTAATGTCTGCGTCTTGGTCGGCCATCACTTTTTCAATGGCGCGCAGGGCTAATGTTTGCCCTGCTTCCCATTGATTAAAGCCATCGGTGTCGTGTAGTTGTAATAAGCGCAAATCATCATCACTTAAGTCCGTGACTAATTTCACTGGCGCTGAGAAGCTACGCAAGATAGATGGAGTGGGGCGTGACTTAATATCCGTGAATAAAAAGGTTTGCTCACGCTCTGCCATTTCTAATACTTGCGTGGCTTGAATTTCATTGCCTTCTGCATCGAGCAAGCCAACGGCAATTGGAATCAGTAATGGTTTTTTATCGTACTGACCGGGCGTGTCTTCTTGTTTTTGTTTAAAGGTGAGCGCGTAGTTATAATTGGTTTCATTATAGTGACAAGTCACTGTCAATGTTGGCGTACCTGGCTGTTTGTACCATAGAAATAATTGTTCCATACTGCGGCCTGAAGCATCTGCCATACATTGCACAAAATCATCACAAGTCACGGCGTGACCATCGTAGCGTTCGAAGTATAAATCCGTCGCTTTGCGATACGTTTCGCCACCTAATAAGGTATGTTGCATGCGGATGATTTCTGCACCTTTTTCATAAATAGTGGTGGTGTAGAAATTACTGATTTCGATAAAGCTATCTGGCTGTACTTGATGCGCGAGTGGGCTGGCATCTTCTGAGAATTGCATGCGGCGTAAACGGTCGACATCATCAATGCGCTGTACCGATTGCGAGTTCAAATCAGCACTAAATGTTTGATCCCTAAAGACAGTTAGGCCTTCTTTTAAAGAGAGCTGAAACCAATCACGGCAAGTGACACGGTTACCTGTCCAGTTATGAAAGTATTCATGGCCGATAACGCCTTCGACACTGAGGAAGTCATTATCGGTAGCGGTCTCTTGGTGTGCGAGTACTAACTTCGTATTGAACACATTCAGCGATGTGTTTTCCATTGCGCCCATATTAAAGTCGTTAACGGCGACAATGTTGAATAACTCTAATTGGTATTCACGACCGTAAGTTTCTTCATCCCACTGCATAGATTTTTTGAGTGATTCCATTGCATGCCCACATTGGCTTTCATCGCCTGCGCGCACATAAATATGCAGGTCAACTTCGCGACCAGTCATGGTGGTAAAGCGATCTTCTGTCCGCACTAAATCACCTGCGACTAACGCGAATAAATAACATGGTTTCGGGAATGGATCATTCCAGATGGTAAAGTGACGGCCATCTGCCAGCTCGCCTGTTTCAGCTAAATTACCATTGGATAACATAACAGGGTATAGCGCTTTATCGCCTTCAATTCGCACAGTGAAGGTACTTAATACATCGGGCCTATCTTGATAATAGGTAATACGTCTAAACCCTTCCGCCTCACACTGGGTGCAATACGTGCCTTGCGATTGGTACAAACCTTCCAATGCCGTATTTGATGCTGGGTCGATTTCCGTGACAATGGTTAAGGAGAATTGCGCACCCGCATTGTCTATCGTCATCTTGTCATCAGCAAGCATATAAGCACCAAATGGCTGACCATCTTTTGCCACACTGACAATGGTTTGATCTTGCCCATTCAATACCAATGTATTAGACGAATTATCTGAGTTTTTCATGTAATTCACTTCAGATGTGACAATGGTTTTACCGTCTAATAATTGAAACGTCAGATGCACGTGCTCAACCTGATAAGGCGCAGCTTGATAGTCTTTAAGGTAGATGGTTTGTGGTTGTGGGTTGGCAGTCATATTATCTGAGGTTGTCATCTTATGAAATCGGTTGGTTAACTTGTCCTATAGTATAAAGAGATTGTGGCTGTGTTACATCCTTTTAAAGCTTAAATTGTGATGTGATGCCTGAGCAAGCTAAAAGACGGTGTGAGCTAAGAAAAAGCAATAAAGCCACCATTGGTTGTCATGGTGGCTTTATTGACTTTAGAGCATGCAAGTGCCATATATTAAATAGAACAATCTATGTACCATCACCCAACTATAATATAACCACACGATTTTAAACACTTACCCATTCAACGCACTGTCGGATTGCTTTGCCACAACTAATTAATTGGTGGTTGTATATAAACAAGTCCACGATTAACTTACAATAAAAAAGCCCTCAATGGAGGGCTTTTTGCTATCCAATAAAGTTAAAACCGATGAACACCAATTGGATAGTTTTCATATCCAATTCGAGTAATCTTACCTCTGGTAGCATCAATTTCTACCATCACCCCCCTCTGTGTCGTCCTCTTCAATATCAACCTCATAGGTTGCGTTACCGTCAGACTCAAGACTCTATTAAACTTCTATCACCTTGCCGGGATGTCGTGCCAAAGCTGTCGCTATCGCTATCGCTATTTTTTCACTTATTTTGACTTGCGATTAAAATCTTGGATCATCCACTTTGACTTTTTCTTAAACCTCCGTAATCCGGCTTGTTTCTACTGTGCATTCTACTTTCCATACTTTACCAGAGCGTGTTTAAATATCGAATTTATAGCGCGGTATTTTACTCTCCACTTCGTACTCTACTTTAACGATATAGCCTTTGCGCCTAGCCAGCGCTCTTTGCACACATTTGCCTAAACTATCGAAAGGTTTCGCGGTAAATGTACTATGGTAGCTATCAGCAAAAGTAGTGTTTGATGCAAAAGAAAATGCCAAGACAATCGTACCTATTAATAAACGCAACATACCAACCCCCCCCCTAAATATACTTAATTACATATGATGATGAATTAATATAAAAAAGCTCAACAGGTAGTTGATTACTTTACATATTTGTAAAAAATATGGTTATTTATAAACACAAAAAGGCGATAAATTGGTTGTATACAGCTAGGCTTTTTTACAAACTGTGATTTCAATTTCATGGCGCCAATCCCATCAATTTTGCAATCAATATCATGGTCGCCATCAACCAGCCTAATATTCTTCACTTTGGTACCCACTTTAACAACCGATGAAGAACCTTTTACTTTTAAGTCTTTAATCACAGTAATGGTATCGCTATCATTCAGCACATTGCCATTCGCATCTTTAACCACACTACTTTTCTCTGCACTTTCCACTTCTCCACTTTGTGGCCATTCAAGCGCACACTCTGGGTAGACAAATTGATTTCCATCCTCATAAGTATAAGTAGAGCTGCATTGCGGGCAATTAGGTAAAGCGATCATTGAAAACTCCAAAAATCATGATTAATACGATGCCAAGGAGCCATCATAAATGAGCCCGTATTAACGCTGGTCCAAATGGCTATTCACACCAATATAATATGTTGCTTGGTTCTTTCACTTTGTTAATTAACTTTTGTGGTTCCTGTGTACAATAGCTGGTTAAAAGGAATTGAAAATGAAAAGCTATACTGACATTGAGGTATCTGAACTATCAAACACATTGGCAAAAAATAATGTGCTGTTGGTCGATGTTCGCAACGATGATGAAGTCGCGCGCGGTGTGATTGATGGTGCCATTCACGTGAAGTTTTCTCTGTTACCGCTTGAATATGCAAAACTCACAAGCGCCGATGCTGTCATTTTTTATTGTCATAGTGGCGTACGGTCTGCCCATGCTGCAGATTTTGCTTCCTCTAAAAATATTAAATCTATTAACTTAGTCGGCGGTGTCGTGGCTTGGGTAAAAGCAGGCTACTCACTAAATCCTAACAGTTAATGCTCTTAATCAATTAGGCGATAAGAAGATAATGAAATTTGATAAAGAAGTTGATGCACGTAAGCTCAATTGTCCTCTACCTATTTTGCGCTGCAAAAAAGGCTTAAGTGACATGCTAGGCAATCAAGTCTTAAAAATCACTTCAACGGACCCGGGTGCAGAAAAAGACTTTGCTGCATTTTGCAAGCAAACCGAGCATGAACTGTTGCAACTTGATAAAGTAAAAAACGAGCTTACGTTTTATATTAAAAAACGTAATACTGAATAACAATCATGGCTAAAAAAAACTAGCTCTCATTGCATCAAAAGGCTCTCTCGACTGGGCTTATCCGCCGTTCATACTCGCCTCAACGGGCGCTGCACTGGATTATGAAGTGAGCATCTTTTTTACCTTTTATGGTTTAACGCTACTCAAAAAAGACATCAGCGATTTAAAAGTCTCTCCCAAGGGTGTTCAGACCCTTTCTCCACCCTAATAACCAATCCACTTCATGCCTTCTTAACGGTTATAAAGACTGGCGCTAAATAGAGTAAGGCGTGCCACGAATATTTCTTTCCATATACCTAATAGCGTTGAGCATTTTTCACCCCAACTTTATAGTCATAGCAAGGCTTTCCAAGGTGGTCAAAGTGAGGGTATTCAACCCCTCCTGAGAGCCTTATGTTTACTGCCTATTATCACTACTAATGGTTAATCATGTTTACCTTAGCTACAAGCTATTGTTTATGCGCCATCTAACAATCAGTTTTCCGCTTCACTTTTAATCTCTACTACTAATAAAGAATTCAGAACTGCTATCTGAAGAGGTTGTAGTTATAGTCTTCTTAAGCAAGATTTTAGACTTCATTTAGCGTTCACTTTTCTTATCTCTTATACCTAAATGCACAGTTGATAAATGCAATCGTAAGAGGTTGTAACTAAAGGGTTTATAGCTCAGGTTGGTGTACACGACATTATATTTAGTTGTTTAGAATCAGTTATTTGTAGTAGTTAAGGGTACTAAATAACACTACATATACTGGTGTAGTCTATCCCCTAGCACAATATATTGTGGTTTAAAAACAACACTTTGTAGAGAAAAACAAAAGGTTTGAGAGAAATAAAAAAGGATTGATTGAGAACTAATCAGCCCACCAAAATACTGCGAGTAAATTGATGAGCTTCATAGCTTGGAGGTACGAAGAGCGAATCAAACTCTTCATAACAGTCTGGATATAAGCCGTCCAAACTAAGCGGTGAGTTGTTCAGTTCTGTAGAGTGTTAAAATGAAAGAAATTAAAACAGGATGGTGATATGTCTAAAAGATGGTTTGATTTACTAGCAACAATTGGGTTTGGTATAAATTTTGCAATGTCTTGTCTTGACTCTAATTATTTTTTGACTAATAAGTTTTTTGCTCTTAACGGATTTTGTCTTATTCTGATATTTGCTTTAAGAAGATTCTTTTATAACAAAGAGAAGTAATATAAACAGACAAATATTTCTCTAAAAATGGTGCTCTGAGAGCCACTGATATCCATGCTTCCAGAGGGTGTTTTTTAGTGTTTTTTAGTGTTTTTAGCTTTCTTGCATTTCTTAAAAAGTGCCCATCTAGCTCCCTCTCATATCAATGGATTTGAAGGTGCTGTTTTTGGTAATTCTCCAGTTTTATTTAGCCCTACCTACCCTAGCCTGAAGGATTTAAATCGCTGTATGAGAATACTTATTCACAGTTTCTGTGGGTAAAGGTACTACTTGAGATTATTTCTTTAGATTAAAACTTTAAAACACATCAAACTATTTAAATGTGTATTGCGGTCCCACCATCAGCTCTTGTGTTTTGATGTCACCGCCGTTAATTCCTCTTTGTCCGTCAAAAGCGGGATTGCGAACTCCATTAAGAGAGTGTTCAGTACCCCCTTTAAATGCCCCTAAATTGACATACTGGTAATTCACATCTAAAGATAACTGCTCGGTTAAGCTAACTAAAGTCCCTGCCGAGAGTTTATAGGCAAACTGATTGATGGTGTCGCCATTAAAAGTCACGCCATTAGTAAGCCCATTATCATGTTGCACATTTGTCCCCATCTTATTTCTTGAGATACCCACCCCACCCCCTAGATAAGGGGTAATAGCGGTGTTACTCATGGTAAAAGGTTGGAAGTCATAAAAGCCATTGATAAACAAGGCGTGTGTCTGAATCCTTGCTTTTTCAGTGAATCCAGTAGCCCCAAAGTTAGTAAAACGAGCATCATATTCATAACCTGTTCTTTTGATGGCTTCTAGTTCTAATCTAAAGCTATCGGTTAGGTATTTACCGACACTAAACCCAAACGCACTGCCTGTGCCTAAATCTTCATTTTGTAAAGTAACAAGAGTCCCGAGAAGATTATTAAAGCTCGTCGTCCCTGTATTAAATGTTTTAGATGCACCGCCTTTTGCCGTAATGTAATAACCCTCTAAATCTATAGCCATAGCCATTGAAGGCAGGGTAAGGAGGAGTGCAAGGGTGAGTTTTCGTATCATGTGAGGGATTAACTTATTATAAAGTTTATATCAGAACTGAATTCAATATTGTCCAGAGGATTGAATCCACAATATCTGAGGATAAAGATGAGCACAGATATTAACTTCTTAATGATTGAATAGCTGTAATCAAAATGCTTAATTAATATACAAATGTTTGTTGGAGTATATTAAGGTCAACACAAAGAATAGGGTGGTTTTTAGAAAGTCTCTTAGAGGGCGATTATGGAGCTCGTTATTTTAGATATATCCATAAAAAAAAGTCATTGGGGGGTAAGGTTAGCAAATGCCAAAGTGGTTATATATGTGGTTATATATGGTAAATTTTAGTGTTACGAATGAGCCAACTTGCAGTGTTTATAAGGGATGTAGAGCAGATAAGTGGCGTCCCCATTGGCAACCCTGCCATGCCAATGCCAGTCCCCATCAATACCGTACCAAAGAGCTCTAATGCCATAACCTCTAATGGTAATGGTGTTTTTTTGTTATCGCTCTTGGAGTCCTCCTCTATGGAACTACCCTAATTTAGCGAGCTGTGCTTCCAGCTTTTCTAAGCTCGCTGCAAACTGAGCGACGCGTGCTTTTTCTTGCTCAACGACTGCAGCAGGCGCACGTGCAACAAAGTTTTCATTGTTCAACTTACCATTAGCTTTTGCAATTTCGCCTTGCAAACGTACAACCTCTTTACCTAAACGCTCTTTCTCAGCTTCAATATCAATTTCAACTTCTAACATCAGTTTGAAATCACCAGCCAACATGACAGGAGCATCCGCCTCTGGCAACTCAGCCTCTACCCTCACTTCCTCTAGCTTAGCTAATGCTTTCAAATATGGTGCGTAAGCAGTTAACGTTTCGCTATCTCCTGCAGCAACAAAAGGCACTTTAGTCGATGGTGGAATACCCATTTCGCCACGTAGACTACGGCAAGCATCGACACAAGCTTTCAGTTTTGAAACCCAAGCTTCAGCATCCACATCAATCTTTTTAGGCTGTGCCAATGGGTAAGCTTCTAACATAATGCTGTCGCCAGTGCGGCCGCTCATTGGGCCAACTGTACGCCAGATTTCTTCCGTGATGAACGGAATAATTGGGTGTGCTAAACGAAGGATGGTTTCTAATACACGTAATAAAGTACGGCGTGTCGCGCGTTGCTCAGCTTCAGAACCAACTTGTATTTGCACCTTGGCAATTTCTAAATACCAATCGCAATATTGATCCCACACATATTCATAAATGGATTTAGCAGCCAAATCAAAGCGGTAGTCTTCAAATGCTTTTTCAACGTCCGATTCTGTTCTTTGCAAGATAGAAACAATCCAGCGATCCGATTGGCTAAATTTCAAATAGCCGTCAGGTTTATCTGCACAAGACTCCAAGCCACAGTCTTGGCCCTCTGTATTCATTAATACAAAGCGTGTCGCGTTCCATAATTTATTACAGAAGTTGCGATAACCATCACAACGTTGCAAATCAAACTTGATATCACGGCCTGGGCTCGCTAAAGCTGCGAACGTAAATCGTAGCGCATCAGTACCATAAGCATCAATGCCTTCAGGAAACTCTTTACGGGTACGTTTTTCAATCTTGGTTGCATCTTTGGGGTTCATTAACCCCGTTGTCCGTTTTTTGATTAAATCGTCCAGCGTGATGCCGTCAATCAAATCAATCGGGTCCAATACATTGCCCTTAGATTTAGACATTTTCGCGCCTTCAGCATCGCGAATTAAGCCATGCACATAGACATGCTTAAATGGAATTTTTCCAGTGATGTGTTTGGTCATCATCACCATACGCGCCACCCAGAAAAAGATAATATCAAAACCAGTCACCAGCACAGAGGAAGGTAAGAACTGTTGTAAGGCATGGTTTTGCGCATCAATCGCTTCATCACCCGTCCAGTCCATGGCTGAGAAAGGCCATAGCGCAGAAGAGTACCAAGTATCTAAGACATCTTCATCACGTTTTAAATTGCCTGTATAGCCAGCTTTAGCTGCCTCCGCTTTTGCTTCAGCTTCATCATATGCAACAAACACTTCTCCATTGTCGCCATACCAAGCTGGAATTTGATGGCCCCACCATAGCTGGCGAGAAATACACCAGTCTTGAATATTATTTAGCCATTGGTTATACGTATTCACCCAGTTTTCTGGGTAGAACTTCACCTCTCCACTCTCAACAACATCTAATGCTTTTTGCGTAATGCTTTTGCCATCGGCTGTTGGCTTGCTCATTGCCACAAACCACTGGTCTGTCAGCATCGGCTCAATCACGACATTAGTACGATCGCCACGAGGGACTTTTAATTTATGTTTATCAACTTTAACCAAATAACCTTGCGCATCTAAATCTGCAACGACTTGCTTACGTGCAGCAAAACGCTCTAAACCTTGATACTGCGCTGGCGCTTCTTCATTCACAAAACCTTTAAGGTCTAATATGCCAACCGTTGCTAAGTTGTGACGCTGGCCAACCGCGTAATCGTTAAAGTCATGTGCTGGCGTCACTTTTACACAACCAGTACCGAAATCTTTATCGACATAATCATCTGCAATAATCGGAATTTCACGATTACATAACGGCAGTTTGGCCGTTTTACCAACAAGGTGCGCATATCGCTCATCTTCTGGATGCACCATCACAGCCACATCACCCAACATCGTTTCGGGACGTGTCGTCGCGATAGTTAAATCGCCTGAGCCATCCGCCAGTGGGTATTTGATGTGCCACATCGAGCCATCTTCTTCCTCTTGCACGACTTCTAAATCTGAAACAGCCGTGCCGAGTTTGACATCCCAGTTCACCAATCGCTTGCCGCGGTAAATCAAACCTTCTTTATGCAAACGCACAAAGGTTTCCGTCACCGTTTTATTCAGCTTTGGATCCATGGTAAAACGTTCGCGCGACCAATCTGGCGATGTGCCTAGACGGCGCATTTGCTTGGTAATATTACCGCCAGAAAGCTCTTTCCATTCCCACACTTTTTCTAAAAACTTTTCACGGCCCAACTCATGGCGCGAAACACCTTGTACGTCCAGCTGACGCTCAACAACAATCTGTGTCGCAATACCTGCGTGGTCAGTCCCCGGCTGCCATAACGTATTCTCGCCGCGCATTCGGTGATAACGAGTCAGCGCATCCATGAGCGTTTGGTTAAAACCATGACCCATATGTAAGCTACCGGTCACATTCGGCGGTGGCAATAAAATACTAAAGTTTTCTTTAACCTCTGGATTTAGTCCGGCTTCGTAATAGCCCTTACTTTCCCAAAAGGCATACCATTTACTTTCAATGGCTTTCGGATCAAAAGGTTTATCAAGTGCGTTTTCTGGTGTTTGTGTATTCGTCGTCATATATGCGGGATTTTACCATAGCTAACGCAAAGACTAGGCGCGTTCAGCCGCCCCTCATATAAAGAAAAGTTTAATCAGGTAGCAATTCGACTACTTCAACTTAATAACTGCTATAAATAGTGCTAATATAAACGCTCTATTTACTTAAGCTAGGATGCGTTGAATGATAGAACCGATATGGATTTGGGCTGCCTTTGGTATTGCCCTACTCACCATTGAAATGACGATGGTCGGCACCTTAGATATTTTATGGTTTGGTATAGCGGCCTTATGCGTTTCTTTAGCAATATTGCTGTTTCCAAGCATACCTTATGCCTGGCAATTCACGATTTTTGCTGTGCTTGCAATTGGCTCTCTTGCAATTTGGCGTCTATACAACAAAAAAACTGAAACGCACTCTCGCATTGGTCAGTCACAAGGTCAGGAAATTGGCAGAGTTGGTAAAGTGATTAAAGCCTGCGGCCCTAGCCAATCAGGTCGCATTCAATTCACACAAGGCTTGATGGGCGCTCGCGAATGGACTGCTGTTTCCGATGAAGGTATAGAAGCAGGAGCAGAAGCCAATGTGGTAGCCGTAGAAGGTAATGCATTAAGAGTTAAAGTTATTTAATCTTTGAATTATTAGGAAAAATCATGACAGAATTCAGTATCGTACTCATATTTTTAGCCATTATCGCCATTGTTAAAGGTGTCCGCATTGTGCCGCAAGGTGAAGAGTGGGTTGTCGAACGGCTAGGAAAATTTAAAGGTGTTATCACGCCCGGGTTAACCATCATCAACCCGTTCTTAAGTAAAGTCAGCTACAAGGTAACAACCAAAGATATTATTTTAGAGATACCAGAACAGGAAGTGATTACTGCAGACAATGCTGTGATTCTAGCGAATGCGGTTGCTTTCATTAAAGTCAGCAACATTGAACGCTCTGTGTACGGCATTGAAAACTTCCGTGTAGCGATGCGTAATATGGTGCAAACCAACCTACGTTCTATTATCGGCGGTATGAATTTGAATGAAGCACTGACTTCACGTGACCGCATTAAAGCCGAGCTGAAAAACGCAGTGGCTGACGAAGCGTTAGACTGGGGCTTAACCGTTAAGTCTGTTGAGATTCAAGATATTAAACCATCCATGAACATGCAAAATGCGATGGAAAGACAAGCGGCAGCTGAGCGCGAACGTGTTGCGGTCGTTACTGAAGCCGAAGGTGCAAAACAAGCGCTGATTTTAAATGCTGAAGCACGTTTAGAAGCCGCAAGAAAAGACGCAGAAGCACAAATGGTGGGCGCAAAAGCATCTGGCGAATCAATCAAATTTATTACAGAAGCTGCAAAAGGTAATAACGACTCTGCGACTTTCCTTTTAGGTGATCGCTATATTCAAGCCTTACAAAAAATGTCTAGCTCAGGCAACAGCAAAATTGTTGTCATGCCAGGTGATTTAGTTGGTGCAGTTAAAAGTTTAGTTGGTGGCAAATAAGGACGGCAAGTAAAACCTTAACCACACACTTTACACGCAGGGTCGCGCGCAAATTTAACCGTGCGCGACTCTGCCGTTAGTGCATCTATCATCATTAACCGCCCCTGCAAGCTCTCACCAATCCCCATTAAGCACTTCAACGCTTCAGCTGCTTGTATAGTACCAACCATACCAACCAACGGAGAAAATACACCATTATCCGAACAACGCAACTCTTGGCCAACACCTGCATCAGGGAATAAGCAGTGGTAACATGGACTGGCTTTACTTCTAAAATCAAAAACCGTTACCTGCCCTTCAAATCGCATCGCAGCACCTGAAACTAACGGCTTCTTCTGTGCGAAACAAATGCGATTAAGCGTATAGCGCGTCTCCGAATTATCAGAGCAATCAATCACAACACCTGCTGCATTAATCAATGCAGCCATTTCTGTTTGCGTCGATTTTTTCTGTACTGTTTTCACTTCAACTTCAGGATTAATTTCACGAATAGTGTGCTGTGCTGATAGCGCTTTATTCACACCAACCGATGCTGTGTTGTGAATAATTTGTCGCTGCAAATTGGTTAAATCAACATTGTCAAAATCACAAATCGTTAACGTACCCAAACCACTTGCTGCTAGATACAGGGCAACGGGCGAACCCAACCCCCCAGCCCCTACAATGAGCGCATGGCTTTGGGTAAGCTTTTCTTGCCCCGCATATTCCACCTGCGGCAGCAGAATATGACGACTATACCGTAACAGTTGATTGTCATTCATTATCTTTTCTTTATCTTTTTGTACTGTTTGTTATTTAGTGTAATTGCCCTGCTGTAATCATAGCGTTATATAGAATATAAGGCGATAGCCACTCACTATATAGTCGAACTCTCCATTGAGCCTAGTCAACAGAATGGATAAACAGCCCTTTATAAGATTAGATTAACTTAATATTGATGAGGGAAGTCATGACCAAACGTTACAGCGAACAATTTAAGCAAGCATCACTTAATTTTGCACAAACGCATTCACCAGCTAGAGAAACAAGTTGCCCATTTAACCGAGGTCAACGATTCTAAAAAAGACCAGCAGAGTAGCAAGTATGCCACCAATAGAGATGTCTCTATTTAGAGATAAACGCTTGTTTAAGCTGTTCTAATGCATCAGCAATGGTTTGCTTTGGTGCGCCAATGTTCATGCGCATAAAGCCACTACCACCTGTTCCGAATAAGGTGCCGTGGCTTAAGCCTAATTGCGCTTTTTCGATAAAAAACTTTTTTAGTTCATGGTCATTCATGCCTAAACTACGGCAGTCCAGCCATAGTAAGTATGTACTCTCTGGCGCAATGAGTTTGATTTGTGGCAAATGCGTGGCTAAGTAATCCGTGACAAAATCACGTGTTGTGGTTAAGTAGCTGAGTAATGCTTCCAACCAATTCTCACCTTCGCTATAGGCGGCTTCAAAAGCGACCATACTGAATGGATTGGATGCGCTGGTGTGTAGAGTCTCAAAAGCTTGCTGAATAGCAAGTCTATGCGTTGCATCCGGTACAATAAGTGCAGACAAGCCTAGCCCTGCAATATTAAATGTTTTGCTGGGCGCAACGGCCGTGATGATGTTGTTTGAGCCGTTCGCTAATGTGGCAAGTGGGTAATGTTTGTTGTCTGGATAAATTAAATCGGCATGGATTTCATCTGAGAAAATCATTAAATCATGCTGTTCAGCAATCGATAATAGGCGCTGTAATTCATCCGCCCTCCATACTCTGCCCACGGGGTTGTGTGGTGAACATAAGAACAACATGCGTGCTTTTTCAGCACAGCTTTCTAGGTGGTCAAAGTCAATGCTGTAGCGGTTGTTTTGTAACAGCAGTGGATTTTCTATTAAGGTTCTGCCTGTGTTTTTGACCGCAGCGAAAAATGGGAAATAAACGGGTGGTTGCACAATTATAGACTCACCAGCTTGAGCAAAAGCCAGTGAAGCGGCATGTAAGCTTGGCACCACACCTGGAGATAACAGAATCCATTCACGTTTGATGTCCCAGCCATGGCGTTTTTTGTGCCATTGGATGAGTGCATTAAAGAGACTGTCTGGCTCAAGGGTGTACCCCAGAATAGGGTGTTTTGCTCTTTCAATTAATGCGCCGGTGACGGCAGGGGGTGGCGCAAAGTCCATATCGGCTACCCACATCGGCGTTACATTCGCATCACCAAATAGCAGTTTTCTTAAGTCGTATTTAAGGCTATGTGAGCCTTCACGGTTGATCGTTTGGTCAAAATCAAAATGGTCAGTCAATGTGTGATCTCCATTTGGGGTGTTGCATTAGTCGTACATATCTTTATGAACTATTTTATGAAAGAGCGCATCGATAAAGTAATCTTTTTCATCCGAAAAAAGCTGCGTGATTTCAAAACCATTGTGTTCGGCTAATTTGGTAATACCAGACGGTGTGAACTTATGTGAATACTCTAAATGAATAGACTCAAGATGTTTGAAATGAAAGGTCTGGTTGGCAGCTTTAAGTGTAATCGTTTGTTCTGCTAAGGAGATTAAATAGCTTTCCATTGTGCTGCGATAAGGGTTGTAAAAGCCATAGTGCATGAATTGTGTAATATCAATATCACCTCCTAGCTCACGGTTAATTCTGGTGAGTAAGTTCAAATTAAACGCTTTTGTTAAACCAGCATCATCGTTATACGCTTTATTTAAAATGGCTGGGTCTTTTTTCAAATCAAACCCCATCAACACATAATCATCATTGTTTAATGCATTGCATAACATTGTAAGAAATTGGTCAGTCTGTTTTTTATTAAAATTACCAATATTTGAGCCTAAAAAAAGCACGAGTTTTTTGTTGTTTGATATTGCTTTTAGATGGGCAAGCCCATGCAGGTAATCTGCAACGACACCATGAATATGCAAGTTTTCGTTGATGCTTAAATTGTCACCTAACAGCTGCATGGCTTTTTCTGAAATGTCGATCGGGTAAAAGTTTACTTTGCGCTTCGCATTGATAAACCCATTAATAATGAGTTCACTCTTATGGCCGTCTCCAGCACCCAGCTCAATGATGTCAATTTCAGCGTCATTGATGATGGTTGGCAGCAGATTGCTGATGTTCTCTAGAATTGAAAATTCAGTTTTGGTTGGATAATAGTCGTGGTGCTGAGATATTTTTTGGAATAGCTCACTACCGATATCATCATAAAAATATTTTGCTGAAATAGACTTTTGTTCTGTACTGAGACCATTAACCACATCGGCTAAAAAAGCTTCATGGTGCTGGCTAGTCTGATCTGTTTCAATCAGGTTGGTAAGTTTCAAATGATGTCCCTTGCTAAGCGGATGCCAGAAAACATCCAACGTTGTTCTGGCGCATAAAAGTTGCGATAACTATGGCGGTAGTGATGTTTTGGTGTGACGATACAGCCACCACGTAAAACGAATTGGTTACACATGAACTTACCATTGTATTCGTTCAATACGCCATCAAATGCTTTGAATTTTGGGTATGGTGAGTATTGACTGCTGGTCCAACACCAAGCCTGACCTGAGGCTGTTTGTGCATTTGTGGGGTGAAGGCTAGGTTCTGATTCTTTGCTTTTTGAAGCGACTAAAAACACTTCCAACTCCTGCTCTGTAGGGAGCCTTAATTGTTTCCAGCTAGCAAACGCAGCCGCTTCAAAGTAACTGATATGCACAAGTGGTTTGTTTAAATCTAACGATATTAGGCCATGTAATGTGTACTCATACCAAGTGCCATCGATCAACGACCAATAGAAAGGGTGCGTAATTTTTCCTTTGCTCACCCAACCCCAGCCTTGGCTTAACCAAAGCTTGGACTGGGTATACCCGCTGTCTTCAAGGAAGGCAAGAAACTCGCCATTAGTGACCAAACTTTGGCTGATGGAAAAAGGGTGGAGATAGTGTTTATGGCGGGGGCGTTCATTGTCATACGAAAAGCCCTCTCCATCATCACCAATTTCAACGATCCCTTCTTCAAAGTTAGCCCAAGCTTGTATCGGCTTAGCCGCTTTTTTCAGTGGTGTGTTGATGTACTGTGTTGGGAGTGGGTTGCCTGCGAGAATGTACTTGATATCCATGTAAAGCAGCTCTTGGTGCTGTTGCTCATGATGAATGCTAGTTTCAATTAACGCTAGGGCCTCCTCAGCAACTGTTCCTTCCGTTAATAACGCTGTCATTTGTGCATCGATATGGGCACGATAGCACATGATTTCTGCAACGGTCGGTCTGGATAAGTTGCCACGCTCTGACTGTATGGTGTGTTCGCCTACTGCCTTATAGTACGAGTTAAATAAGACGCAAAATGCAGGGTTGAAATAGGCGTAGTCTTTTTTATATTGTTTTAGAATCACCTCTTCAAATAGCCAACTAGTATGGCCTAAGTGCCACTTAGGTGGGCTGACTTCAGGACTGGGCTGCACAACAAAATCCTCATTCTCAATGTGGCTGCAGATGGCTAATGTTACTTGCCTAACTGTTATAAATTGTTGAAGCAACGTTTCTTTTTTGACTGTCATCTTGTGATTACCCAATGCTCTATTCTGTCACTTTTACGCCTTGCCAGAAGGCAACATAACCTTCAATTTCAGAAGCAGCTTCTTTGGGTGTTTTATAGACCCAGGCTGCATTCTCATTTTCTTTGCCGTCTACATTAATGGTGTAGTAATTGGCCAAACCTTTCCACCCACAGGTTGAGGTGTGTGTGCTTGCCTGAAAAAACTGCTGATGGATAGAGGCTAAAGGAAAGTAGTGGTTTCCGTCAATAACAACGGTTGAATCTGATTGTGCGATTGTTGTGTTATTCCATATTGCTTTCATGGCAGGCCCTTGTTTAATTGATGAATATTGATTGAGAGGTACTTTAACATTAGTATTGGGATTGTTCTGGTCTAATTGAAATGGACACTTTAATAAAAAACAATGTTGTTAATTATTAGAGTCCCCATGACTCATAAACGAGTACACAAGAGTTACCCAAAAGAGCTTAAAGAAGAGGCGGTGGCGTTAGCCACTGTTCAAGGCTATAACGTATCTTCGGATTGGAAATTCATAAACATGTGACACCCGTTTTAGTTAAACGTGCATTGGTGCGGGCAATTAATCTAAGAAGGGCAAATAAAGGTGTCGTGTTTCATTCTGGCCGTGGCTCCCAGTACACCAGTCGGCGCTTTCGCAAGCTGGGTTACGATCCTCAATGGGCGATGTTGGCGCGTGTTGGGATAATGCCGTCGTAGAACGGTTCTTCGATAGCCTGAGACACAACTGGATATTGAAGGCATACCAACGAGAAAGCGTATGAAAAATGGCGTGGCCGTGTATATCCGCTACTACAACGTCGATAGATTGCATTCAGCCAATGGCGACCTATCGAGCAGGACTCCTAATTTCAGCACTAGACTTGTCATGTATCATTTAATGTAAAATAACCACTTCTGATAGATAACTACTATCCCAAAGGTGAACCATGTTACGAATTAACGAAGTCAAACTTGCCATTGAGCAAGCGGATACGCTCACCCATCAAGACGATCAAATTAAAGCGGCGCTGCTTAAGCGCCTATCGATTTCTGAAACCGATTTAATGAGCTTTACCATTTTTAAACGTGGTGTAGACGCGCGTAAATCACACTCCATTTTATATGTGTACAGTTTGGATGTTGAGGTGAAGAATGAGGCGAAGATACTCTCTAAGCTAAGACGAGATAAGCATATTAAGCCTGCGCCAGATACAAGCTATCATTTTGTGGCAATGGCTGGGAAGGCTTTATCTCCATCCCAACCTTCCCTCTTAAAAGAGGAATGGGCATCAAGTGCAGACATTTATAATACTTCCTCACCCTCTCAGGTGGAGGGCTGGGATGGGGGTAAGCTACGCCCCGTTATCGTAGGCTTTGGCCCTGCTGGCATCTTTGCAGCACTCATCCTCGCACAGTCAGGTTTCAAACCCATCGTATTAGAACGTGGAAAAGAAGTGCGGCAACGCACAAAAGATACTTGGGACTTATGGCGTAAGAGTGAATTAAACCCTGAGTCTAATGTGCAGTTTGGTGAGGGCGGTGCTGGTACGTTTTCTGACGGCAAGTTATATACCCAAATCAAAGACCCACAACATTATGGCCGCAAGGTGATTAAAGAATTTGTGATTGCCGGTGCACCTGAAGAGATTCAATACGTGAGTCATCCACATATTGGTACGTTCAAACTGGTAAGTATGGTCGAGAAAATGCGCCAAACCATTACTAAGCTCGGCGGTGAGATTCGCTTTGAAAAGCGGGTTGATGGTATTGTGATTGAAGACGGTGAAGTCAAAGGTGTGACCTTACAAACTGGTGAGCATCTTGAGACTAACCACCTCGTTTTAGCCGTTGGACATAGCGCACGAGATACCTTTGAGATGGTGCATAAGAGCGGCATTTATATTGAAGCCAAACCATTTTCAATTGGTTTCAGATTAGAGCACCCTCAAGGTTTGATTGACCGTGCACGCTATGGTAAGAGCTATAGTGAAGACTTACTTACTAAGCTAGGTGCAGCTGATTACAAGCTGGTCCACCACGCTAAGAACGGTCGTAGTGTGTATAGCTTTTGTATGTGTCCTGGGGGTACAGTCGTTGCAGCGGCTTCCGAGCCTGAGTGTGTCGTGACCAATGGTATGAGCCAATACAGCCGCAATGAACGTAACGCTAATGCAGGAATCGTTGTCGGCATTACTCCAGAAGAAGATTTTCCAGGGCATCCACTAGCAGGCATGGAATTACAACGCCAATTAGAAGGCAATGCTTACGTGATGGGTGGCAGTAACTACAATGCACCGGGACAATTAATTGGTGACTTCTTAGCCAACAAAGCTTCAACACAATTGGGTGGAGTTACGCCCTCTTACACACCGGGCGTGACGCTGACTAACTTAGCCGATGCCTTGCCTGAATTTGCCATTAGCGCGATGCGTGAAGCGATTCCTGAATTTGCTAAAAAAATTGATGGCTTTGATTTACATGATGCCATTATGACGGGTGTTGAAACACGTACATCCGCACCGATTAGAATTAAACGTGATGATGACACTTTGCAAAGTATTAACACCAAAGGCTTATTCCCCTGTGGAGAAGGCGCTGGCTATGCTGGTGGCATCTTGTCAGCTGGGGTCGATGGGATTAAAGTAGCTGAGGCTGTTGCTTTAAGTTTGGCTGCCATTTAACTAATGACTATCCATCACTACTAGGAGAGATTAGCTTGCAAGTTATATTAGGGTGGTTCGTACTGTGATTTTTCACCATAATATCGGTGTAGGTGCTGGCTGTTAATAGTGCAACACTTGCCTATAAGAGGATTGCTAAACATAAATGAGAACTTTTTTAAGATCTTATTTTCGTATTAAGACACCAACTAGAGGAGCAATAGATGGCAACACCTAACTGGCAAGCTGTTTTAAATTGGGCAAATAATGGCAACCCGATACCACCGTGTCGTGTTGAGAAATCAGATGATGCATGGCAGGCTGAGTTAACTACTGAGCAGTATTATGTTACTCGAGAAAAAGGAACAGAACGTGCTTTTAGTTCAGGCATGTGCTCATTGTTTGAGCCGGGCCAGTATCATTGCGTATGTTGCGATACGCTTTTATTTGATGCGAATAATAAATTCGAAAGCGGCTCTGGCTGGCCAAGCTTTACTGAACCAGTGAGCGACGACGTTGTGGCTTATCATGCAGATAGTATGCACAGCATGCAACGCATAGAAACGACATGCAGTATTTGTGATGCACATTTAGGCCATGTGTTTCCTGATGGTCCTAAACCATCAGGCTTACGTTATTGTATGAATGCTTTGGCATTGAAAAAGGCCACTGACTAATCATTTAATTCGATTATTGTCTAATTAAATAATCAAAAGCACCCAGCGCTGCTTTAGAGCCTTCACCCATGGCAATAATAATTTGCTTATATGGGATAGTAGTCACATCTCCTGCAGCAAATACACCATCTACATTAGTAGAGCCGTGGCAATTGATTTCAATCTCATTATACGTGCTTAGCTTCACGCCACTGTCCTTTAACCAATCCGTATTAGGTACTAAACCAATTTGGATAAAGACACCTTCTAGTTCAACCGTTTTAGATTCACCAGTTGTACTATCGGTATAAACCAAAGCATTCACTTTATCATTCGTACTGGTAATTTCTTTAGTCTCAGCATTCAAGATAATGGTGATATTACTTAATGAATGTAGTTTATCTTGCAACACGGCATCTGCTTTTAATGCATCGCCTCGTTGAAACAATGTCACATGCCCAACAATACCAGCTAAATCAATGGAAGCTTCGACACCTGAGTTACCGCCACCAACGACCGCGACATGTTTACCTTTAAACAATGGGCCATCACAATGCGGGCAATAGGCGACACCTTTGTTTTGGTACTCAGCTTCACCTGGCACACCCAGTTTTCTCCAACGCGCACCTGTTGCTGCAATTACAACTTTGCTTTGCAATGTACCACCATTGTCTAAGCCGACTTGTACCATGCCGTTTTCTTGCTTGGTTAGCGATACTGCTTTTTGTAATGGCATGATGTCGACGTCATAACTTTTGACGTGTTCTTCTAATGCCGCCACTAATTTTGGCCCTTCAGTTTCTTGAACTGAGATGAAGTTTTCTATGGCTAATGTATCCATGACTTGACCGCCAAAACGTTCCGCGACAATACCTGTGCGAATACCTTTACGTGCCGCATAGATAGCAGCCGCTGCACCCGCTGGTCCACCGCCAACAATCAACACATCGAACGGCGCTTTTGAATTCATCTTTTCTGCTTCTTTTGCAGATGCACCCATATCAATTTTTGGCAAGATTTCGTCTAACTCCATACGGCCAGCACCAAACATTTCACCATTTAAGAATATGGTGGGTACGGACATAATATTCCTTTCTTTGATTTCATCTTGATACAAACCACCCTCAACCATGACATGGGTAATGTTCGGATTGATGACCGCCATCATATTCATCGCTTGCACGACATCTGGGCAGTTATGGCAGCTGAGTGAAACATAAGTCTCAAAATGAAATTCACCCTTTATAGCTGCAATTTGGTCGATCTTATCTTGCTCCAGTTTGATTGGATGGCCACCAGTGTGCAGCAAGGCTAATACGAGAGAAGTAAATTCATGACCTAATGGAATACCTGCAAACCGCACGCCAACTAGTTGGCTCGCTTTGCTATGCGCATCGCCACGCTTAACAGCAAACGATGGCTTGCGTGCATTATCCTCTTGCATCAGTGTTACTTTATCTGACATGTTGGTAATCTCGACTAGCAAGTCATGCATCTCTGTCGCACCAACACTGTCATCAAGTGACTCAGCCAATACGATAGGCTCACGTAGCATTTGTAAATACTGTTTTAATTGTGTTTTGATCGTTGCGTCTAATGCCATGATATCCCTCTCTTTAACTGGTCTCTTTGCTTGGTTTTTCTTACAAAAAAGGCGTCATCTTGTGAACAACGCCCAGTTTTTTCACCCGCCAAGGTTATGTCTTAGCGGATTATTTTTACTTAATTGAACGCAATTAAGTTTAGATCTTACCCACTAAGTCTAGTGA
>Ga0307998_1000338_pt1 | contig 27368 bp, 25 predicted proteins | sample Davwhametageno37_FD_203147 | JGI IMG/M metagenome (GOLD analysis project Ga0307998, IMG submission 203147) | Marine microbial communities from Davis Island wharf, Antarctic Ocean - #37 | ecosystem: Environmental > Aquatic > Marine > Unclassified | place: Antarctic Ocean: Davis Island wharf... | reverse complement strand
TTCTACTAATCTTTTTTGATTAAATGTTTTTGCTTTAATTATCCTACCTCCTACCCCATGAAGTATAGGAGAATCAATTTCACCATTTAAATTTATATTTTCCTGATTTCCTGAATTCATTATACGTTCAATAATTTCATCATTTAAAACATTGTATTCAATAAAATAAGTGATTAATTCGGCAACTCTTTTGTTAAAATCTATTATAATAGATTTTTCACCATATGCTTTTAGGTTATTTCCTCTAGCGACAATTTTGATTTCAGGAAAAATGTTTCTAATCTTTTCAATATGAGTGTTTTGATTTCCGAAAAAATCTTGCAGATTTATTTCAGATAAATCAATTTTAATTTCATTCAAAGGCTACTCGTTTAAAATAAATTATTTTTGTTGCAATGTATATGTCTGCTTATAAAAATAGTATAATTTTAATTAATTAATTTAAGGAATTTAAACTTTATGACCATCGTCACTCTAACTACCGATTTTGGACATAAAGATTACTCTATATCTGTAATAAAAGCTGCACTTATTAGAGAAATCCCAAATGTAATTATAGTAGACATTTCTCATGAAATAAGCCCTTATAATTACTCCGAAACAGCATATATTTTAAAAAACGCATACAAAGCCTTTCCAGAAGGAAGTATTCATATTATTGGAGTGGAATCTGAATTTACGCCAGAAAATATTCATATTGCAATGAAATTTGATTCCCATTATTTTATTGGAGCTGATACTGGAGTTTTATCATTGATTAAAGAAGACTTAATAGCTGAAAAAACAGTGAGTATTAATATTCATAATTCTATCATAAGTTCCTTTCCAGTTTTAGATGTTTTCATTCATGTAGCTTCACACATTGCAAGAAAAGGAGCATTAGAAACAATTGGTAAGTCTATTAATCGTATTAAAGAATTAACTAATATAAAACCTGTAATTAATCCCAAAGGCGATAAAATTTTAGGAAGTGTTATTTATATTGATAATTATGGGAATATCATTACTAATATTACCCAGAAACTTTTTAAAAATATTGGGAAATCGAGAAATTTTATAATATATGCTCGAACAATAAAATTCAGGAATATTTATAATAGTTATAGTCAAGCTATTAATTTTGATTTACCAAGAGAGAAGCGAGAAGAAGACGGTAAAAAATTAGCTTTGTTTAATTCAGCTGGACATCTAGAACTTGCTGTTTACAAGAGTAATCCGTTAACCGTAGGAAGTGCCCACAGTCTTTTCGGCTTAGACTATAGAGATCCTATAACCGTTCAATTTGACTGACATGTTAACAATAGCTAAACGAGAATTTTACTTTTTTTTTAATAACATAAGTGGCTACTTAGTCCTTATAGGTTTTTCAACTATTAATACTTTAATGCTTTGGTTTTTTGATACACCATTTAATTTACTAAATATTGGTTTTGGAGACTTTAGTCCCTTTTTTGAGCTTTCTCCTTGGCTTTTTCTTTTTTTAATCCCAGCTTTAAGTATGCGAAGTTTTTCTGAAGAGCTTTCTTCAGGAACTTTTGAGCTATTATTAACCAAACCATTAAAACCATCTAATATTTTTGGAGGAAAACTTATTGGTTTGTCACTAGTACTTGGTATAGCTGTGATTTTAACTTTCATCAATTTAGTAGCTCTTTCAGCATTAATTGAGCCTAACTTAACTTTGGACTGGGGAAGTATAATAGGATCATATATATCTTTAATTTCTGTAGGTTTAATTTTTTTGGCTATTGGACTTTGTGGTTCTATACTATTTCGAAATCAAGTCACTTCATTTCTTCTATCTCTTTTGGTTTGCTTCGCCCAATTTTATTTGTGGTCATTTCTTGCCGATTTTACGACTATACCGTGGCTATATAAATTTATTTCGGATATTGGAATTCAAGATCATTACCTAAGTTTAAGTAGAGGTATTATTCTTTTTGAAGACATTATCTATTTTATTGGAATATTCTTTATATTCTTCGTGTTTGGTATTGAACTTATTAAAAAAGAACAAGTTTAGATGAAGATATTGAAAAAACCATTATTTACTCTTATTATCGTATTATGTCTCATTGGGATTTTTAAACTTTTAGATTTAGAATATGATTTAACTAAAGATAAGAGATATAGTCTTTCTAAAAGTAGTATTTCTAAATTAGTGAAAATTGACGAACCTATTCGAATAGATGTTTTTCTTGAAGGAAATTTACCTAACAGATTTATTGGTTTTCGAAATCAGCTAGATGCCCTTTTAAGTCAATTACAAAAATATTCTGACAATATTATTTTAAATTATAATAATCCGTACGAATTTGGTGATACTGAGGATGTAATTGAAGAAATGCAACGCTATGGGATGACACCTGAAATTGTTTTTGAGAACACAAATGGAAATCGAAAAGAAAGTGTAATATTTCCTTGGATTATTCTTAATGTAGGAGAACATTCTGAACGAGTATCCTTATTATCTAAACAACTTGGAGATACTGAAAATAAAAAAATTGCCCGTTCATTACAGCAGCTAGAATTCAAAATAATGGAAGGTCTTCACAAAGTTACTCTAAATGAAAAACCCAACTTAGCCATTTTGACCTCACATCAAACTTCAGAAAAAGTCAAGCTTGCAGATCTATTAAAAAGTTTACGTTCTTATTATAACCTAGCATCTTTCGATCTCAAAACAAAAGGAGTGACTAAACAAGCTGCTTTGGAAAACCTCAAACGCTTTGATGGCATAATAGTATCTAATCCAAAAACAGAATTTACACAAAGTGAAAAATATATTCTGGATCAATACTTATTGAATGGAGGTGGACAACTTTGGTTAGTTGACGGAATTCAAGTTGATACAGATAGTCTCTTTAATTTATCCGGTAAGACATATGGTTTTCCAAGAGAACTAAATCTTAATGATTATTTTTTTAATGTAGGAATAAAAATTAAAAAAACAATAATTGAAGATTTATATTGTGCTCCAATTGTTTTAGCAAACGGCAAAAACAATAACACTAAATATATTCCCTATCCATGGTCATTCTATCCGTTGTCCAAACCACTTAATACAAGTCTTATAGGAAAAGATGTAGGAACTGTAATCAGTCAGTTTGCTAGTCCATTGGATACTATAAATACAGACTTAAACAAAACAATTTTAATGCGAACCTCTGAATACACGAAATCTCAGGGACCACCTGTTTTAATTGAACTTGAAAAAGCAACTCTAAAAACAAACCCCTCAATTTATAATGAATCTTCAAAAATATTAGGTGTACTAATTGAAGGTAAAAATAAATCATTATTTTACAATAGAGTAAAACCGCTTTCTGTTACTAATATAAAAAATGACGGTATTATTAAAATGATTGTTTTTGGAGATGGAAATCTTGCAGAAAATCAAACAGAAAAAGGATTCCCCTTAACTCTAGGCTTCGATAAATGGACAAATAATTTTTATGGGAATAAGACTCTTGTAATGAATGCAATACATCATCTCATGGGTAATAAAGAACTATTATCTTTAAGAAAAAAAAACTGGGAAGTTGCTTTTTTGGATAAGCAAAAAATCAATAAAACTATAACTCGTTGGAAAGGTTTTGTTTTATTAACTCCTCTTTTTTTTATAATTTGTACTGGATGGGTTTGTAGACTAATAAGAAGTAAACATTTATGATGTTAAGTGTTAATAAGTTTCTTTTAGGAATCAAAGCATTTCAAATATATTTGAAGTAAAGTTATTTAAGATGGACTAATATATTAAGAAATTTAAATTCTTATAAGTCAGTTTCATTTCACCTATTTATAAAATATTTATACATGAAGTTTATTGTTTCTAGTGCTACTCTTCTTAAGGAAATTCAAATGCTTGGTGGTGTTATCAATAACACCAATACACTTCCGATTTTAGATAATTTTTTGTTTGAAATCAATGATAATAAACTGACGCTTACCGCTTCCGACTTAGAAACAACATTCTCCACTTCGTTAATGGTAGAATCAGAAAGCAATAGTAATATAGCTCTTCCGGCAAAACTATTATTAGATACTTTAAAAACATTCCCTGAACAACCTCTTACTTTTGTTAAAACAGAAAAAAATACAGTTGAAATTATTGCAAATAACGGTAAATATGCTCTGGCATATGTTGATGGACATGAATTTCCGAAAGCATCTCAAGTTATAGATGCCAAATCAATAATGATTAAGTCTGATATATTGTTCACTGCAATAAACAGCACTTTATTTGCCAGTGGGAATGATGATTTACGCCCAGTAATGAGTGGTGTCTTTTTTCAGTTTTCTTCTGAATCATTAATTTTTGTTGCAACAGATGCCCATAAATTAGTTAAATACACTAGAACTGATGTAACAGCTGATGATACGTCCGAGTTTATTATGCCAAAAAAACCTTTGCAATTACTTAAAGGAATTTTACTAGGAAATTCTAACGAAATTACAATTGAATATAATGATACTAATGCCATGTTCCGCTTTGGAAATTCTGTGTTAACTTGTCGTCTTATTGATGGTAAATACCCTAACTATGAGGCAGTAATTCCAAAAGAAAATCCTAATCAAATGCAGTTAAGTAGAACTGCTTTATTGAATTCAGTTCGTAGAGTAAGTATTTTTTCTAATAAAACAACTCACCAAATTCGGTTAAAAATTGCTGGAGCTGAATTACAAATTTCTGCTGAAGATTTTGATTATAGTAATAGTGCGGAAGAACGATTAGATTGTGATTATCAAGGTGATGATATTCAAATTGGATTTAATTCTCGGTTTTTAATTGAAATGCTTAATAATTTAGATTGTGATGACATAAAACTTTCAATGTCATTACCCAACAGAGCTGGAATACTTACTCCCTTAGATCATAATTCAGATAGAGAATTAATCACAATGTTAGTAATGCCTGTGATGTTAAATGAATAATTTAAAAGAGCATAAAAATTACTTAAACTAACTATTTAATGAAGACATAATAGCTTCAGACAAACGTAAATATGTTCCGTTTTCTAATTTTTCTCGAATTCCTGAAAAAGCTTTCAAAGTAATTTTTACATCATCCAAAGTATGGGTTGCAGTTGGAATAAGGCGTAATAAAATTAATCCTTTAGGAATGACTGGATAAACAACTATTGAGCAAAAAATCCCATAATTTTCACGCAAATCCTTAACTAATGACATTGCAACAGGGATACTCCCTTTAAGGTAGACTGGGGTAACACAGCTTTGAGTTGTACCAATATCAAAACCACTCTTTTTTAATCCATTTTGTAAAGCACTTACATTTTCCCATAATTTTAATTTAAACTCAGGTCGAGTTCTCAACATGTCTAATCTTTTTAGAGCTCCCTTTACCAACTGCATTTGTAAAGATTTAGCAAACATCTGAGATCGCATATTATATTTCAAATAGTCAATAATTTCTTTATCTGCAGCAACAAATGCACCAGTAGAAGCCATGGACTTTGCGAAAGTTGCAAAGTATACATCAATTTGATCTTGAACACCCTGTTCATCCCCTGTTCCTTTTCCATTTTCACCTAAAGTTCCAAAACCATGAGCATCATCTACTAGGAAACGAAAATTATATTTTTGTTTTAAATCTACTATTTCCTTTAGTCTTCCTTGCTGACCTCTCATACCAAAAACACCTTCAGAAATAACTAGAATACCACCTCCAGTTTGCTCAGCAACTTTTGTGGCTCTTTGTAAGTTTTTCTCTAAACTTTCAATGTCATTGTGTTTATAAGTGAATCTTTTACCTATGTGCAAACGAACTCCATCTACTATACATGCGTGAGCGTCAACATCATAGACAATAACATCATCTTTACTTACAAGTGTATCAACAGTAGATAATATACCTTGATATCCAAAATTCAATAAATAAGAAGATTCTTTATCTACAAAAGCAGCTAACTCATTTTCTAGTTGTTCATGTAAATCTGTATGACCTGACATCATTCTTGCTCCCATGGGATATGCAGAGCCATATTCTGCTGCTGCGTCAGCATCAACCTTTCTTATTTCAGGGTTATTAGCAAGACCCAAATAGTCATTAACACTCCAAGTGATAACTTCTTTGCCTTTAAATTTCATTCTATTTGAAATAGGCCCTTCCAACTTTGGGAAAACAAAATAACCTTCAGCTTGTGAAGCCCATTTACCTAGTGGACCTTTGTTTTTAATTATTCTATCAAATAAATCTCTCATTTCCTTAAAGTTAAATCATTAACGTATTCAATCTTTTTATTTTATTTATGGGGTGTATCAAAAAACCCTTGTTCAGCCATCCAATCTTCACTATATATTTTACTCATATAACGGGAACCATGATCAGGAAAAATAACAACGACCTTGCTGTTACTGTCGAAATGATTTTCAGCAAATAACTGATGAACTGCTTGCATTGCTGCACCTGAAGTGTATCCAACAAACATCCCTTCTGATTTAGTAATATTTCTAGCACTGTGAGCACTATCTTCGTCAGTGACTTTAACAAAAAGATCTATTAGATCAAAATGAGTAGATGTTGGAATTAAATTTTTCCCTAAACCTTCGATTCTATATGGATAAATTTCACCTGCATCAAATTCTTTGGTTTCATGATATTTCTTTAATACAGATCCATATGCATCAGCTCCTATAACCTCAATTTCAGGGTTTTGTTCTTTTAAATATTTTGCACAACCCGAAATAGTACCACCTGTTCCGCTACTTGCAACTAAATGTGTAATCTGCCCTCCAGTTTGTTCCCAAATTTCAGGACCGGTTGTTTTATAATGTGCATCAACATTTAAGTAATTAAAATATTGATTAATATAAACTGAATCTTTAATTTCAGTATGAAGTCGTTTTGCAACCTGATAATATGATCTTGGATCAGCAGGAGCAACATTAGCTGGACAAAGATGCACTTCTGCTCCCATAGAACTTAACATATTAATTTTATCTTTTGAAGATTTAGAACTAACCGCTAAAACACAACGATATCCTTTAATAATTGATACCATGGCTAAGCTAAATCCTGTATTTCCAGAAGTTGTTTCTATTATAGTTGCACCAGGCTTTAACAAACCTTGACATTCAGCTTCTTCTATAATATGAAGTGCTATTCTATCTTTGTTAGAATGACCGGGATTAAACGCTTCGAATTTAGCATAATAAGACCCCATATATCCCTTTACAACACTATTTAGTTTAATTAGAGGAGTGTTTCCTATCAAATTAAGCACATTTTGATAGGCTTTTACTGGGTTATTCATACTTTTTTAATGTAAAAATATCTCACGAATTTAATGAAAAAAATCAGTCTATCTTATCTTCTAACTGAAGTATAAAAGCATATTCTTTAGCTGTTTGTTTTAATGGATTAAAACGCCCAGAAGCACCGCTGTGTCCAGCTTCCATATTTGTATCAAGAAATAATACATTTTTATCTGTTTTATGAGTTCTTAATTTAGCGACCCACTTAGCTGGTTCCCAATATTGAACCTGAGAATCATGTAGACCTGCTGTAATCAACAAATTTGGATAAGATTGATGTTTAACGTTATCATATGGTGAATACGATTTCATATAATCATAATAATCTTTTTGATTTGGATTTCCCCATTCGTCATATTCACCTGTTGTTAGAGGGATTGTATCATCTAGCATGGTTGTTATTATGTCTACAAATGGAACTGCAGCTAAAACGCTTCTATATAATTCAGGAGCCTCATTAATTATAACCCCCATTAAGAGACCTCCAGCAGAACCACCTGCAGCATGAAGGTGAGAAGAACTTGTATACTTTTCATCAATTAAATATTTAGACACATCAATAAAATCAGTAAATGTATTTTTCTTTTGAAATAATTTTCCATTTTCATACCACTGACGTCCTAAATATTCACCTCCTCTAACATGGACTATAGCAAAAATAAATCCACGGTTCAATAAACTTAACCTGCTTGAGGAGAAAGAAGGGTCAATCGTTGATCCATAAGAACCATAGGCATATAAGAGCAGTGGTGTTTCTGCATTTGGCTCAGTATCTATATGATATATTAAAGAAATTGGTACATTAACTCCATCTCTTGCAGTAGCCCAAATACGTTTTTCTGTATAATTTTTAGAATCAAATTCAGAGTCAATAATCTCTCGTTCTTTTAAAAGATGTTGAGTTTGTGTTGTCATATCAAATTCAAAGACACTACTTGGAGTAGACATTGAATTAAATACATACCTAAATTTAGTAGTGTCAAAAGATGGATTAAATCCACCATAAATTGAGTAAGTCTCGCCTTTTACAGGTAAGAAATAATCTTCTGAACCATCCCATCGCATAACTCGTAAAGAGGATAAACCGTTTTCACGTTCCGTAACCACCCAATAATCTTTGAATATTTCAACATCTTCTAAAAGCACGGATTCTCGATGTTCAAGAAGATCTTTCCAATGCTCTATAGTTGTATTATTTAAGGGTGTTTTAGAAATTTTATAGTTTGTAGAATTATCTTTATTATTTAATATATAAAAATGATTTTCAAATTGATCTACACTATATTCTAGACCTTTAATTCGTTCCTGTATCATTTTAAAATCAGCAAGTGGTTCATCAGATTTGACAAACTGATATTCTGTAGTCAGAGAACTGTAAGAAGTTATGAAAATATATTCATGAGACTTCGATTCCTGAACATAAACAGAAAAAGTTTCATCTTCTTCATGATAAATTAACTTATCGTCTGTTTTTGGTGAGTTAATATTATGTCTTAAAATTTTTTCTGAACGAAGTGTTTCTGGATCTTTAAAAACATAGAAAAAATGTTCATTATCCAAAGACCATGCAGAACCGGAAGTTGTGTTTTCAATTTGAGTTTCAAGGATCTCATCTGTAATTAAATCTTTTACATATAGAGTGTACTTTCTTCTTGATTCTAAGTCTAAACCGAATATCACTTTAGTGTTGTCTGGACTTATATTTATTCCAGCTAAACTAAAGTAATCTTTTCCTTTAGCCATTTCATTACAATCAAAAAGAATTTCTTCTGCAGATTCTAAATAATCTTTTTTTCTTGTATGAATAGGATATTGTTTTCCTTTTTCATAACGAGTAATATACCAATAGCCATTGTAAAAATAGGGAACTGAGTTGTCCTCTTCTTTTATTCTTCCTTTTAATTCATCGAAAAGATATTCTCGAAAAGACTCTGTCTCAGATGTCATTTTCTTGTAATAATCATTTTCACGCTCTAAATAGTCTATTACTTCTGGATTTTCTCTATCTCGCATCCAATAGTAATCATCAATACGGATATCAGAATGCTGTTTTAATTGATAGGCTATTTTTTCAGCGATTGGAGGTGAATGAGTTTTGTCAAAATTCATAGGTGTATTTTTTTTACATGATAAAAAACCAGTTACAAAAATCACACATGTGTATTTAATAAGACTATACATAATCATTCATTTTTATCAAAGTTGTTAACACATAATTATGTTGCTCTTGAGAATAATCTCGATGTGTTACCATTCGGAGTTTTCCTTTACCTAGAGAAATTAAAAGAATATTTTTTTCTTTTAATTTCCCTATAAATATCATTTCATCTTTATCAACTTTTAGAGAAAATATAATGATGTTTGTAGAAACAGGCTCAACTTTATTAACATAATTACTTTTTTTTAAAACATCTTCTAGCTCCCTGGCTTTTCTATGATCATCATTTAAATCTTCTCTTTGATACCTTAAAGCAAAACTTCCAGCAGCAGCAAGATATCCTGCCTGTCTCATTCCTCCTCCCAATATCTTTCTAATCCTTACTGCTGCATGAATATGTTTTTTTGATCCAACTAAAACAGATCCTACTGGACATCCTAACCCCTTACTTAAACATAAAGATATAGTGTCAAAAATACTCCCATAATCCTTTGTGTCTTCTGGGGTAACTTCTAGTGCATTCCATAGTCGTGCTCCATCTAAATGAAGTGCTAAATCATTTTTATCACAAATTTTTCGGATAGCCTTTATTTCATTAAAATCATATACTGCTCCTCCCCCCTTATTTGTTGTATTTTCTAAACATACTAAAGATGTTTTTGGACTATGATAAAAATCTGGTGGATTTATTACTGATTCAACTTGAGAAGCACTAATTCTTCCTTGATCACCTTGTATCAATCTACATGAAACACCTGAATTAAAACTAACTCCACCTCCCTCATAATTATATACATGGGCATAGTGATCGCAAATTAATTGATCTCCAGGTTGGGTATGTAATTTTATAGCCGTTTGGTTAGCCATTGTTCCTGATGGAAAAAACAATGCAGCTTCCATTCCAAATAAATCTAAAACTTCTTGTTCAAGAAGGTTTACAGATGGATCTTCTTTAAAAACATCGTCACCAACAGATGCTTGAAGCATCGCTCTCAACATTCCTTTTGATGGTTTAGTTACCGTGTCACTAATCAAATTTACTTCCATAATTAATTGTCACATGAAAATGAGCCTATTGGTGAACCATCAGGAAGACGATCTGGTTCATTTGGAATAAATTCTTCAGGATTATCAAAATATTTTTGAATTTGCATTCGATGATAGCTAGAAAATCTAGCTTCTGAATGTCCGGCTAACCATTTATCTAAAGAGTCTAACTGTTCATAAACAAGAGCTTTTGTAATTGAATTTGATTCTGAACGCTGCCCTAAATTCATAAGGTGTTTCAAAATATTGGCTTTTACAATTTCATTTAATTGACGATCATGAGTGTTTCGTGGATTTAGTTTAAAATGAGCATTTACAAGTCCATCTAAAACTTCTTTTAAGGATAATTGATTACTGTTAAATCCATATTGAGTTATAAGTCGATTTGCACGTTCAGGATGCAATAACATTCCAATAAGAGCATCACTTAAGCTATTGGCTATACCTAAATAATCAAAGCTTACACCTGTTTGAGATAAAAAATTTTCTCGAGTTCTAGGATTAGCGAATGAACGTGGATGAAGCAAGGGCCTTAAATGTTCTGATATTTCTAGGTTTTCATATTCAAGTGCAGCTAAATAAGATTGGAAGGCATTTCTTTGTAAAGTAGCATCTACTGAAACAACCGAATATGGAATTGGACCTTTAACTGCATAATCATAATCAACACCTCCAATAAGTTTTACAACCGCTTCTACTTGATAACGATGCAATAAGTACATAGGGACAAAACGATCCTCTAAATTACTATACGATTCACCCTCACGTATATGATCCAGAGATAAGTTTTCTAGAGCTTGTTTGCGAATATTCATCAATTTCCAAAGCTCTTCTGTTGCGAGATTTCCATTGTCCCATAAATGAGCAGTAGGATGGGCTCCTCCAATCGGACGTGCATCACTATCACTGATAAATCGATGTCCATCATTAATACTTAATTCAATAATAGAATTTAATGCCTCTTTTTCACTAATACCCTCAGGAAAATCACTATATGCATAAGCTACACTGACTTTATCCCAAGAGCCTATCCCTTTTTCATATGCATTTTCATAAGAGATGTTATCTCCTACCATTTCCAAATAAGGATGAGGATAATCCATTACAGATGTTCTTGATTTAGCACTAGATGCAAAATTATGAGCAAACCCTAAAGTATGTCCAATTTCGTGAGCTGACAATTGTCTGATTCTTGATAAAGCTAATTCTAAAGCAGCATTTTCTTTATTTTTTATTTTAGAAAAAGGTGCTTCAGTAAGACCTAAGGCAATCAAAAAATCTTGTCTAATACGTAAACTCCCTAAACTTACATGACCTTTAATGATTTCTCCTGTTCTTGGGTCAGAAACACTAGAACCATAACTCCATCCTCTAGTTGAGCGATGTACCCATTGAATTACATTGTAGCGAACATCAAGAGGATCTGCATCATCAGGTAATATTTTTATCTGAAAAGCATCTTTAAAACCAATACTTTCATAAGCTTGATTCCACCAACGACCACCTTCAAGCAAAGCGGATCTTACGGGTTCAGGTGTACCGTTATCCAAATAATAAACAATAGGCTTTTTTGCTTCACTAATTGCTGCTGTATTATCTTTCTTTTCTAATCGATGACGATAGATATACTGTTTTTGAGTAGGCTCACTAACAGGAGTAGTATAGTCATAATATTTAAATGCATTAACACCTGAACGAGGATCAAACTCTCTCGGAGTATATCCATTATCAGGAAGAGCTACAAAAGAATGATGCTGATGAACTGTAATAGCGTCTGGAGATGGAGCTACAGAACGCAACAGGTTTCCTGTTGCATCTCCAGTGAATGTCAACATCATGTCAAACTCTATATTTAAGGGGAATGCTTTAGTCCTATCTAAATAAACTGCAGAACGACTTTTATCAATTTCAAAACTACCCTGCCCTCTTTGTTTTAATCGTTTTGAAACACCATGAGCATCTTTCAATAAAAATGGAGTTAAATTTATAATGTAACTTCCTTCATTAGATTCTTGAATGGGAAATCCAAATAGTACAGATTTAGCAAAAGCTTCTTTAATAGACTTTTGCTCAAGTGGATTATCTGATGTAGAACGGTATTTTAAGTTGGGCTGAATAAGGAGTAATTTGTTTCCGGCTTTAGAAAAATAAACTACTCGTTCATTTCCTAATTGCCCTCTATCTAAACCAATATCATTACTGCCAATTCCTTGGCTGAGACTATTTACATATAAAAATTGTTTGTCTAATTTTTTTACAGTTAAATAAATAGCATCTTTTTCAGCATGATAATTAAAATCAAAAAAACCAGAATAGAATTTGTATTGACTTAATTGAGAAGTTTTTTTAATTGATTTATTTTTTTTGTTTTGAGCAAATCCAGATGTGAATGTCAATAGAAACGAAAGAAAAATAATTTTAAAATAATTCATTAAATAGGTGTTTAAATGACTTAAAATTACAAAAACAATTGAGAATATTTTTAGCATTCAGTTAATTTTATCAACCATACTTCGAAATAAAAAAATATTATTTTTTCAAAGATAATTCTAGCCATTGATCTGTTTTGAGTTCTAAATTTACCTCAAGTTGTCTTAAAATTATAGATAATTTCTTAATTTCATCTGCAATAAGTTCTTCTTCAACAAAACGTGTTTGAAAGTTTTTTTTATCTTTTTCTAAAGATTCAATCTCCTGTCCTAGTTTTTTAAATAGTTTTTGTTCTTCAAAGGTTAATCCTAATTTCGATTCATCTTTATCTTTCCAAGTTTTTTTATGCTTAATGTTTGAAGAAGAATCAATTGATTGATTTTCCTCTTCATAAGCTCTAAAATCAGAATAATTACCCGGAAAGTCTTCAATAATTCCATTTCCTTTAAAAACAAAAAGATGGTCTACAATTTTATCCATAAAATAACGATCATGGGAAACTACGATTAAACATCCTGGAAAATCTAATAAAAAACTTTCTAGTATATTTAGTGTAATTATATCCAAATCGTTAGTGGGTTCATCTAAAATTAAAAAATTTGGGTTCTGAATCAGTATAGTGCATAAATACAGACGCTTACGTTCTCCTCCGCTTAGTTTTTCAACAAAGTCATATTGCTTTTTTCGATCAAAAAGAAAACGCTCTAATAATTGTTGAGCTGATATTTTACGTCCTTTTTTTAGGGGTATAAATTCCCCAAAATCCTGAATAACTTCAATTACTTTTTGTCCTTTTTTAATAATAATTCCTGATTGGGTATAGTAGCCAAATTTTAAGGTTTCACCACGAATGATCTTTCCCGAGTCTGGCTCAATTGAATCTGTCAAAAGATTTAAAAAAGATGATTTACCTGTCCCATTTTTGCCAATAATTCCGATTCGATCATTTCGTTGAAAATTATATTCAAAATTCTTTAAAATAGTAGTATGTCCATACACTTTAGAAACATTATGCATTTCAATCATTTTAGAACCTAAACGCTCCATATTGATTTCTAATTGAACCTTATGGTCGTTTCTTCGTTGCATTGCTTTCTCTTTGATAACCTTAAAATCGTCAATTCTGGATTTAGATTTAGTAGTTCTAGCTTTTGGCTGACGACGCATCCATTCGAGCTCTTTTGTGAAATGTCTTTTGGTTTTATGAGCTTCTGTGTCCTCCTGAGCCATTCTTAATGACCTCTTTTCCAAATAATATGAATAACTACCTTTGTAATCATATAATTTTCCTTCATCGAGCTCTATTATTTCATTACACACTCGCTCTAAAAAATATCGGTCGTGTGTTACCATTAGAAGTGTAATTTTCTCTTTAATAAAATAGGCCTCTAACCACTCTATCATTTCCATATCCAAATGATTGGTAGGTTCATCTAAAATCAAAAAGTCAGGTTTTTCTAATAATGCTTTACTAAGTGCCAAACGTTTTTTTTGACCCCCAGAAAGTGTACCTACTTTTAATTTGAGATCGTTCAATTTCAACTTACTTAATACTTGTTTATACTTTGTTTCAAAATCCCATGCATCATTCTGATCCATAGCCTCAAAAGCTTTTTGATATGTTTTTATATCTTCAGGGTTTTCAAGTGCTTTTTCATAAGTAGAAATTATTTTAAGTGTTTCATTATCAGAACTTAAAATTGTTGCCTCAATAGAAATATTTGAATTCAAATTAGGCTCTTGTTGTAAAAACGAAACACGTATTCCCTTTCTAAAATTTACTTCTCCCTGATCAGGAGTATCTATTTTAGCTAATATTTTTAAAATAGAAGTTTTACCAGTACCATTTTTGGCAATTAAGGCTACTTTTTGGCCTTTATTAATCCCAAATGAAAGTGTTTCAAACAAAACTCTATCTCCAAATGCTTTTGAAATTCCCTCTACAGAAAGTAGATTCATATTGTTACATTTAATTTTTATAAAATTACGGATTCAAAAATCACTTTACATATAAAAAACTGATTTAAAGTCGGAATAATATAATTGTGTAAATCCTTTTTGAATTCCTTATTTTTGATAAAATTAACAAATGACTTCCAACGAACAATTTAAGTCCTTATCAGAACGCGTAGGTTCATTAAGGCGTTATCTTTGACATAGATTCTAAAGAGATCGAAATTCGCAACCAAGAAGAAGAAACATTAGCTCCTGATTTTTGGTTCGATGCGAAGAGTGCAGAGGTTCATATGAAAAAACTTAGAACCACAAAAAAATGGATTTTGGATTACAACGTAATTAAACAAAACACTGAAGATCTTGAAATTCTTATGGAGTTTGAACTATGTGGGGAGACCAACCCCGATGAAGTTGAAGAACTTCATGACACTACACTATTATTATTAGAAGCTCTTGAATTTCGAAATATGCTTTCTTATGAAGGTGATGACCTCAGTTCAATAGTTCAAATTACTGCTGGTGCAGGAGGAACCGAAAGTTGTGATTGGGCACAAATGTTAATGCGAATGTATATCATGTGGGCAGAGAAGCAAGGTTATAAAATTCGAGAATTAAATCACCAAGCAGGGGATGTTACAGGTATTAAAACCGTAACTATTCAAATTAATGGTGAGTATGCTTTTGGATGGTTAAAAGGAGAAAATGGAGTACATCGTTTGGTTCGAATCTCTCCATTTGATAGTAATGCAAAACGTCATACTTCATTTGCATCTGTATATGTATATCCTCTTGTAGATGAAAGTATTAAAATAGATGTAAACCCCGCAGATTATACTTGGGAAACAATGCGTTCAAGTGGTGCAGGAGGACAAAACGTTAATAAAGTAGAAACTGCAGTACGTTTAAGGCATCACCCTTCGGGAATAATTATTGAAAATTCAGAGACCCGTTCCCAGTTAGAAAATAAAAATAAGGCAATGCAATTACTTCGTTCTCAGTTATATGAGATTGAGTTACAGAAAAAAATGGCAGCTAGAAATGAAATTGAAGCTGCAAAAAAGAAAATCGAATGGGGATCACAAATTAGAAATTACGTTATGCATCCCTATAAACTAGTGAAAGATGTACGATCTCAGCATGAAGTTACTGACGTTGATTCTGTTATGAATGGACAAATCGATTCTTTACTCAAAGCCTATTTAATGACAATGGGACAAAAAGAAAAATAATGAATAAACAGGTTATTAAACATATAATATTTGATTTAGGAGGAGTGCTAATTGATTGGAATCCAGAATATGTATATTTAAAAGTCTTTAAAGGTGATAGAATAAAGATGAAATTATTTTTTGATGAAATCTGTACAATGGATTGGAATGAAAATCAAGATGCAGGTTATTCACTTAAAAAAGCTACAGAAGATCGGGTAAAGCTTTTTCCTCAACATGAGAAATTAATAAGAATGTATTATGGTCGCTGGGGCGAAATGCTAGGAGATTCAATTCAGGGAACAGTTGATATCTTAAAAAAAATAATTGAAAATCCTAAATACCGTGTATTTGCATTAACAAACTGGAGTGCGGAAACCTTTCCTATAGCATTAAAAAAATTTCCTTTTTTACACTGGTTTGAGGGTATTGTTGTTTCAGGAACTGAAAAAACACGAAAACCCTTTGAAGACATTTATAAAATAACTTTAGATCGTTTTCAAATCAAAGCTGAAAATTCTTTGTTTATTGATGATAACTCTCGAAATATTAAAGGAGCTCAAAATATAAATATTCAAACCATTCATTTTAGAAATCCCGATCAATTAAAAAAAAATCTTCAAGAAAAAGGATTATTATAATGAAAAAGAGATTTTGAAAACAGATTTTATAATACTAAAAAAGACAGTGCTAAGCGATATAGATTCTTTACTAAACTTATCTATTAGAACATTTAAAGAAACATTTTAAAATCAAAATACATTTGAAAATATGGATTTATATCTTTCTGAAAGAATGTCAAAAAACACAATTCTTAGTGAAATTGGAAATGCTGATTCTGATTTTTACTTTCTATATTTAAAAAATAAATGTATAGTTTATCTAAAATTAAATTTTAACAATGCACAAACCGAGTCAGTTTTTAATAATAATGCTTTTGAAATACACAGTATTTATATTTTAAAAGAGTTTTAAGCTAAGGGTTATGGTAGTCAATTATTTGAAAAAGCTATTCAATTAGGAATGCAAAAGAGATATAAAAGACTTTGGTTATGTGTATGGGAAGTGAATTATAATGCATTAGTGTTTTACCAAAACAAAGGATTCAAAATATTGGATCACCATATCTTTCAACTTGGAACTGATTTTCAAACAGATATTTTAATGTCTTTAGTATTATGATCAGAAAGGGGAGTCATCATCCGCTTCTGAAGAACCAAACACATCTTCAGGATTAGGAAGACTATTAGTTGGTATGTCATTTGGATTCATTTTTGATTGAAACTCAAAAGGTGAATCAAAGCTGTCTAAATCTTCGAATTTACCTAAATGTCCAATAAACTTTAAACGGATATTATCCAAGCCACCATTCCTATGTTTAGCTACAATAAATTCAGCTTGTCCCTCAGAAGGTGTTCGTTCATCATCATCCCATTCGTCAATATTATAATATTCAGGCCGATAAATAAAAGAAACAATATCTGCATCTTGCTCAATTGCTCCCGATTCTCTTAAATCAGAAAGCATAGGTCGTTTTGTTCCTCCTCTAGTTTCTACAGCACGTGATAACTGTGAAAGAGCAATTACAGGAATATTCAATTCTTTTGCTAGTGCTTTTAAATTTCGTGAAATAGTAGAGATTTCTTGCTCACGATTTCCGCTTTTATTATTAGTTGTAGCTGTCATTAATTGAAGGTAGTCTACCACTAAAAGTTTAATTCCATGTTGAGAAGATAGTCTGCGAGCTTTAGCACGTAAATCAAAAATAGAAAGTGAAGGAGAATCATCTATAAACAGAGGAGCCTTTTCAAGATCTGTTACTTTAACATTCAACTGTTGCCACTCATGATCTTCTAACTTTCCAGTACGTAATTTTTCAGAGGATAGCCCTGTTTCAGAAGAAATCAAACGAGTTATCAACTGGACAGAAGACATTTCTAAAGAAAAAAATGCTACTGGAATTTGCTTAGTTACTGCAATATTTCTAGCCATAGATAAAGTCAAAGCTGTTTTTCCCATACCAGGTCTAGCAGCAATAATAATTAAATCACTAGGTTGCCATCCTGATGTAAGTTTATCTAGTTTTTCAAAACCAGTACTTACACCACTTAATCCATCACGTTTAGAAATTTCTTCAATTCTTTTTTTAGCTTCTAATACTAAATTTTGCGCTGTTTCAGAAGACTTCTTAATGTTTCCTTGGGTTACATCATAAAGTTTTGATTCTGCTTCATCAAGTAAATCAAAAACATCAGTTGAATCTTTATATGCGCTTTCAATTATTTCACTTGATATTTTAATCAAGCTTCTTTGAATAAATTTCTGTAAAACAATTCTAGCATGAAATTCAATATGAGCAGAAGAAGCTACCCTTTGAGAAAGTTGAACTAAATAAAATTCTCCTCCTACAGCCTCTAACTTTCCTTTTTTACGAAGTTCTGCAGATACAGTAAGTAAATCAATTGGCTGTGAATCTTGAAAAAGCTGAAAAATAACCTCAAAAATATATTGATGTGAAGTTTTATAAAAAGCATCAGGCTGAAGAATGTCAATTACTTCATCTACACCCTTTTTATCAATTAACATTGCTCCTAAAACGGCTTCTTCTAAATCTAGAGCTTGAGGAGGTATTTTTCCTTGTTTCAGATTTATTACTGATGGAGATTTTACGTTTTTTAATCCAATAGATGTTTTTTCTTCCATAATATCAAATTACATACTTTTAAAAAAAAAGAACAAATAATATGCGAATAGAATTTAAGCTACATATAAAGAAATAAATGTTTATAAGTTTTAATAATTGTTAACAAGCATAAAATTATTCTAAAAAATCACCCATTTTAATGAATTTTTCTCTTCTAGAAACTATAAGTTCAGAAGAATCCAATTTATTTAATTTTTTATAGGTGGAAATAAGTTCTTTTCTTACAGAATCATATGTTTGATCTCTGTTAAAATGAGCACCACCAAGAGGTTCTTTAATTATTTTATCAATCAATCCAAGCTTGAGCATATCTTTTGAGGTTAATTTAAGAGCCTCCGCTGCTGCTTCTTTATGTTCCCAACTTCTCCATAAAATTGAAGAACATGATTCTGGTGAAATAACTGAATACCAGGTATTCTCTAACATAAATATTTTATCTCCAACTCCAATCCCTAAAGCTCCTCCAGAAGCACCTTCTCCAATAATGACAACAATAATAGGTACTGAGATAGACATCATTTCAAAAATATTTCTAGCTATTGCTTCTCCTTGACCTCTTTCTTCGGCTTCTAAACCAGGAAAAGCTCCAGGAGTATCAACAAATGTAATTATTGGAATTCCAAATTTATCTGCAGATTTCATTAGACGAAGAGCTTTTCGGTATCCCTCTGGATTAGCCATACCGAAATTTCGATATTGACGTGTTTTTGTGTTATATCCTTTTTGAGTACCAATAAACATGAATGATTGATCTTCAATTTTCCCTAGTCCACCAATCATAGCTTTATCATCTAAAACATTACGATCACCATGTAACTCAAGAAAAGTATCACCACAGAGAGCCTTTATATAATCTAATGTAAAAGGTCGTGATGGATGACGTGACAATTGAACACGTTGCCAAGCAGATAGATTATTATAAATATTTTTTTTAGTGGCATTTAATTTTTTTTCAATTTGAGCACAGGTTTCAGTAACATCTATGTTACTTTCTGAACCAATTAACTTACACTTATCAAGTTGATCATGTAATTCTTTAATAGGTAATTCAAACTCTAAATATTCCATAAATTAAATTTCAAAACAAAAGTAAAAATTCTTTAGAGTTCACTACTATTTATTTTCCCTTCTTTCCTATGTTTATATATTCCATTCATTAAAATAGAACCTAAAACAATAGTAAAACCAAAATAAAAATTGACACTCATATATTCTTTTTGATTCCAAATTGCAAGTGAAAGTATGATCCCATAAATTGGTTCTAAGTTAATAATCATCATTAGAGTAAATGGTGATAAATGTTTCATAACCTTAATCGATATATTGAAGGCATATGAAGTACAAATCCATGCAAGAATGAGTATCCATAACCAATCCCATGATTTAAGTTCAAATGAATTTAATGAAAAATCATTATTTATTGTAACAAAAAGTAGTCCAATAAACGTTCCAACAACTAATTCATAAAAAGATAAAGTAATCGGTAATGCCTTTTTTACCATTTGTCCATTAAGAATAGTAAAAACAGAGGAAAGGAATGCAGAAAATAAAGCTAATGAAATACCATATAAATGTTGATACTCAGCCTGAAATATCAAAAAAACACCAAAAGCTGTTAAGCTTCCAAATAAAATTTCATACCAAAGAATTTTTCTTTTAATTAATAAAGGTTCTATTATAGCTGTAATAAAAGCACCTGTCGACATCATACTTAATGCTAGAGAAACACCTGCAACCTTAATAGCATGAAAAAAAGTTACCCAATGAATTCCAATAATAATTCCCCCAAGAAATACTTTACCCCACATATCTTTAGAAAGTCTAAAGTTTGAAGGTTTAAAAAATAAAAAATAAACACCAAGACCTAATGAAGCTAATCCCATCCTATATATAACTAAAGGGATTGCATCTAATGAAATGAGTGCTCCTAAAACAGAGGAAAATCCAAAAATCACTACCATTAAATGATAGAGATAAAGGCTTTTAGTTCTAACGTTTTGCATGGCGAAGTAAAAAGAATGCTAAAATACCAAAAATAAGCAGTGGAAGCCATGCTGCTAAAAATGGAGGAAAAGTAGATTTGCTAACTAGGACTCCAAAAATTTTATCGAAGAAAATAAAAAGGAAACCTAGTGTAATTCCTAAAGCAAGATTAACACCCATTCCTCCGCGCCTTTTAAATGAGGAAACAGCAACTCCAATTAAGGTTAAAATAAATGCTGAAATAGGAATACTCCATCTTTTGTGACGGACTAATAAATGACTGTTAATAAGATTAGATCCTCGCTCACGTTCATCATCAATAAAATCATTTAGTTCACTGTAAGTTAAGGTTTCAGCAATATAGTTCACTGGAGCTAAATCATCAATTTCAAAATCAAAAAGCGTATCCTTACGAGAAATAGTTTCATAAAATTCTTGATCACCTTCAAAAGTCCTTTTACTATAATTAAATAATCGAAAGACACTATCCTTAGCAATCCATCGAATACGATTAGATTTTATTTTAAACTTTAATGAATTTCCTTGAAAGTTTTCCAAAGTAAAGTTTGTTCCGCGTTTTCTGATTGGATCGTAACTATTAACATAAATAAACTCATTATCATTAATTTGCTGAAAAACCTGATTTGTGTTTCGAGCTTCTTTTTTAACCAGATATTTATATCTAAAATCATTAAATCCTTGATTTGATTTGGGAACAATAAACATACCAGTAAAAAACGCAAAAAACGCAATAATAGTAGCGGCTATTAAAAATGGCTTTAAATAACGAAAGAAAGATATTCCTGAACTTAAAATAGCAATAACCTCTGTGTTATTGGCAAGTTTGGAAGTAAACCAAATTACAGACAAAAACATGAACATAGGAAAAAGAAGACTAGCAAAATACCAAGTAAAGTCAATATAATATTCCGTAATTGCTTTTAAAGGAACTTCTTTTTCTTTGAATTTATCTATTTTTTCTGCAATATCAATCATTATTCCAATTGGAATAAACAAAAGAATCATTACCATAAATGTTCCTATGTAGCGCTTTATGATATACAAATCAATCAACTTCATATTACAATCTAGGTTCCATTTGACGCACCATTTTTGTTTTCCATGGGCCAAAGCTTCCAGCTAAGATATGTTTTCTGGCTTCACGAACCAACCAAAGATAAAAACTCAGATTATGGATAGTTGCTATTTGTTTACCTAGCATTTCATTCACAGTAAAAAGATGGCGTAAATAAGCTTTACTATAATCAAGATCAGCAAAGCAATATCCATTTGAGTCGATAACAGAAAAATCATTCTCCCATTTTTTGTTTTTAATATTTATAGTTCCTTCAGCTGTAAAAAGCATTCCATTTCTAGCGTTTCTAGACGGGAGAACACAATCAAACATATCTACACCTAGTGCAATATTTTCTAAAAGATTTATTGGTGTTCCAACTCCCATAAGATAGCGTGGTTTATCTTTTGGAAGTACCGAACATACTTCATCAGCCATTGCATACATTTCTTCTGCAGGTTCGCCAACAGAAAGTCCTCCTATCGCGTTTCCGCATAAATTTTGTTCAGCTACAAAATGAGCAGATTCTTTTCTTAAATCTGAATATGTACTTCCCTGAACAATAGGAAATAAGGTTTGATTAAATCCATATAACATTGGTAGTTTATTATCTACTTCAATACAACGTCTTAACCATCTATGGGTTCGCTCCATTGAAGTTCTGGCATATAGATAATCACAAGGATAAGGAGTGCACTCATCAAAAGCCATGATAATATCAGCTCCAATTGAACGTTGAATTTCAATAGCACGCTCAGGAGTAAATATATGATACGAACCATCAATATGTGATTTAAATTTTACCCCTTCTTCTTTTATTTTTCTATTTGCAGATAAAGAATAAACCTGATAGCCGCCTGAATCAGTTAAAATTGGCTTCTGCCAGCCCATAAAATTGTGTATCCCTTTAGCTTGTTCCATTATCTCTGTTCCAGGGCGTAAATATAAATGATAAGTGTTTCCTAAAATGATATCAGGTTTAATGTCTTTTTTAAGTTCTCTTTGATGAACACCTTTTACGGTAGCTGAAGTTCCCACGGGCATAAAGATTGGGGTTTCTATTGTACCATGATCGGTAGAAAGGGAAGCTGCTCTTGCATTTGTTGTTAGATCATTCGCTAAAAGATTGAATTTCATAGTTTGCTAAGATAGTATTCTACGGTAGAATCCGTATTGTGATTAGATTGTTAATTACTTCCTTAAACTTGGGGGTAAAATTTAATCTTTCGTCTTTGATAATTATATTACAAGAATTACTTTTGAAAATTAAGATAAATAGAAAATGTTAGATATTAAATCTCTTGAAAAAACGACTTTTCAAATACGTCGTGATATACTTCGAATGGTTCATAAAGTTAATTCAGGACATCCTGGAGGCTCTCTAGGATGTGCAGAATTTTTTGTGTCTCTTTACTTTCACACCATGCGCTTTAAACTTCCTTTTAATATGGATGGAAAAGATGAAGATCTTTTTTTTCTTTCGAATGGACACATATCACCTGTTTTTTATAGTATTTTGGCTAGAAGAGGTTTTTTTTCAGTTAAAGAATTGAATACTTTCAGATTAATTAATTCCAGATTACAAGGGCATCCAACAACCCATGATGGGCTTGAAGGAATAAGAATTGCTTCTGGATCACTTGGTCAGGGACTATCTGTTGCCATTGGAGCAGCTTTAACTAAAAAGTTAAACAATGATTCAAAAACAGTTTATGTTTTGTTGGGAGATGGTGAACTTCAGGAGGGTCAAAATTGGGAAGCTTTGATGTATGCAGCTGGTAAAAGTGTAGATAATATTATTGCTACTGTAGATCTAAACGGAAAACAGATTGACGGATCTACCGATGAAGTACTTCCTTTAGGGGATATTGCAAAAAAATTTAAAGCTTTTGGCTGGGATGTCTTGTTATTAAAAGAGGGGAATGATATTTCAAAAATTATTGAAACTCTAGAAATTGCAAAATCTAAATTAGGTAATCAAAAGCCTATCGCTATTTTGATGGAAACTGAAATGGGAAATGGTGTTGATTTTATGATGCATACTCATGCTTGGCATGGAAAAGCACCAAACGATGACCAATTGGCATCAGCTTTGTCTCAAAATAAAGAATCGCTAGGAGATTATTAATATTAAGTGAAACAAATGAAATACTACGCCAATCAAGGGAATAATGATACAAGATCTGGTTTTGGAGAAGGTTTAACTGAATTGGGGCGTACGAATCCTAATGTAGTTGCCTTATGTGCTGATCTTATTGGCTCCCTTAAAATGCAAACTTTCATAGATGAAAATCCAAAGCGTTTCTTCCAAATTGGAATTGCAGAAGCAAATATGATGGGTATTGCTGCAGGTTTAACTATTGGAGGTAAAATTCCTTTTACTGGAACATTTGCAAATTTCTCCACTGGACGTGTATATGACCAAATTCGTCAATCAATTGCTTATTCAGGTAAAAATGTAAAAATATGTGCTTCACATGCAGGAATTACTCTAGGAGAAGATGGTGCAACACATCAAATTTTAGAAGATATTGGTTTAATGAAAATGCTTCCAGGTATGGTGGTAATAAATCCTTGTGATTACAACCAAACTAAAGCAGCGACTATATCTATAGCAAATCACTATGGCCCTGTTTATTTACGTTTTGGAAGACCTAAAGTTGCTAATTTTACTACTCCTGAAATGGGCTTTGAAATAGGCAAAGGAATTCTATTAACCCAAGGAAATGATGTAACAATTGTAGCTACAGGACACTTAGTTTGGGAAGCACTTTTAGCCGCAGATCAATTAAAAGATCAAGGAATAAAAGCGGAAGTAATAAATATTCATACGATTAAACCTTTAGATGAACAAATTATTTTAAACTCTGTTAAAAAAACTGGCTGTTTAATATCTGCTGAGGAGCATAATTATTTGGGTGGATTAGGAGAAAGTATTTCAAGAATACTAGCTTTAAATCATCCTACTCCCATGGAAATTGTTGCAACAAATGACACTTTTGGTGAATCAGGAACTCCCAAACAACTGATGTCTAAATATGGGCTAGATAAAAATGAAATTATAAAGAAAGTTCATAGAGTTAGAAAACGAATATAAAAGTTTTAAACTAAAAAACTAATTGTTATCTAAGTAATCAGGTATTCCATCACCATCTGTATCATCCCCTATTCCATCTCCGTCTAAGTCAAATTCGTCGGCAGATAGAATGCCATCACCATCATGATCTGTTTGGTTTACTGAATAAAGGTTTATTTTGAAAATCAATGGTGAATATGCAGGGATTGGTCCTGAATTGTTTGCGAAATAGCCTAGTCCTGACGGAAAGAAAATTACACCTTGACCATAATTACTAAAAGTAACTTCATTTTCTTCGCTAACTTCATATGTTCCTGATTTCAAAAAAGGAATTCCTTCTCTAAACCCTCTAACAACTTGAGTTAAATCAAACCAAACAGGACCAAATGATTGGTCAAAAACGTTTCCATTTAACAATTTACCCTGATATGATAAATAAGTTGAATCTACAAGAGCTGGGTTTTTACCTACTCCTTCATTTGCAACTAAATAATATAAAGAGTGATCAATAAAGCTTCCATCTGAAGTTTTTACTCTGATTACGCTTTTCTCTACTTGATCTATTAAAGGTATTTTTTGGGAATTAATATCGCTTATTGTATCTAATGAAATTTCAGAAGACGTCGAGCGATCTAAAAAATCATCATAATTATAAAAATGTGTAGATAAATAATTTTTTAAACTTTGATCATCTGTAATTGATTGCTCAGATACGTCACGTGGTGGTTCAATTACATCATCTTCTTCGTCGTTATTACAAGAAATAATTGTAAAAGTGTAAAAAACACATAAATAAATATATTTTTTCAAGAAAATTTAATTTAGTGCTGTAAGATACAATTTTACTTTATTTTTGTATCCTTTATTAACTAAGTTTTAAACATGCGTATTGATCAATATTTATGGTGTATAAGAATTTTCAAATCCAGAAATATTGCAAGTAATGCATGTAAAAAAGGACATGTTCATTTAAATGGTCAAATCTCAAAGGCTTCTCGTGAAATTTTACCTTTAGATAGATTAAAAATTAGAAAAAATCAATTCTGGAGAATATTTGAAGTTTTAGATATTCCGAAAAGTCGAGTCGGAGCTAAATTAATATCAATTTATGTGATTGAAAAAACAGAAAAATCTGCTTTTAAGCATAATGAATTACAGATTTTATCTGGAAAAATTTCACGAGATCAAGGTTCAGGAAGACCAACTAAAAAAGAACGAAGAGATATTGATGATCTAAAACTTTCATCTAATAAAGAAGATTTGTAAATTTATAATTCTTTTGTAATTTATGATAAAAACTCAAAATAAAATAAAATCTTCAGACGATGTAAAACATATAATTTATCGAATTGCATATCAAATTTATGAGAATAATATAAACGAAAAAACATTAGTAGTTGCTGGAATTAGTTCAGGCGGCGAAAGAATGGCTGAAATGCTTGGAAATGTATTGTCTGAAATTTCTAGTTTAAAAGTAAAACATGTGACTTTAATTATGGATAAAAAGGATCCAAGAGATACTATTGAAAGCAACATTGATCTGAGTGATTTAATTAATGAATCTATCATAATAGTAGATGATGTTTTGAATACAGGAAAAACACTTATTTATGCTGTGAATTACTTCCTTAAAATCCCTGTTAGCAAAATAAATACCGTAGTAATGGTAAATCGAAATCATAAAAAGTTTCCAATAAAAGCTGATTTTAAGGGAATTTCTCTTTCTACTTCAATAAATGAACATGTAAGTGTAATATTAGATGGTGAAAATTGTGGAGTCTATCTAAGCTAAAATTTTAACTACATCGTCTACAACTTTGACTATCGTTTTGTTATCTGTATTCACTGTATATTTTGATTGATTATAAAAATTATTTCTTTCAAATAAATGTTTTCCTACAAAGTCTACAATTTCATCTTTTGAATTCAAATGATCAATTAATGGTCTTTTATTTTTAGAGTTGTAAAGTCTCTCAGAAAGATTCAAAACACTAGTTTGAAGATAGACTGTTTTAACATTGGTTAGTTTTGACAGATATTCCATATTATTATAATAACATGGTGTTCCTCCTCCAAGTGAAACAATCATAGGACTTGGATTTTTTATAATTTTTTTTAAAACTTGACGTTCTTTTTTGCGAAAATAAATTTCTCCTCTATTTTTAAATATTGTTGAAATAGACTCGTTTAATTCAATTTCTATTAAATCATCTAAATCATAGAAAATAAAATTGAATTGATCACGAAGCAAAGAGCCTACTTCACTTTTGCCACTTCCCATGTATCCAAGAAGTAAAATTTTTGTTGCATTCATTTAATTTGTATCACCGCTGCAAATTTATATCAAATGAAGGGGATAAATTCATATTTGATATTATATTTGCAGCCTGAAAAGATTCGGTAGCTCAGTTGGTAGAGCATCTCCCTTTTAAGGAGAGGGTCCTGGGTTCGAGCCC
>Ga0307998_1000337_pt1 | contig 27391 bp, 30 predicted proteins | sample Davwhametageno37_FD_203147 | JGI IMG/M metagenome (GOLD analysis project Ga0307998, IMG submission 203147) | Marine microbial communities from Davis Island wharf, Antarctic Ocean - #37 | ecosystem: Environmental > Aquatic > Marine > Unclassified | place: Antarctic Ocean: Davis Island wharf... | reverse complement strand
TGCGCTAAACTCTTTTATTAAAATGTTTAAAAAACCTTTGTTTAGAGACCCAAAAAAGCACCCATTGAACACACCTTTAGAAATCCTCGAAACCACCTTCGGCTACACCAGCTTTCGTGACAAGCAACAAGCCATCGTGGAGCATGTTATCGCAGGCCAAGATGCGTTAGTACTCATGCCAACAGGTGGTGGTAAGTCACTCTGTTACCAAATTCCCGCACTCGCGCGTAACGGTTTAGCCATTATCGTTTCCCCGCTTATTGCATTGATGCAAGATCAAGTGGAGGCGCTACAACAGTTGGGTGTTGAAGCTGCTTTTTTAAACTCTAGTCTAAGTGCAGAAAATAATGCACACATCACCAGCAAAGTGTTATCAGGTGAGATTAAAATCTTATATGTCGCCCCTGAGCGACTCACTGTGAGCAGCTTTTTAAGCTTACTAGATGAAGTCAATAATCACGTTGGTTTAGCTTTATTTGCCATTGATGAAGCCCATTGTGTATCTCAATGGGGTCATGATTTCCGTCCTGAATATCGACAACTTACGGTATTGCATGCCCGCTTTCCAGACGTGCCTAGAATCGCATTAACTGCGACAGCAGATGCGCCGACCCGTGCTGAAATTATCTCGCAACTGGCATTAGAAAATGCAGCCCAGTTTGTCTCAAGTTTTGACCGCCCGAACATTCGCTACCACGTAACCATCAAGAATAATGCACGCCAGCAACTACTTACTTTTTTAGAAACAGAGCATGCTGGTGATGCGGGCATCATTTATTGCTTATCGCGTAAAAAAGTAGAAGCCACTGCAGCATGGTTAGCGGATAAAGGGTGGAATGCACTGCCCTACCATGCTGGCTTACCGCCCCAAACACGCGAACAAAATCAACGCCGATTCTTGCGCGAAGAAGGCATTATCATGGTCGCCACCATTGCCTTCGGGATGGGCATTGATAAACCTAATGTCCGTTTTGTGGCGCACATGGACTTACCGAAAAGCATGGAAGGCTATTACCAAGAAACTGGCCGTGCTGGTCGTGATGGCTTAGCAGCCAATGCATGGATGGCCTACGGTATGGGCGATGTCGTCTCTATGCGTCAAATGCTCGATAGTGGTGTTGCCTCAGAAGAACGTAAACGCTTAGAACAAATTAAACTCAATGCCTTGCTAGGCTTTTGTGAATCAACGGACTGCCGTCACCAAAGCATCTTGCGTTATTTTGATGAAACACACCCTGGTAATTGTGGACAATGCGATAACTGTTTAACTCCTGTTGACACTTGGTTAGCAACTGAAGCCGCACAAATGGCATTATCCTGCGTTTTTAGAACAGGTCAGCGGTTTGGTGCAGGCCACTTAATTGATGTACTCACGGGCAAAATGACCGCTCAAATTGAACGCTTCAGACATAATGAAGTAAGTACTTACGGCATTGGAAAAGATCTTGCACAATCGCAATGGAATAGTGTATTCCGTCAATTAACCGCAGCCGGTTACCTTGAAGCCGATGTCGAAGCCTATGGTGGATTAAAACTAACCGAAAGTGCTAGACCCATACTCAAAGGTGAGCAAGCTATCTGGCTACGCCGTGATGCCACACCAGAAAAACGTGCCAGTAAAGCTGAACGTTCTGCCCGTCTTAAAGAAGCCTTTGAGGGCGCGAATGACGATCCATTGTGGTTAGAACTAAAAGCGAAACGGATGGAACTAGCCAAAGAACAAAGCGTACCGCCTTATGTGATTTTTCATGATGCGACATTAATCGAAATTTTGCAGACAAAGCCTAAAAATTTAGCCGACTTGGGAAAAATTACTGGTGTGGGTGCCGCAAAGCTAGAACGCTACGGTGATGCATTTTTAGCCGTTATCGCAGAAGCTGAATAATTTACGTACAATACGCCACATGATTCCAATTATTCCCATTGCTGATGTCGCCAGTATCAATAGCCCTGCCCCAGTAACAGGTGGCCAGACCATTTCAGGTTTAAAAAACTCACCGCCATTATCGCTTTATATCCATATCCCTTGGTGCGTTAAAAAATGTCCTTATTGTGATTTCAACTCGCATGAGAGTCGCACTGACATTCCTGAACAACAATATGTAAAGGCGCTCATTGCCGACTTAGAGCAATCGGTGCCATGCGTCTATGGTCGAAAAATCAGCAGTGTGTTTTTTGGTGGCGGAACACCTAGTTTGTTTAGTCCAGAATCAATCAGTGAGATTTTAAATGCAGTGAATATGCTAACGCCGCTTGAATATGCTGCGGAAGTGACACTGGAAGCTAACCCTGGCACGGTCGATACTGCACATTTTGAAGGTTATAAACAAGCTGGTGTGAATCGTGTTTCACTAGGCATACAAAGCTTCAATAATGAACATTTAAGTGCACTTGGTAGAATTCATGATCGCAAACAAGCCATCATGGCGGCCGAATTAGCATTGACGACATTTGATCGTGTGAATTTAGATGTGATGTATGGCTTACCGAAACAAAGCATAAGTGAAGCACTACAAGACGCCAATCAAGCGCTGGCACTCGGCTCTGATCACTTATCGTTTTACCATTTAACGCTAGAGCCAAATACTGCATTTTATCGCACGCCACCTAGTCTGCCTGATGATGATAGCAGTAGCGAAATGCAGGAACAGATTGAGGCATTACTGGCAGAAAATGATTTTCAGCATTATGAAACGTCAGCCTTCTCGAAAGCCAAAAGCCAAGCTAGACATAACATTAACTATTGGTCATTTGGTGACTATCTTGGCATCGGTGCAGGCGCACATAGCAAACTCAGTTATCACGACAAAATTACCCGTGAAGTACGGCACAAACATCCCAAAGCTTTTATGAGTAATGCCGAAACGGGGAATGCGGTTTATCAAACATGGTCTATTCCGCAAAAAGAGCTTGGTTTTGAATTTATGATGAATGCCTTGCGATTAACCGAAGGTTTTAATATTGGTTTGTTTCAAGAACGGACTGGACTGCCCCTCATCACGCTTAAAAAACGCTTAGCTGACGCGGAAAGCAAAGGCTTATTAATACAAGATCAAGCGCGCATCAAACCAACTTTACTAGGTCAGCGCTTTTTAAATGATTTGCTCGCCATCTTTTTAGACTAGCACCGTATCCTAAAAGTTAAGGTGCCGATGTTTTATTGCTAATTGATGGTGTTTTAACAGCAGCCTGTTTTTCAGGCGATGCGTCTAAGACCTTCTCTTTCTCGACTAACTCATTTTGAGCCTTCAATCCAGCATCATCTGCTTTCGATGGTTTACTGACTGCTTTTTTTGCGCTCGCCTTTTTTGAACGCTTCCATTTTTTGCCCCAGAACCACTAAAGGAAAGTGATTTCAACGTTGGGATCACAACTTTCGTTGCGGTAGGATAGCGCGAATGCGCATTAGTATAGACTGGCGTCTCTTGATTCAAGCTGTTGCGTTTTTAATATGAAGGCATGCTGCATCTCGCTACTCTTCGGGTAAAACTTAGCCGCTAATTCCACCAAACTTTCATTCGGCAACATTTCCCACATCATGGTACTTTTTGCATAAGTCACCCCTGCGAATAAGCAGGTAATAAACAATGCAAGGACTAACCTAAACGCTTTCACGAACCTCTTTTTATGTAGACTGAATGGTCTTTTTAGCACGAGCAACAGCGAGTAACACTTGCTTTGGTGCCGTGCCGCCAATATGGTCACGACTGGCAACCGAACCGTCTAAGGTGAGCACAGAGAAAATATCCTCTGTAATCGTTTCACTAAATGTTTGCAGCTCTTCCAATCTCAGTTCAGACAAGTCACATTTTTTGTCTACTGCATATCTTACCGCTAGCGCGACCACTTCATGTGCATCTCTAAACGGCATGCCTTTTTTCACTAAGTAGTCAGCTAAATCTGTCGCTGTCGCATAACCTTCAAAGGCCGCCTGGCGCATATTGTCTTTATGTACGGTAATGCCACGCATCATGTCTGCATAAATTTCCAAGGTCATTAATAGCGTATCTGCGGTATCAAATAACGGCTCTTTATCCTCTTGGTTGTCCTTGTTGTAAGCCAGTGGCTGGCCTTTCATCAGTGTTAACAATGACACCAAGTGACCATTGACTCGGCCTGTTTTACCACGCACCAGCTCAGGTACATCTGGGTTTTTCTTTTGCGGCATAATGCTAGAGCCTGTGCAAAAGCGATCGGCAATTTCAATAAAGCCAAATCGTGGTGAACACCATAAAATCAACTCTTCTGAAAAACGCGATAAATGCGTCATCAACAATGCACTAGCTGCCGTAAACTCAATCGCAAAATCACGATCAGAAACTGCATCGAGTGAGTTTTCACAAAGGCCATCGAAATCTAATAATTTTGCGACCATTTCACGGTCAATTGGATAACTAGTTCCCGCCAAAGCTGCTGCACCCAAAGGCAATTGATTCAATCGTTTTCTACAATCAGCAAAACGCGACGCATCACGTTTTAGCATTTCATAATACGCCAACAAATGATGACCAAACGTCACTGGCTGCGCCACTTGTAAATGCGTAAAGCCAGGCATAATGGTATCAGCATGCTCCTCGGCCAAATCCAACAGACTCATTTGTAGCTTCTTGATCGCCTCAATCGCATCATCACAAACTTCGCGCAAATAAAGGCGAACATCGGTTGCAATCTGATCGTTACGACTTCTACCCGTATGTAAGCGCTTACCCGCGTCGCCAATCTTATCCGTTAGCGCTTTTTCGATATTCAAGTGAACATCTTCAAGGTCTAACAACCACTCAAAAGTCCCTGCCTCAATATCTGCTTGTACTTCAGTTAAGCCTTTTTCAATCGCGGCAAAGTCTTCTGTTGAAATGATTTTTTGCGCGGCTAACATTTTTGCATGTGCAAGTGAGCCTTGAATATCAAAGGCGGCTAAACGCTGATCAAAATCAACGGAAGCGGTATAGCGTTTAACGAGCTCTGCAACAGGTTCGTTAAAGCGTCCTGACCAGGCTTCTGATTTGGCATTAAGTGATGAAGTTGTTTCTTGTTTGTTTTCTGACACGTTTAGGTAGCTTTATATAAGTTAAAATTGAAAAATGGTTTAATAATAAACCACTTAAAGGTAATATTCATAGACATTTTAACGTAGAACGCACCCTGAGCAAAAAGTGAACAAAAATAGCCGTTTACCCAACTTCCAGAACTTAGGTATTATGCTGTGCATTTTGGTACTTGTGAATCTGTTTGGCATGTTCGCGGCGATCTTGCTGAGCAACCCACTGAGCGACTTTATACCGACACTGACGACACTTTCAACCGTGCTTCAGCCGATTCTATTACTGAGCATACTCCTGCTCTACCCACTATTTAAACGATTACCTTACTGGCAAAGTGTTGCCCTCATTATGACGATAGAAATCCTATTGTCGGCATTGGTTTACTCCCTATCTAAACAATACTTTTCGTTCGATACGGTCGTGTCGACTTATCGCACCGCTATTTTAGCCATGCTGGCCACTGCGGCTTTACTCTATTACTTTGATTTGCGACAACGTGCGTATTCACCTGCGATTACAGAAGCGCGCTTACAGGCACTGCCAGCAGGTATACGCCCACACTTTTTGTTTAATAGTATTAATGCCGTGCTTTCTTTGATTCGTAGCCAACCCAAGCGCGCCAAAACCGCATTAGAGGATATGTCAGACTTATTTCGTGTATTGATGGCTGAGAACCGTGTCTTAGTCACCTTTAACCCAAGAGGTTGTGCTTTGTAAGCAATACCTCAACATTGAAAGCTTGCGCATGGAAGGCCGCTTAAGCGTTAACTGGCAAATGAATACTATGCCCGACCATGTCTTAGTCCCGCCACTGATTCTCCAACTACTCGTAGAGAATACCGTCTATCATGGCATCGAGCCCATTCCTCAAGGCGGCGAGATTACTGTTGCCATCACGCAAAAAGCCAATGAAGTCCATTTCAGTATTAGCAACCCCTCCCACGCAGGCACGTAGTAAGTACACAGGTAATAAAATGGCGCTGAATAATATTAAATAACGCTTGGCCTTACACTTTGATTTAGAAGCATCCATTCGCCATCAAATGCAAGGCCAGCAATATACCGTCACCATTCGTATGCCATACGAGGTGCGATAATGGTTGCTCCATCACAAGCCATCAAGGTGTTAATCGCGAATGACGAAACACCTGCACGTAATCGATTAAAAGATTTAATATCCGATATAGAAGGCGTTATGGTTGTTGCGGAAGCAAAAAATGGTAAAGAAGCGATTAATTTAACCATAGAAACATCGCCTGACTTAATGCTACTCGACATTCGTATGCCATTGGTGGATGGCCTAGAAGCAGCTAAACATGCGCGAAAGCTCAGCCCCAAACCACAGATTATTTTCGCAACGGCTTATGATGCTTATGCCATTAAAGCATTTGAATTAAGCGCAATTGATTATTTTCTGAAACCGATTGGGTTAGACCGCTTACAAGCAGCCATTCAGAAAGCACAAGTATTAGCCGTTCAGGATGTCGCAGCACTGAAGTCGCTACAAAAAACGCGTAGCCATTTAGGTATTCACGAAAGAGATCGTGTCATCCTCGTCCCGATTGAAGAGATTATTTATTGTCATGCTGAATTGAAACACGTGACGGTTCGTACAAAAGAACAAGAATACTTATTTGAAGAATCGTTACCGCGTTTAGAAACAGAATTTGGTGATGTGTTTTTTGCGCTTGCACCGCAATTGCCTAGTTGCCCAACAATCAATCAGCGGCTATGAAAAGCGCCCTGATGAAAAGGGCGACATGCAGTGGCACGCCATTTTAAAGGACGTGCCAGAGACCATTGCAGTCAGTCGCCGACAACAGCATTTAATCCAAAAGTTATAAGACTTAAAACTAAAGGCTTTAACACTAAAGTACTGTCGTCGATCAACCCAACTATTTGTTATCTTTTTTTGTTGCCTCTTCAATCGTTGTAGCTGCCCACTCTCTGCCACCCAAACCAAAGGCTAATGCCAGCGCTAAGAAAACCGCACCGAATACAATAATAAATAATGAGTTAATCAACTGCACACCAATGCCTAATTGCTCTAATGCAACAAACAGTGCCAAGATTTGAATACCATACTCAACGGTTGTACTCACCACTAAAGCATTTTCAAACTTGATGCTATGTAACCAAGCAAACACTAACCTATTAATGAAGCGTGCTAATAAGGTACCAAATATCATCACTAAAATAGCGACAATAATTCTTGGTAAGTAAGCGGCAAAATCGCGCAATATGCTGACGACCTCTGTTAGCCCTAAGTAATTAGCTGCAGTAGTAACGGAAACAATAATGACCAACCAGTACATCACCTGACTAATAATACCGCTTAAGGTAATATTGGCGTCACCCGTAGTCATAAAGGCTTCAAGCCCTGATTTTTCAGAAAACTTGTCAAACTGAACTAGTAGTAAAACACGTTTTACTGCAGTCCTCACTAACTTGGCTAGTAACCAACCTAGAAATAAAACGACGATGACAATCAGCAACTTTGGAATAAAGTTAACTAGCTCCAACCAAAACTGATTCATTGAATGAATAAAAATATCTAACTGATCTTTCATTTGAAACCCCCCAAAATAAATAGTAGCGCCTTCATACCTTTGTAAGATGGATATCTTGTTTTGTGCGCTTAGGCTACTAAAACCGTAAGCTTAACTCAAAAAACACTATTTTTAATAGCATTTAATCGTACTAGCCCTATGCTAAAATCCAAACATGAACAATACAGCAAAACTCAACCCACAAAAACTCGTCATTGCCTCCCGTGAAAGCGCCCTTGCCATGTGGCAAGCCAAGCATGTTCAAGCACGCTTACAAGCCTTATATCCTAACTGCGATGTGCAAATTCTAGGCATGACCACAACTGGTGATCAGATTTTAGATAAGCCCCTTGCCAGCATAGGCGGCAAAGGTTTATTTATTAAAGAGCTCGAAAATGCATTACTTGATGGTAGTGCTGATTTAGCCGTGCACAGCATGAAAGATGTACCGATGAACATGCCTGAAGGCTTTACACTGGTGGCAACGAGTGAGCGTGAAAATCCACATGATGCTTTCGTGTCTAACGACTATAAGTCACTTGTTGACTTGCCGCAGGGTAGTATTGTTGGAACTTCCAGCCTACGTCGCCAAAGCCAAATTCAAGCACGTTTCCCACACCTTAAAATCGAATCGTTACGTGGCAATGTACAAACCCGCTTACGTAAATTAGATGAAGACCAGTATGCTGCGATTATCTTAGCAGCCGCTGGTTTAATCCGCCTAGAACTCGGCGATAGAATCAGTAGCTTTATCTCAGCAGAAGACAGTATTCCAGCAGTTGGCCAAGGTGCTCTCGGCATTGAGATTAAAGAAGACAGAACGGGTTTAATTGAAATATTAGCGCCGCTTAATCACACCGATACTGAAAATTGCGTCACTGCAGAACGTGCTTTTAGTCGCGCCTTGGCTGGTAGCTGCACCGTGCCACTCGGCGCACATGCAACAATTGAAAATACCAGCTCTAAAGACAATGCTATTCAGCATGAAGTCATCAAAGGCAAAACCATTAATATCACCGGCTTTGTTGCCAGCGTCGACGGAAAACAAATGTTGCGTGAAACCATGTCAGGCAATGCAAAAGACGCAGATTTACTCGGTAAGGCATTAGCAGGTAAGTTAGTGAACAAGGGCGCGAAAAAAATCTTAGATGCATTGGATGGTGTTGAGTAATGTCTGTCCCAGTCAATTTAGGCGATGTTAAAACAGCATCATTAGCTAATATTGGCGTAGCCATTACGCGCCCGACAAATCAGGCAAAAAAACTCATGCAGCTTATTGAGGCTGCAGGTGGAAATGTCATCCCATTTCCACTGATTGAAATCACTGCTTTAGATGATGTCACACAGTTTGAACAAATCATTACTGACATTAATGACTATGATTGGATGCTGTTTATCAGTAGTAATGCTGTTCAAAACAGCATGCCAAGACTCATTAAACAAGGCATTCCAAAACACCTTAAATTTGCCGCTATCGGCCCAACAACAGCTGAAACCCTAAAAGACTTTGGCATCGATGAGGTTTTAACACCTAAGGATAGGTTTGATAGTGAGTCTTTACTATCATTGCCGGCCATGCAGGACATGCAAGACAAAAGAGTTATGTTAGTTCGTGGCATTGGCGGCCGCGATGTCTTAGCCAACACATTGGCGCAGCGCGGGGCACAAGTCACCTTTGCAGAGTGCTATCAACGTATTAACCCACAAACCAATTGTGATGTATTAGCACAGGCCTTTGCCAAACAGCAATTACAACGCATCGTCGTCACCAGCTCAGAAGCCATGCGTTATCTATTAACCATGGCTGGCGATACTGAATGGTTAAAACAAGTCACGCTCTGCGTCAATCATTCCAGAGTCGCTGAAGAACCATTGAAGATGGGGTTAACAGTTAAAGTTGCACATGCTTCTGGCGACGACGCCATGCTGGCAGTATTAACGTAACATAACGACAGCAAACTGATTAAATCAAGCGTCCTAGAATGCAATGTACATAATAATTTCAACAAGAAGGAAATGTTGTGATTATCAATAACCTCGAAATCATTCCCGGCCATCAGATCAAAACCCACCTAGGCTTAGTGCAAGGCAGTACTGTCCGTGCTAAGCATGTAGGTAAAGACTTTTTTGCCGGTATTAAAAATATCTTTGGTGGTGAATTACGTTCTTATACCGAACTATTAAACGAATCACGCGAGCAATCCTTAGAACGCATGGAAGCGCAAGCATTAGGACTGGGTGCCAATGCCATTGTTAATGTACGCTTCTCAACGTCTTCTATTGCAGCAGGTGCAGCAGAGTTATTCGTTTGCGGTACCGTCGTGATTGCGGATTAATCACCTCATTGCACTTTGGTCGTAAGATGGAATCAGAAGCGAATGCAGCTGGTATACAAACCTTATTCAACCATTACGGCCACGTGGTAGGTTCAACCGAGCTCTTTGAAGGCATTTTAGATAAAAGCGAATCTGATCTTGCATTTCTACAGACGCATCCATTAACGCAAGATAGAATCGACAAAATACACTCCATCCAACAAAAAAATGGCTGGCCGAACAAACAAGATTTAACCATCAAACTACCGAAGTAATTTGCCGTATAACAGCTACAAGCCCCGCCTCGTAAAGAATATCGGTGATAAAACCAAGTGCCATGCATTGGACCACAACACCCTCAAACTAGATACACTCGCACATTCAATGTAAAATACGCCTCATCTAATTCGCAAGATCATCCTAAACCTCTCAAAATGAGACATCAATAGAAAGTAATCTAATGACAAAAGAACTAGAAACGCTAAACCAACGTTTAAGCTATATCGTTGGTGAAAACATGGCAACGCAGTTAAAAAATGATGGCCTTGACCTTGATACAGTCACATTAGTATTGGCTGTTAACGACGTAATGGCAGGTAACGCATCACGCTTAACTGAAGAACTAAAAAAAAGCACTGTTGAAGAAATTCAAAAACTCACACAAGAGCAACAAAGTGTTGAGCAAGCTGGAAAAGCGACTAAAAACCAAGAAGAAGGCGTTGCTTACTTAGCAGAGAACAGCCAAAAAGAAGGCGTTAAAACAACTGACTCTGGTTTGCAATATAAATCATTGGTTTCTGGCGATGGCGAAACACCAAAAGCATCTAACTCAGTAACCGTACATTACAAAGGTACATTAACTGACGGCACAGTATTCGACAGCTCTTACGAGCGCGGCGAACCAGCTACTTTCCCAGTAGGCGGTGTGATTTCAGGTTGGACTGAAGTACTTCAACTAATGAATGTTGGTGATAAGTTTGAAGTAACAATTCCTTCTGACTTAGCTTACGGCCCAGCTGGTTCTGGCCCTGTGATTGGTCCTGATGCAGTATTGGTGTTTGAGGTCGAGTTATTGGCTATTGCTTAAACTAAGCATTAGTTAGTGATTAAAAAGCCCTTGCTTTGAGGGCTTTTTTACGTCTGTCTATATTAGTTAGTGAAAGTTAACGTCTTAGATAGGTCGCTTTTCGCGCGATGGCACAATGCGCTACCGCTTATTGTCGCCCTACTTATTGCACGCTACCCGTGCTTAGGCACCACCCTCTTCCGTCTGATTATGTAACAAACTCACCTGCGTCTCAAACGGCATATCAATCCCACTCGCAACAAAAGCCTTCTTAATACCAGTCAATAACTCCGCTGTCACGGTATAAGCCGGGTCACGTTCTGTATCCACCCACCAGCGCACCTCCAACGTCACCCAACTAGTTGCTAAATCAACCGTCCCCACTGAACCAAACCACCAAGCACGACACTTAAGCTAGGGTTATCTTCGTAAAAGACTTTGTTCGCAATGACGGTTCTTGCAATCCGCGCTGCAATATAAAAGATGGCAAAAACAATTAATGCCACTACGAGATTCGGTAATAGCTAAATCGCTCCATTCACCCAATCATGCAACTTATCTGTCAGTAAATTAACATCTAAAAAAACCACTTTATAAAAACCAATACTTTGTGCTGCTGCTACTTTTAAAAAAACCTACTACTACTTCCGTCATTAAACTTATCTTTTGTCCGTCGTGCTGCTGTTACTTCACCCCATTAAACATTCATCTTAAACAGTGGCTTTCGTTTCCCGCGGGAAACGAACATTAAGGGGTCTTCTTTTAACCATTTCTGCGTCAAATACACTAAGCCAATAGGTACTTTCACCATGATGCCAATCTCCGCCACCTTAAAGGCCTTCACTTCTGCTGGTGTGTTGACGACTAAATCAACAACTCCTGGCATTTTCCCCTTATCAATGAGTACATTGTCGCCAATTAAAATGACTGAGCCACCTTCATACTTAAACATCTATATTTATCCTCTGGCCTTACTTTCTAGCCGCAAAAGTAAACGCATCACTAAAGAATGCCTCTTGCGGCAAACCATGTGCGGCAAATACTTTCTGCGCATCATCAACCATATTCGGCAAGCCACACACATAAGCTTCATAGCCACTTAAGTCAGGCATGTCAGCGGCAATAGCTTGTTGTACATAACCTGTTCTACCACCCCAATCAGCATCAAGTTTCGACAATACAGGTACATAAGTAAACGTCGGCACATGCTCTGCCCAGCGTTTACATAAGTCATCCATATATAAGTCTTCAGGCTTGCGACCTCCCCAATATAAGGTCATTGGGCGTTGAACATCGTTATACAGCATGTCCTCGATAATGCCTTTAATCGGCGCAAAGCCCGTCCCTGTAGCCGCGAAGATAATCGGTTTATTCGATTCACCACGTAAATGGAAGCTACCAAAGGGGGCTTCGATACGCATGATGGCTTTTTCTTGTAGCTCATTAAAGACGTATTCGGTGAACTCGCCGCCTTTAACTAATCGTAGATGTAGCTCTAAGCCGCAATCTGAATACGGTGCATTAGCGATGGAGAAAGCGCGGCGCTTACCGTTCTTTAAAATGAATTCAATGTATTGCCCCGGTAAGAATTGCAAGTGCTCACTGCTTGGCAGTTGGAGGTGAAGCGAAATCACATCAGGTGCGAGCATTTCTTTTTTTGATACACGAGCAGGCAAGATGCGTGGCTTAACGCCTGTACCTGCTGGCTCTCGCACATCAATCATTAAATCTTCTAATGGCCTTGCACAACAAAATAATGCGTTACCCCCAGCCAACTCTTCATCAGTCATCGCTGTACCTTGGTAATCATCATGCATGACCTTGCCTGAGATGACTTTGCCTTTACACGAACCACATGCGCCAGTACGGCAACCATAAGGCAAGTTAATACCGCTTTCAATCGCGGCCTCTAATACGGTTTGTCTGGGTTTAACCTCAAATGCATAGCCGCTAGATTGTATGGTGACTTTTGCCATCTTGATTTCCTTAACTATCTTTCTAAGACTATTTTCCTAAAACCGTCTTTTTAAGTTACTTTTCTGAGCTTCTATTTTGGGCCTTTATCAAAAGATATAGTATTGTCATCGGATACAGGCTCTTTCACCTCTTCGTACTCGCCTTCAATAATGTCATCGTTGGCTGGCTGTGTGCCTGAGTTACGATAACTGCCTTCATACCCACTACCATCAGTTTGATAACTACCTGTATTCGCATCCACATTAGGTTGTTTAATCGGAATAAGTAATAAGCCTGCAGCAACCACATCGGTAATAACACCCGGAATCACCAACAATACGCCAGCGAATAAGTTACGTGCAGTGCCCATCGCTGTTTTAAACGGGTTGCCGCCAGACTGTATACTTTGCATCATTTTAGCGGACATCATTTGCTTTTCACCCTTGATGAGTTGTAAGCCTAGATAAGTAATCACGACCAAGTATAATAGTAGCCACCAGCCGTAACGGTCGGCCAGCTGAAACAACAGATAGATTTCTGCGATAGGAAAAGCAAGTAAAATGGCGATAAAAAGTAAACGCATAAGCTCCTTAATGGATGTAAAAAATTGAATAACCAATATCTACAACAATAATGCCTAAAAACAATATTATAGTCGTGTTAACACATGTGCCAGACCAAATTTACGCACAGCGTATCGCTAACGCACTGATTAAGGACAAACTAGCCGCCTGTGTTAATATTGGCGCGGCTTGTCAGTCGGTATATGAATGGAAAAATACAGTCGAAACGCAAACTGAGTTTCCACTACGCATTAAAACTAATCAGGACTGCTACTCCAAATTAGAAGCGCTGATTGTAGAAATGCACCCATACGAACTTCCTGACATCATTGCACTCAATGTACATGGTGTCTATACCCCCTATTTGCAATGGGTAAATGACCAAATTTTATGAGGCAACAATGTTAAAACCTTTTCCAAAAGTAGTCGTTTTGTTCGGCACTTTATTATTGCTGTTGTCTCAGCTCGCTTTTACGACCAGTAGCTTCGCTGACTTTAGTGCCTTTACCGATGGTGTTGATGATACTTTCCTGCACCCTGATGAAGCGTTTAAACTGGATGTTGTCGCCAAAGACAGTAAGACCTTAGAAGCAGTCTTCACGATTGCGCCGGGATACTACCTCTATAAAGACCGCATTAAATTTGAAATTGAAGATGTTGCGCTAGGGACGGTTACCGTGGTTAACTTACCAGCGGGTGATATGAAAGAAGACCCTAACTTTGGCACACAAGAAGTTTATCACCATAATTTTGCAGCCGGTATTGCGCTCGACAATGCAGCAAAAGATGTTGTCCTCCATGCGCGGCTTCAAGGCTGTAGTGAAAAAGGGCTTTGCTATGCACCACAACTAAAGAAATTGAATATTGCAATGCCTGATGCGCCAGTCTCGAACAGCGTTACTCGTTCGGCGGCGACCACAAACACAACTGTTGTAGAGAGTAGCGAAGATGAAGCCACCAGCTTATTAAAAAGCGGCAAGTTATGGCTCATTGCAGCGGGGTTCTTTAGCTTTGGCTTGTTACTTTCTTTCACACCTTGTGTCTTGCCGATGATTCCCATCTTATCTGGCATCATTGTCGGCGATAAAAAAGCACATAAAGCAGAAACCAGCCGACTACACAGCTTCAACCTTTCGCTAGCCTATGTATTGGGGATTGCGCTCAGCTATACCATCGCAGGGATTGCTGCAGGTTTATCTGGTCAACTACTCAGTAACGCACTCCAAAGCCCATGGATGCTATCAGCAACAGCTTTAATTTTTATAGTGCTATCGTTTTCAATGTTTGGCTTTTATGAGCTGAGATTGCCAAGCGCCATTGAAGAGCGCATGGTCAACACTTCCAATAAACTAAAAAGCGGCCAGTTCCTTGGCGTCTTTATCATGGGCGTTATTTCTGCACTGATTGTGAGCCCATGTGTTGCTGCACCATTAGCTGGTGCGCTCATTTATATTAGCCAAACACGTGATGTTGTCCTGGGTGGTGTGGCTTTATTTGCATTGTCTATTGGTATGGGTGTGCCGCTTTTGCTCATCGGCGCTTCCGCTGGACATGTGTTACCAAAAGCTGGCGTCTGGATGAAGGCTGTACGTAGCTCTTTCGGCGTACTAATGTTAGCCGTGGCTATTTTTATCGTATCCCCGATTATTCCAACCAGTGTTCAATTGGGATTATGGGCAGCCTTGTTGATTATTCCTGCTATCTATTTACATGCTTTAGATAGCTTACCTTTAGATAGTGCCACAGGCAGATCACACCCTTGGACGCGCTTTTGGAAGGGTGTCGGCATTATGTTGTTAATCATGGGGATTGCCATGTTAATCGGCGCATTATCGGGTGCCAAGTCTCCCTTACAGCCGCTTTCTGGCTTAAGTCTATCGAGTAGCAAGCAAACCAATAACCACTTACCTTTTGTTCGCGTTAAAAATACCGCTGAACTTGATGCGCACATCGGTTCAGCGAACGGCAAAATTGTGATGCTGGATTTTTACGCTGATTGGTGCACTTCGTGTAAAGAAATGGAACTACTAACATTTAGTGATTCTGACGTAAAAACCTCACTTAAAGACGCTGTTTTATTACAAGCCGACGTGACGAATAACACGCCTGAAGATTTGGCTTTGTTGCAACGCTTTAATTTATACGGACCACCTGGCATTATCTTTTTTAACCGTTCGGGGCAAGAAATCAAACCGATTCGCGTGATTGGCTACGAGGGCGCTCCAAAATTCTTGGCGACCGTAAATCGTGTTAATGCGCTCAAAGTGGATGAATGCAATCCACTCGTGACTTGTTAACCTCAGTCATTTAATCTTAATACAACGAGAGATATTGAATTAAAGCTATGTTAAATAAACTGACCTCTCCTATTGGCTCCATCCTTTCATTTATAGTCATCACTGTTAGTGCTTTCTACTTCTCTACCGAAAAAGCGGTTGTGCGCCCAGTGGACGACTCCCCTACTGCCGCTTTATTTGCGTCAATTTTCCCAGATGAAAATGGCGAGCCTCAAGCCCTGAGTCAATGGCAAGGGAAAATAGTCGTTTTAAATTTTTGGGCTACTTGGTGCGGACCATGTCGTGAAGAGATGCCTGAATTATCAACATTACACTCTGAGTACAAAGATAAAAATGTCGTGGTCCTGGGAATTGCATTGGATGAAATGGGCGCCATAAAAGCATTTGCCGCCGAAACACCTGTTAGCTACCCGCTTTTTTCTGCTGAAGAGTATGGCGGCGAATTGGCAGCGAATCTTGGAAACGATAAAAGCGCGCTACCATATACCGTGATTATTAAGCCAGATGGTACGATTGCTAACACCTATTTTGGCCGTATTTCTAAGGTGCTATTAGAAGAAACATTGCTTAAATTACTCCCGTAAATTTACCTATTATTTTCAATTGCTTAGCGCATCTGACCCGCAAGTAGATTTATTAAACTTCGCTTAAATGTTGCAAATAAGCTGGACAAAGCCCCTTAACTTCGGCAAAATTGCGCATGATTAATATTTCAAATTTTGTGGCAAGGCATTAAAAAATGGCAGCAAAATCAATTCTAGTTATACACGGTCCCAACCTTAACCTGCTTGGTACGCGCGAGCCGGAGCACTATGGTCATGCAACGTTAGACAGCATCAACACTAGCTTGAGTGCAATAGCAAAAACAGCAGGTGTTGCATTAGAATCTTATCAAAGTAATGCTGAAGCAGATATCGTCGCCAAAATTCATACATTGGCGACAGAAAAAGTTGATTTCATTATCATCAACCCCGCCGCCTTTACGCATACTTCTGTTTCAATTCGCGATGCAATTTCTGCCGTTAATATCCCCTTTGTTGAAGTGCATTTATCAAATGTGTTCACACGTGAGAGCTTTAGGCATCACTCTTATTTTAGTGATATAGCAGTAGGCGTCATCAGCGGTTTAGGTGCTGAAGGTTATGCCGCAGCGCTACGCTTTACTATTAATCAGCTAAACATTGAATTATAAAAACGAGTTATTTGAGGAGTTACCATGGATTTACGTAAATTAAAAAAACTAATTGATTTAGTTGAAGAATCAGGAATTTCTGAGCTAGAGCTAACTGAGGGTGAAGAAAAAGTACGCATTAGTCGCGCAACACAAGCAGCTCCTCAAGCTATTCAACAGATGGTGGCGCAGGCACCACTAGCAGCGCCTACTACGCCAGCAGCGGATGCACATGCTGCACCAGAAGCTGTGCAAGGCCATGAAGTGGAATCTCCGATGGTTGGTACCTTCTACCGCTCTTCTTCACCTGAGACTAGCGCTTTTGTACAAGTTGGCGATACGGTTGAAGTGGGTGATACGCTCTGTATTATCGAAGCCATGAAGCTACTGAATGAAATTGAAAGTGATAAGGCTGGTGTTGTGAAGAAAATATTAATTGAAAATGGCCAGCCAGTTGAATACGGCGAAACTTTATTTGTGATTGGGTAACTTATGTTTGAAAAAATATTAATCGCCAACAGGGGTGAAATTGCGCTACGTGTGCAACGTGCCTGCCGAGAGATGGGTATTAAAACCGTTACAGTCCATTCCGAAGCTGACAAAGAAGCTAAATATGTAAAGCTAGCAGATGAGTCTGTTTGTATTGGCCCGGCCTCTTCTAAACTGAGTTACCTCAATATTCCTGCTGTCATCAGTGCCGCAGAAGTCACTGATGCGCAAGCCATTCATCCTGGCTATGGTTTCTTATCTGAAAATGCTGATTTTGCAGAGCGCGTAGAACAAAGCGGTTTTACATTTATTGGCCCTAAAGCGGAAACGATTCGCCTAATGGGGGATAAAGTTTCTGCCAAAGAGGCGATGAAAAAAGCGGGAATTCCTTGTGTGCCAGGTTCTGATGGCGAACTGTCAGATGATCCTGCCATCATGAAAGCAACAGCTAAAAGAGTAGGCTACCCAGTCATTATCAAAGCGGCTGGCGGTGGCGGTGGTCGTGGCATGCGCGTTGTGCATACCGAGGCCGCATTGGTGAATGCGGTCAACATGACAAAAGCCGAAGCCGAAAGCTTTTTTGGCAACCCTGTCGTGTACATGGAAAAGTTTTTAGAAAACCCGCGCCATATTGAGATTCAAGTGCTGGCGGACAAATTTGGTAATGCTGTTTATTTAGGTGATCGTGATTGCTCTATGCAGCGCCGCCATCAAAAAGTGATTGAAGAAGCGCCATCCCCATTATTGGCGACTAAGTTACGCGACAAAATTGGTGAACGTTGTGCTGAAGCCTGCCGCAAAATTAACTATCATGGGGTTGGCACTTTTGAGTTTCTATATGAAAATGGTGAATTTTTCTTTATTGAAATGAATACGCGCTTGCAAGTTGAGCATACTGTAACAGAAATGATTACTGGCATTGATTTAGTCAGACAACAAATCAATGTTGCTGCAGGTGAAAAGCTAGGCTTCCGTCAAAAGGATGTGCAATTAAATGGCCATGCAATTGAGTGCCGTATTAATGCTGAAGATCCTTATACGTTTATACCATCTCCTGGCAAAATTGATCGCTTCCACATGCCTGGCGGGCCAGGTGTACGCATTGATACGCATGCCTATGGTGGTTACACCGTTTCACCGCATTACGATTCTATGATTTGCAAATTGATTACCTATGGCGCAACACGTGAACAAGCCATCGCCCGCATGCGTATTGCCTTATCTGAAATGTCGGTACAAGGGATTAAAACCAACATAGCATTGCACACAGATTTAATGGCTGATGCTGCCTTCCACCTTGGTGGCACTAACATTCATTACCTTGAAGAGAAGCTAGGCATTTTAAGCAAATAGTCATGGCTTGGTTATTACTTAAAATCCAAGCAAACGATGAAAATGCGGAGTCTATTAGTGACGCGCTAATGGAGCTTGGCGCACTTTCTGCTAGCATTGAAGACGCGCATGCAGAAACCCAATCTGAGCAAGTTATCTTTGGTGAGCCTGGCGATCCGCCACCTGGTATTTGGCAGCAAAATATCGTAACGGCCATGTTGGATGAATCTGCTGATGTCGCTAAATTATTGCAGGCACTGCAAACAGAAACCCAAATCCCACAGTTTAGCTATGTGACAGAGACCATAGAAGAACAAGACTGGGTGCGTGCAACACAAGCGCAATTTGACCCGATTCACATTACCGATAAACTTTGGATTGTGCCAACTTGGCATATGAGCCCAAATCAAAATGCGATTAATATTATTTTAGATCCTGGCCTGGCTTTTGGAACAGGCAGCCACCCAACCACGCACTTATGTTTAGAATGGCTAACGCAGCAAAGTAACTTACATGGAGCGGATATACTGGATTATGGGTGCGGCTCTGGCATCTTAGCGATTGCGGCTAAAAAGCTGGGTTCAAACAATACTGTTGGCGTTGATATTGATGAACAAGCAGTGGTTTCAAGCCGTTTTAATGCTGAACAAAATGAAACGACTGACATCGATTTTTACGATGCCAATGACTTTGGTAATCAAACATTTGATGTCGTCGTTGCGAATATATTATCTAGCGCATTAATGGTGTTAGCGCCCGCATTAGCAAAATATTGTAAGACTGGCGGTAATATAGCATTATCAGGGGTATTAGAAGAGCAAGCGGAAGCACTGATTGCTCGTTACTCTGAATGGTTTACAATGGACGTCCCAACTCAAAAAGATGCATGGATACTGCTAACTGGTATTAAAAAATGAGCTATATTACCTCCTGCCCTCAGTGTGACACACAATTTCTACTCAATGATGAGCTAATAGCAGCTTATGGAGGAAAGGTGCAATGTGGTAGCTGTGAACATGTATTTAATGCTTCGGACAGACTGACTGAAGTAGATGATGACGTCTCCAGCGCTGATGAGTATAAGGTTGCTATAGAAACGACACCGGCAGAAAAAACGCCACCAGTCAACCGATTGCCTCCAGTAGAAACGGCGTCGTTTGACACAGACCCCGATTTAACAGCCTCTAAAGAAACGTTAATTGATTATATTATTGGTCAGCCAGCGGCCACGGTTAACCCTACAGCAGAAAAAGAGGCGGCACCAGAGGCCGTGCTGAATCTTGATGGGGTTAATAAAAAACCACGTCAGCATTTTTTCTTATCAATCCTGATTAGCCTACTACTCCTACTTGTTTTTATTGGGCTATCTGTTTATTTTTTACGCGGGAAAATTGCTTCTGAATACCCTCAGTTAAAACCAGCCCTTGAGCGCATTTGTAAAATGCTAAACTGTACGATTGATTTGCCGAAAAACTTAGGTTTAATCAGCATTGGTAATTCAGATATGCAAGAAGATGATGATTATCAAGCAGTCATCAACCTCTCTAGCTCACTACAAAACAATGCCACATACTCACAAGCTTATCCCAATATTGAGCTCACACTAACGGATAGTGATGATACGCCTGTAATTAAGAAGCTGATCAAACCAAAAGATTATTTGGTCTCTAAGAAAAAATTAGCGCAAGGATTGGCGCCACATGAAATTGCCAATATTAAAATAGCACTTCGTGTCGATGAAGCCAGTGTAGCGAGTTATCGCATCTTATTATTATACTAGTCCGCTTTTCTGCCCTTTCTTTTCCCAGACACCCTAAACTTAAGCTTTTTCAAAACTGGCGTGGTTGCACTGTTTAATCGCTTCTACTAACTTCTCAATCGCTTGGATGCGTACAAAGCTCTTGCGCCAAGCAATCGCGATACGTCTCGTTGGCACCGGTTTGGTAAACGGAATCACCTTCAACAAAGGGTTCTCATATTTAGCAATTGTCGCTGTTGATGGCATTACAGTGACCCCTAAGTTAGAAGCAACCATATTACGAATCGTTTCCAATGAATTCCCTTGCAAGACCTCTCCTTTGCGCGACAACTCAGGGCACGCTTGTGTCACTTGATTGCTAAAGCAATGGCCACTGTTAAGTAACAATACTTTTTCTTCAGACAACTCTTCAGGTTTAATCGACTTTCTATTGGCCCAATGATGGTCAGCCGGAACCACAACAGAAAATTCCTCATCATATAAGGTTCTCACCTCTATCCCAGGTAAATCAAATGGTAGCGCGATAATGGCGGCATCAATCACGCCATTTTTCAGCTGCACTTCTAAATTTGCCGTTAAATTCTCTTCTACTTCTAATGGCATTTCTGACACACTCAACCGTAAAATGGGAATAATCTCTGGCAACAAATAAGGACCAACCGAATGAATCATGCCCAGCTTAAATGCGCCTTGCAACGGATTTGTACCCAGCTTAGCCATTTCTTTTAAACGACTAGATTGATCTAAAATAACATTTGCTTGCTGAATAAGCTGCCCTCCTATTTCGGTGGGCGTCACCTCCCTTCGACTACGCTCAAAAATAATCACACCTAGCTCTTCTTCCAGCTTTTTAATGCCCAAACTCAGTGCAGGTTGTGTAACAAAGCACTTTTCTGCTGCGCGTCCAAAGTTTAGCTCTTGCGCAACAGCGACGACAAACTTAAGCTCATTTAAGGTCATTTACTATCCCTAGTATCTATTTATCTTTAATCATATCTTGATAAGAATTATTTATCAATTTTATAATAACTTACAATTTTACAAATGAAATGCCGGCGGATAAAATGAAGTTCTTTATATACAAATAAGGAGGAAGGTTTGTGCTAGCAATGTGCCTTAATGAACTAAAACAGATATTTATTGAAGTATTTGCAGCCTATGCTGTAATACATTAACTTCTACTAATATTAAGGAGACCGAAATGACAACAGAATCAAAATGCCCATTCTCGAACACAGCCAATAAGCAAACATTAGTTGGCAACAGCAGTAATAGCAAGTGGTGGCCCGAGCAATTAAACCTCAAGCTTTTACATCAGCATTCAAACCTGTCGAATCCGATGGATACCGCCTTTAACTACAAAGATGCATTCAATAATCTTGATTTAGACGCCGTTGTAAGTGATTTACACATCTTAATGACAGACTCTCAAGATTGGTGGCCTGCTGACTATGGTCATTATGGCCCTTTCTTTATTCGTATGGCTTGGCATAGCGCCGGCACTTATCGCGTATATGATGGTCGTGGCGGTTCAGGGACTGGAAATCAACGGCTTGCACCTCTAAATAGTTGGCCTGATAACGGTAACCTTGATAAAGCACGTCGCTTACTTTGGCCAATCAAACAAAAATATGGTAATAAACTTTCTTGGGCTGATTTAATGATTCTTGCAGGTAATGTTGCACTAGATTCTATGGGTTTAAAAACAGCTGGGTTTGCTGGTGGTCGTGAAGATATTTGGGAGCCAGAGGACGATATCGACTGGGGCCCGGAAACTACTTGGCTAGGCGATGAACGCTATCAAGGTGATCGTGAATTAGACAACCCTTTAGGTGCGGTACAAATGGGCTTAATCTATGTGAACCCACAAGGTCCCAATGGCAACCCTGACCCCGTTGCTTCAGCACGCGACATTCGTGAAACCTTTAAACGCATGGCTATGGATGATGAAGAAACGGTAGCGTTAGTGGCCGGTGGTCATACCTTTGGCAAGTGCCATGGCGCCGTTGAAGAAAGTCATTTGGGCAGAGAGCCTGAGGCGGGCAATATTGAAGATCAAGGCTTTGGTTGGATGAACAATGCTGGCACTGGTCATGGCGAGTATACGACAACCAGTGGTCTTGAAGGCGCTTGGACCACCAACCCAACTCATTGGGATAATGGATACTTTAGTATTTTGTTTGGCTATGAGTGGGAACTAACCAAAAGTCCAGCAGGTGCTCAACAATGGACACCAAAAAATATAGAAGCAGCGAATACCGTACCTGATGCACATAACTCAGACAAACGACATGCGCCAATGATGTCAACCGCGGATTTAGCTTTGCGCATGGATTCTGCTTACGAAAAAATCTCTCGTTATTTTCATGAGAATCCAAAAGAATTTGCAGATGCCTTTGCACGAGCTTGGTTTAAGTTAACCCATCGCGACATGGGTCCTGCATCGCGTTATCTTGGGCATTTGGTGCCAACAGAAACTTATGTCTGGCAAGACCCGATTCCTGCTGTGAAGCATGCGTTAATCAATGAACAAGATATTGCAACACTGAAAGATAAAATCCTTGCTTCAGGTTTAACTATTTCACAGTTGGTGACGACAGCGTGGGCTTCAGCTTCTACTTTCCGCGGTTCTGATATGCGCGGTGGTGCTAATGGTGCTCGTATTCGTTTAGCGCCACAAAAAGATTGGGAAGTGAATCAGCCAACGGCACTTGCTAAAGCCATTGATACATTGGAAGCCATCCAAAAATATTTTAATGCAGCACAACCCGCTGGCAAACAAGTATCACTTGCAGACTTAATCGTACTCGGTGGCACAGCAGCTGTCGAAGAAGCAGCCAAACAAGCTGGTGAGCAGGTGAAAGTTCCATTTACACCAGGGCGTGCAGATGCTTCACAAGCGCAAACAGATGTTGAATCATTTAGTTACTTAGAACCTCTGACCGATGGATTCCGTAATTACGTGAAAAAAGGCGTGCAAATACCAGTGGCGCAACTGTTATTAGATAAAGCGCAATTGCTGAAACTAACTGCGCCAGAAATGACGGTATTGATTGGAGGGCTGCGCGTGTTGAACACCAATGTTAGCGGTACGCAATATGGTGTGTTAACCGATAAAGTGGGCGTATTAAGCAATGACTTTTTTGTGAATTTATTAGATATGGAAACCAAATGGCAGCCATCTGAAACCGAAGGTGTATTAGCAGGTTTTGATAGAGCATCTCAACAACAAAAATGGACAGCGACAGTTGTTGATTTGGTCTTTGGTTCTAATTCACAACTAAGAGCGATTGCGGAAGTCTATGCCAGCCAAGATAGTAATCGTGTGTTTATCCGTGATTTTATTAAAGCTTGGAATAAGGTGATGAATAATGATCTTAACTAAGCCGTTCTAATACTAAAGGCCGCATTTATGTGGCCTTTTTTCTGCCTCATTTTAATGTCACTGCCGACTAATACATACGAATTACCTTAAAATACATTATTCGCTTTAAAGGAGAAATCATGAAAACTTGGATTTGTAACGTATGTGGTTTAATTTATGAAGAAGAAAAAGGCTGGCCTGATGATGGCATTGCACCAAGGACTAAATGGGAAGACGTGCCATCTGATTGGCTGTGCCCTGAGTGCGGCGTATCAAAAGCAGAGTTTGATATGGCTGAATTCTAACAATGTTAATGACAACACGCATTGTAAAGAGCTTCTAAGAGTGAGCGTGCATGTCTAGTTATTCAAACACCCCTCCATTTTCTATCGCCATTTTTGGAGAGGTGTTAGCAGACATTTTCCCCAATGCCACGGTGCTTGGCGGTGCACCTTATAATGTCGCTAGGCATTTACGTGCATTCCAGCAACACCCCCTCTTAATCTCTAGAGTGGGAAATGACGCACTGAAAGAAGCGCTTTTTAGTGAGTTGACAAAGCGTGATATTAATCCGTCAGGCATCCAACTAGATCCCGTTTATCCAACAGGCCAAGTCACCGTACATATGGAAAGCGGCGCCCACCATTTTGAGATTAAGCCTGACCAAGCTTATGATCACATTCACCCCCATACTTTAGTTACGCAACCTGACATCGCTTATTTTTGCACGTTGGCGCAGCGTAGTAAAGAATCAAGCTTGGCCTTAGATGTTTTTTTAAACGATGCCAAGTGTCCACGATTTTTAGATGTCAATTTACGGTCACCTTCTGCATCGACATCTTCAAACTGTCCTGAATATATTGCCCACCATAATCGGGCCAAAATGGCTAAAACCAAAACAACTGAAAGGGGAACGAGTAAGAAGAGAGTACCCATGTTATGCCTTTGTTTTATCAATTTTTGCTAAACGTGCCGCATTTAAAATAACCAACAACGAACTAAGTGCCATCCCTAAACCAGCCAACCATGCAGGCAACATCCCAGCAATAGCAAGTGGCACACAGACGGCGTTATAAGTCGCCGCCCATGTAAGGTTCTGTTTCACAATGCGCATCGTCCATTTTGCTTGTGTGATTAAATCAGTCACCATCGCGAGCTCACCACTCATCACCACAAAGTCAGACTGCGCTTGTGCTAATGGAACCGCTTGCCCCATCGCAATCGAAGCATGTGCACTAGCCAGTACGGGGCCATCATTCAAGCCATCGCCCACCATCAGTACTTTTTTTCCTTGTTGCTGTAAGCCTTGAATATGTGCCAACTTATCTTGCGGGCTACAATCACCAAATACATGCTGAATGCCTATTTCAAAGGCTATTCGTTGAACAGAAGCTAATTTATCGCCCGATAATACAACGACCTGCAATCCATCTTGCGTGACTTTACGCACACAGGCGGCCGCATATGGTTTAATCGACTCAATCACTTCAAAACTGGCCAGCCAGCCTTTATCAGAAACTAGATGCACCATTGAGCAATCTATCTTTTGCATATCCGCTTCAGACAAACCACAAAATCTTGCATTGCCTAATTTCAACACGCCTAATGCTGAGTCTGCAGTTAGCCCACCACCAGACACTTCTGCTACTTTTCGCACCAGCTTAATGTTTTTATTAATGACTGTTGCTGCAATTTCAGCATTGTCTTTTGCCGCCGCAACCAATGCGCGTGATACCGGGTGTAATGAATGGCGCGCCATCTCACTAGCAAAATGTAACGCCTTGGTTTTTGTCACACTGGATGTCGTTGTAATATTGCCCACCTGCATTTTGTCCAAGGTCAACGTACCCGTTTTATCAAACACAACCGTATCAACCGTCGTCAATGCTTCTAATGCCTGCATCTTGCGTACCAGCACACCTGAACGTGCCAGCTTACCCGATACAGTTAACATCGCCGCTGGAGTCGCTAACGATAGCGCACAGGGGCAAGTAACAATCAACACCGCAACAGCGGTCATTAATGCACGGCTAGGATCAACCTGCCATAAATATAGCGCTGTGCCCGCCGCCGCTAATAATACGACAATTAAAAAAGGTTGTGCAATACGATCAGCTAACATAGCCAGTCTTGGCTTATCAACTGAAGCACGTTCCATTAATGCCACAATTTGCGCATAGCGTGTGCTATCACCAATTTTCTCAATACGCACTTGAACGGCCGTACTCAAATTATGACTGCCAGCAATGACTTCCACACCCAAGCTTTTTGAGACCGGGCGCGACTCACCCGTTAATAATGACTCGTCAGCATTGGTTTCACCTAGGGTGATTGTACCATCTGCGGGGAAAGGCTCGCCGGGCAATACGCGCACTTCATCGCCCACCACCAATCGGCGTACGGCAACACGTTCAAACTGTCCATCTGCAGCTAGACGTTCAACACTACTCGGCAAACGGCGCATCAACACATCTAATGCACCCGCCGTTTTATCCCGCATGCGCAACTCTATCCAACGCCCCGTCAGTAAAAAAAAGACCAGCATCGTGAGTGAGTCAAAGTACACTTCTGAACCCCACCAACCACTGGGGTCAAAGGTCGCAGCAGTACTCACCAGGAAAGCAATCAAAATACCCAATGACACAGGCAGATCCATACTAATTTGACGCTGCTTAATATCGGTTAAAGCGCTTCTGAAAAAGGGTCCGCAAGAGAAAAGCAGTACGGGCAGGGTCAACGCCCAAGAAGCCCATCGCATTAAATTAAGCGTATCTTGCGTGATCTCACCTGGACTCGCATAGTAGGTAGGCATGGTATACATCATGACTTGCAGCATACAAAAGCCCGCCACCAATAAACGCCAAAGCATTAAGCGCTTTCCTTTACGCCTATCATTGCGCATCAGCGCATCAGCTGCGGGCAAAGCGTTATAGCCTGACTTGTTAATCGCGCCGATCCAAGTAGATGGCTTGGTTTCATCAGACGACCAAATAATGCTGGCACGACCACTAGTCGCATTCACATTGGCACTAATAATCCCTGACAATGCGCTAACTGTTTTTTCAACATTAAGCGCACAGGATGCACAGTGCATGCCCTCAACGGCCAGATGTGACTCCCATTGATTAGCGCCAGTGCCGTTATTCAGCATGGTACTAAAGCTAGCCCACTCATCGGGGTCATCTAATGCAACAAGTGCAGCTAGTTCTTTATCGTCTCTTGTATTAGTCATCTCTTCCAGTGGCTTTATCATAATGGTTCGCATAGCTTGACTATACGCTCAGCGCGTTAATCTTCCCAATATTTAGCATAACCAGTCATACTTCATACCAAAGGTCTGCCGCAGACTTTATATTGATACAAATCAACAGATCCGTATCGGTAGCCATATAAATAAGCCTGTATTTTAAACATTTAACTGTCTTACTGTTTCGCTAACCAAAAAAGGATTTACCTATTCTTTGATTTAGCACAAATGCTATTAAGCA
>Ga0307998_1000331_pt1 | contig 27826 bp, 17 predicted proteins | sample Davwhametageno37_FD_203147 | JGI IMG/M metagenome (GOLD analysis project Ga0307998, IMG submission 203147) | Marine microbial communities from Davis Island wharf, Antarctic Ocean - #37 | ecosystem: Environmental > Aquatic > Marine > Unclassified | place: Antarctic Ocean: Davis Island wharf... | reverse complement strand
TTTTTTGTTCATTAAATGAATATTATCATTACATATACTGATCATCTTCATGACTTTTAATAGAAAATTTGATAATGGTCAATAATTTAAATAAATTTAGTGATGATATTTAGATGTAAAATCCAATTCACTTTCAAAACTTTAATATGAAAAATCTTTTCCTTTTCCTTATTTTATTTTCTATTACTATTCAAGCTCAAAATGATAGTTTAAAAATAGATAAACTTTATTCTAAACAAATCAGTCAACTTGTTAGGTCAAAAAACATAAAATCTTCTTTTGATTATATTTATGAATTAGAATCATTTACTCACAGTAACTTAATCGAGTTAACTGAGATAGCTTCACCACCTTTTAAAGAACAAAAACGCGCTTCAAGATTTGCTGAAAAAATGAGAGAAATTGGAGCTGATTCAGTATGGATTGACACTGAAGGAAATGTTATGGGACTTTTAAGGGGTGAGATAGGTGATCGAACAGTTGCCCTAGATGCTCATCTAGATACAGTTTTTCCTGAAGGAACCGATGTTAAAACCAGAATAAGTAATGATACAATTTATGCTCCTGGAGTTGCTGACGATACACGAGGTTTATCAATGCTTTTGACAATTCTTAAAACAATTCAAGATAAAAATATTAAGACTAAGGATGATATTTTAATTGTTGGAACTGTTGGTGAAGAAGGCTTAGGAGATTTAAGGGGTGTTAAATACTTATTCAAGAATAATTCCCCTAAAATTGATTCTTGGATAGCAATTGATGGGGGTGCTTTAGGTAGGGTGAATTTTAAAGGTCTTGGATCGTACAGATACCGTGTCACCTTTAAAGGTCCAGGAGGTCATTCTTGGGGAGATTTTGGCATGGCCAACCCTCATCATGCAACTGGATCAGCTATTGATAATTTTATTGACTCTGCTAATAAATATACTCTTGAAGGACCTAAAACTAGCTATAATATTGGAATAGTTCAAGGAGGCACTTCTGTAAACTCTATCCCTTTTGAATCTATTATGGAAATTGATATTAGATCAATAGAGCCTTCTAGACTAGACGTTATGCAAGAATTGCTTTACGATGCAGTAAATGACGCCTTAAAAAAACAGAATAAAATCAAGCGAAAAGGGGAATCTCTATCAGTAATAATTGATAAAATTGGAAATCGTCCTTCTGGAGAACTAGATCCAAATCTTCCTTTAATTCAAAGGGCTTTGGCTGCAACAAAATATTTTAAAGAAATACCGAGATTAACTCGAGGTTCAACAGATTCTAATATTCCTATTTCCCTCGGAATTCCCTCAGTAACAATCGGAAGGGGAGGTATTGGGGGAAATGCTCATTCATTAAATGAATGGTGGTACAATAAAGAAGGGTACAAATCAATTCAACTAGCTCTTTTATTGCTTTTAGCGGAAGCTGGTTTCGAAAAGTAAAAAAGCTTAAAACACTATACATGTAATTATTAGATCGATATTAATAATATTTAGTTTAGTTATTTTTCTTTTTTAAATCAATATAAAGTTGTTCAACTTTTTCTCTTGCCCATTGTGTTTTCCTCAAAAATTTAAGGCTAGACTTAATGGAGGGATCATTTTTAAAACAATTGATGTTGATTTTCAATGCTAATATTTCCCAGCCATAGTATTCGACCAAGCCCTCTACAATATTGATTAATTTCACACCATGCATTAGATTATTGGGTTGTTTTTTTTTAGGAATATGGTTTTTGTCCATTAAGCAAGGTAATAGTTAAATAAAACTCAATATTACAATAGATTTTTGTGTAGTACGAAGGTATAGAAATTACCAAAACGATCTCACAAGATTAAAATCAACATATTATTCTAAAAAAATAACTTAATTCAAAAACCCTCCTTAGTAGAGGGTTTTTGAATTAAGTATATTACTTATTTAAACTTCGTTCATATTGAACAACTCTATTAATCTTTCCGTCAAGATTGAAATAGAAATAATCCACAATTTCTTTGTCCCAAACATCTCCATTTTTCAAAGTCCTAGTTTCACGACCCTGAACGGATACTCCAGAAGCAGGATCTGTATTATAAATTTTTAATGGAACGATATCATAGGGATTCCATAAAATCTCAGAATAAGAATCGAAATATGAATTCCACATTTCGTGAGTAAATGCAGTTGAAGAACCGTCTGATCCCTCGACTATTGCTCCATCTATGAAAAAAGTTTTACAAGTTTTGCTATCTTTTTTATTATAGGCTTTAATGAATTTTTCAATAATTTCAGTTTCTCCTCTATTAGAAAAAACTAATTTACGTCCAGTGTATTCACTTTTTGTTTTTCCAAAAAACTTACCGCCCGTAGCTAACCCAAATTCATTATCAGGATAATTTCTCCTCCATTGATTAAATCCAGATATTTCCCCTGATTTATTAACAACAAATATCTCCATCAAATTTTGTTTTTGTTTTGAGCCATTTTTCCATTCTCGCTCTTCAACAGACCAACTAAGAACTTGAGTTCTATCGTCTCCTTTTATTCTGATAGGAAACATTACCCAAGGTTTCATATTAAGTTTAGTAGTAGTTTCGTGCCACTCTTTTGTAAACGCACCATTTTTCTTTTTATACTCATCAGAATAATATGATAATTCCAATTCGGAATTTCCTGCATTATATGCTTCAATTGCTTTTAATACAGTTTCCATTGCATCATCATCTCCTAATAAAATAGGTTGATTTAAAAATTCACCTTCACCCATCCATTTTCCTGCAGATTTTATTTTTTGTGCCTGAAGTGTTGGAAAGATAAGTATAGCAAGAATAAATAATTTCACTTTCATTGTTATTGATTTAAGATTAATTAATTCAAATGTAATAAAAAACACTCCTTATTTAAGGACCTGTGATAGGGTTTATATACTATCAACAGAAAAATAAAGCTAAAGTTGTTCTATGAATTCTCCATTGGTAATTAAAACAAAGTATTTATCTCATTTTTGTATCTTTAATAGACTAAAATTATCTTTATAATAATTTTTTAAATCAAAAATCATGAATACTCTTAAACTAATTGTTTTTTTAGTCTTTTTTCCTTTATTTCAAAACAACTATGCTCAAGAAAACATAAAAGAAAAACTTCTTAAAATTGCTATAATAGAAGAAAAAGTAATGATGCCTATGCGTGACGGAATTAGACTGTCTACAGACATTTATCGTCCAAAAAACATTAAAAAGGCACCTATTATTTTCTCAAGAACACCTTATAATTTTAATACTTGGCAAAATGAAAAAGAAGAGTTTAGAACAATGGAGCGTGCTTATGAAGCAATAAAACATGGATATGCTTATGTAGTACAAAATGAACGTGGCCGTTATTTTTCAGAAGGGGATTGGGATATTTTAGGCATTCCACTAACGGATGGTTATGATGCCTTTACTTGGATGACACAACAAGTTTGGTCAAACGGTAAAATAGGAACTCTAGGTTGCTCATCTACAGCAGAATGGCAGATGGCAGTAGCTGCACTTGATCATCCCTCTCATGCCGCAATGGTTCCTCAAGGTTATGGTGCTGGAATTGGAACTGTAGGTGAATATTTTGAACAAGGAAACTGGTATCGTGGCGGTGCTGAACAATTATTATTTCCGTCATGGCTTTATAGTGTTGAGCATGATAAATTTAAACCACGGATTCCGAAGGGTGCTTCACAAGAAGATTTAATTCGTATTTCAAGATTTTATGATTTAGCTCCAGAAAATCCCCCTGTCGATTGGGCGGAGTCCTTCAAACATTTACCACTTCAAGACTTACTAAAAAACGTAAATGGTAAAAAAGAAATTTATGATAAGATGATTCGAAGAAAACCTAATAATGAAGAATGGTTTAATGGAGGTCTTTATCATGATACAATGGACTTTGGAGTTCCTAGCTTTTGGTTTGTTTCTTGGTATGATGTTTCGGTGAGTCCAAATCTTGCATTATTTAATCATGTTCGAAAGATGGCCAAAGATGAAATGGTAAGAGATAACCAATATTTAGTTATTGCTCCTACTCTCCATTGCGGCTTCACTAGAGCCACAAAAAACACAATTGTGGGAGAAAGGTCCATGGGAGATGCAACACTCAATTACGATGATCAAATATATGCCTGGTTTGATTATTTATTGAAAGGGGAAGACAATGATTTTAAAAAAGATACTCCAAGAGTTCAGTATTTTACTATGGGTAAAAATATTTGGCAAGCATCAGATACATGGCCTCCATCAAAAACAGTTATGAAAACTTATTATTTACAAAGCGATGGGAATGCGAATAGCCGTTTTGGAGACGGAGTTTTAAGTTCTAAAAAAGACAAAAGAGGAAAAACTTCAGATATGTTTTTATATGATCCGATGAATCCTGTTAAATCTTACGGAGGAGGAGTCTGTTGTACTGGAAATGCTATACAGGGTGGTTCATTCGATCAGCGTGAAATGGAAAAAAGAAAAGACATTTTAGTGTATACTTCAGAACCCTTAAAAGAGGGTGTTGAAGTTTCAGGCTTTATTAAAAGCACTCTGTACCTTTCTTCCGACGCTAAAGACACAGACCTAACAATTAAATTAATTGATGTATACCCAGACGGAACTGCCTTCAACTTGGATGAAACGATACAGCGTGTTCGCTATAGAGAAGGGTATGAAAAAGAAGTTTTCATGAACCAAGGAAATATTTATGAAGTACCTTTAACTCCCATGGCTACAAGTAATTATTTCAAAAAAGGGCATCGCATTAGAATAGAAGTTTCTAGTAGTAATTTCCCTCGTTTTGCCAGAAACCTTAATTCAGGAGGCAATAATTATGATGAAATAAATTCAAGAATTGCTACAAATAAGATTCATCATTCCTCAAATTATCCGTCAAGCATTAGCTTGCCTTTTGTTGAAAATAAATAAATGTATTAACTCTTAAGGTAATTTTGGATACGCTCTTGAAAATTAATCAAGATATTAAAAGCTTGTGAAATAAGATAAAAACTATTTCAAAGGCTTTATATTTGTAATTGAAATGTTGATAATAATATTTATCACAATATGTTAAAATTTATTTTCTCTTTTTATAAAAAAGCATAAAGACCATTTGTTAAAAGATCCATTTCATATTGATGTTGTTATTTCTTGGGTAGATGGAAAGGCAACCAAACATGAAAAAAAAATCCAAAGTTATATTGATAAAGAAGTCATCAATAATTCTCACGGAATTAAAAAAACTCGCTTCAAATCAATAAATGAAATAGAGTATTGCGTTTTATCTATTTTAAAATTTGCTCCTTTTGTTAAAAATATTTTTATCGTTACAGACAATCAGGATCCTAAAATTTTCAATGCTGTAAAAACAAATTTTCCCGAAAGATTTACTAATATTAAAATAATTGATCACAAAGAAATTTTTGAAAACTACGAACGCTTTCTGCCTGTCTTCAATAGTCGTTCAATAGAAAGTATGATATGGCGGATTAAGGATCTATCAAATAATTTTGTTTATTTCAATGATGATTTTTTTATAATTAGACCAATAAAAATTTCAGATTGGTTTATTAACGGAAACCCTGTTCTGAGAGGAAATTGGAAATTAGCCCCAAAAAAACAGATTAAATGGATTGCTTTATCAGAAAAAATAAGGAATTACTTTTCGAAAGAGAAAAAATACTCACCGAAACCTAATTTTTATATTTCACAATGGAAAGCAGCTAAAATAATAGGATTTGACAATAAATTTTTTAGAATTGAACATACCCCACATGCCATAAACAGAAAAAGATTAGATTTTTTTTTTAAAAAAAACAAAACCCTTTTAGAAAAAAACATATCATATCGATTTAGAAATTACTCTCAATTTAATACTGTCGCATTATCAAACCATCTTGAAATAAAAAAGGGAAATTCTAATTTAGAACCTCCCAAAGCAGTGTATATTTATCCAATAAAAAGGCATAAAAACTACATTAAAAATAAATTAGAACTGTGTGATAAAGATTTAGAAATGAAATTTTTATGTGTTCAAAGCTTAGACAGATCAACAATTCAAGATCAACAAAAAATAATGAGTTGGATTAAAAAGAGAATTTTTAAAAAATAATCATCAAAAATTGAACTTAATTTTCAATTTAATTAAAAATATAACTAATTGAATTATCGTAATTACCTGTAAAAAGAGATTTACGCTATAAAATAGTAATCCTTACTTTTTTCTTTTTTAATCGGGTGTTGTTTAATTTTTCTACCAATGAGTCTGCAATTATTTTAGGAACGGCTACAAATGCACAATCTTGTTTTAACTCTATCGTTCCTAATTGATCTTTGGTTATATTTCCCTGTTTAAAGAAGAGTCCAGCAATATCACCTTTAGAAATTTTATCTTTTCTACCGCCAGAAATAAATAATGTTTCCCAAAACGGAGATTTAATATTTGATTTTTTTGAAATATCCACAAAACTAGTATTTTTAACGTATTCTGGTAGATCTTCGCTTTCTCCTTTCAAAACATAAGCAGTTCCTTTAGAATCAACTCTGGCTGTTCTTCCATTTCTATGAACAAACTCGTCTTCTGAACGCGGAAGTTCGTAATGGATAATAAATTTTAATTCTGGAATATCAAGACCTCTTGAAGCTAAATCGGTAGCGATTAAAATTAAGTTTGTACCATTTCTGAATTTTATTAATGAGCGTTCTCTATCTTTTTGCTCCATACCTCCTGAAAAACAGCCATGGTTTAACTCATTTCTTTCTAAAAAACTACTGACCTGATCGATACTACTTCTTAAATTACAGAATATAATCCCGTTTTGATTTCCAAGATATCCGATTAGATCTAATAGTGCTGGCAATTTGCTTTTTGAGGAGGACAAAACTGATTTAACTTCCAATTTAGAAAATATTTTTTCTCGTAAATAATTAATCGTAGTAGGTTGGTCTAAGCGAACAAAATCAGGAATTTTTACACTTTGAGTTGCAGATGTTAAAACGCGTTTATTTATGTGGGGGAGCTGATTGATAATTTCCCGCATCTCCAATTCAAAACCATCTTCAAGTGATTTATCAAACTCGTCTAGTATAAGTGTTTTTATGTTTTTTTTAGAAAACCGTTCATTACCAAAATGATCTGCAATTCTACCAGGAGTTCCTATTAAAATTGAGGGCACATGCTTTATTTCCATTTTGTCTTTAGACATTGGTCGGCCACCATATACTGCATTTACTTTAAAACCAGAACCCATAGAACGAACTACTTGTTCAATTTGTATAGCTAATTCTCGTGAAGGCACTATAATTAAAGCTTGAACCTCATTGCAATTGGGATCCAGTATTTTGATAATGGGTAATAAAAAAGCTAATGTTTTACCTGTTCCTGTTGGTGATAAAATAATAGTATTAGTTGTTGTTTCAATTACAGAAATAGCTTCCTCTTGCATTGGATTCAAGACATGAATATTTAATTTTGTTAAAATATCTTGTTGCCCTTTAATACTATTTGCCATAATAATTAGTTCCTTTTATTATTTTTTAAAGCTGTGTCTTTTGGAGTAGTCATGCCTGTGTTTGTCAAATAATTTGCAAGTACTTTATTTATTAACTCTTCTTTTGTAAGGTGATGAAAAGTTTTACTTACTCGCTGTCTGAATTCAACTGAAACATTTCGATTAGTTTTAGTTTTAAGTATTTTTTTGGCCCATAACAAACCATTATTTTCTTCAATACTCTGCGTGTCCCCTTTTTTAAATTCATTAAATTTTATACTTAATTCTTTTTCAAGATCAGCAATTCCTTCAACTTCTTCTTGTTGGATTATGACTAGTGAAAGCCCTTTAGCCCCTGCTCTGGCAGTACGACCGCTTCGATGCACATAGGTTTCGTAGGTTTCTGGTAAATGATAATTTACAACATAGGAAATTTCTTTAACATCAATTCCACGTGCTGCTAAATCGGTTGCTACCAAAATATCTATATATCCTTCTCTAAATTGACCCATGATTCGATCACGAATACCTTGTGTTAAGCTTCCATGAATAGAACCTGATGAAAATTTATTGATAGCTAAATTTTTTCCTAATTTATTGACTGCTGCTTTTGTTTTGCAGAAAATAATTCCTCTTTGTCCTTCTTTGGAACTTAAAAAATGCATTAAAACATTTAACTTTTCTATCGGTTCTACAACCATATAATTGTGATCGATCCCTTGATGTCCAATTTTGGCCATGTTAGCCTCTATCTGCAGGATATCCTTTGACATATAATTTTGAACCAATTGTTTTATTTGACCTGAAAGGGTTGCAGAAAACAATAAGGTTCTACGTGTTTTGGGTGTTTCTCCAATAATACTATCTAAATCGTCTTTGAATGCATTCACCATTTCATCGGCTTCATCCAGTACCAAATACCTTAAACTTTTAATGTTAATAGCATCACGACTAATTAAATCCAAGAGACGTCCTGGTGTTGCTACAACAATATGTGTTGTTTTTTTTAGGTGCTCTATTTGAGGTTTTATAGAAATTCCACCACACACTACTGCAATAGAAAAATTAGAGTTGTTCGCTCCATAAGACAATAAGTTATTATGGATTTGTTGACCTAATTCTCTTGTAGGTGCTAGTATTAAAACCTGAATATTTGTAACTTCTAAATCGATTAATTGTAGAAGAGGCAACCCAAAAGCAGCAGTTTTACCTGTTCCTGTTTTTGCCAAAACAACAACATCTTCTTTTCGATTAAGTAGCACTGGAATGGTTTTTTTTTGAATATCTGTGGGAACAGAAATATTCAAATCAGCTAACCCTTTTTGTAATAGCTTATTAATTCCTAAATCAGAAAACAGGTTTGACATAACATTGTTTTAGGTAAAGATAAATATACAAAACCTGTGAATTGAATAAATATGAGTGCTATTTTATTTTAAACCAACGATATAAAAAACTTATCGAAAAATATTCTGACAAGTTTATATTAATCCCCTTTTACCGTTCGTTTTGATTTTCTATAAAGGTGGTTGGGATAGATTGTGCGTTTTGCAAAACGACTCAATTTATTAGAGTTAATCATCTTGATATATATAGTTTTTGTTACTCCAAAATATTCATAAGTTGTTCCATCTAAAAAAGTAATTTCTAACAGTAAACCTTTGTGTGAATAATCTGCTATACCAGAATTTGTGATGGTTTCTGTATACGCTTCTATGTTAGCCGCTAATGTTTCTGGTGCTATACTTACTAAAAAATGATAGCCATCAATTATTATTTGACTTTGTACTTCGGCCTCCTTATATTTTGGATCATCTCCTTGAAACTTGTCAGGATGCCATGCTTTGACCAAATTCCGGTAGGTAGTTTTGAGCACCTTAAGATCAATCTCTTTTTCTACACTAAATAATTTCTTGTATTGATTTATGCGTTTCATAAACTATTTTTTCAACCCGCGAAACTACATTTTTATTATGAACTATACGATTTAAATACTACGTTTCTTACTTTATAATTGTTTCACGGTTTTTAGGAATCCTATCTGTCATTTATTCATACATATCTAGAAACTTTGTTTTATTTATTATTAATCGTATTTTAATATTATGTAACTCGCCTTTCCAGGTTTTACTAATATCGAAAATCTAATTTAGAATTTAAGCAAAAAAAAACCACCTTTTCAGAGGTGGTTTTTTTTAAGAATATATAAATCCTTTAAATATTAAGTTAATTAATTAACGTCCCAAAATATTTTTGTTGTTTGTTCGTCTCCACCAATAGCAGAGGCAGCTGAGCTTCTGTTAGCTTCGTTTAAATTCTGTTCTACAATTGGATAAGTATACCTAGTTGGTATAGGTCTCTGAGAAGCTACAGGGATGTTTAATTGTGGTGAATCAAATTTTCTCCACACGTTCCATCCTTCACATCCTCTATTATACATACCAATCCAAAATTGCATTGCAATTTTTTCTTTCCAATCTCCTGACGCAGTTGTGTAAGCAACATCTGGATTAGCCATATAACTAGTTACATCTGATGCCGATCCACCCCAATACAAAATTGAAGATTCAATTCCATTATTATAGTGTTGTTCGGCTGTCCCAGTAATGCTATAGCCTCTTTCAGCAGCTTCTGCTTGCAAAAATGACACCTCAACAAAATCAATTAGTGTTCCTTCAAAATCAGGAGCTAATATTTGAGCATTGATATGAGAATATTTACCATACGTATTTGTAGCACCATAAGGTCCTCCTAGATATGCACCATTAACTTTATCTTTGAAGAAATTATCTAATCTTGGATCAGATAAGGCATTCATGTGGTCAATCATTGTGTTAGAAGCTACGTAATCTTTTCTTCCAGATTGAACTATAGAAACCCAAATAGGATTAGTGTTAGGAGGTGCACCTAAGTACTGCAATGTTGTATTGTCTGCATTGGATGTAAATACTCCCGCAGCAACAGCTTGCTCTGCAGCAGCTTTCGAAACTGATGGATTAACGTCAGATAATCTCATTGCTAATCTTAACTTAAGTGAATTAGCAAACTTAGACCAAGCAGCTAGATCTCCACCATATATAAGATCAGCTTTTGTAAACCCACCAGGAGCACTTCCTAGTTGACTTATTGCAGTATCTAGACGTATCATTAAATCAGTATATATAGTTGCTGCGTCATCATAAGCTGGAAGAATATTTTCCTTTGGATTTAGAGCCTCTGTATAAGGCACATTTCCAAAAGTATCTACCAGGTTTTGCCATGCATAAACCTCAAGAACAGTAATTTGGGCTTCTTCTCCAACTTTATTTACGGAAGTTCCATTAATAGCTCTCTCTTTTGCATCTTTAAAATCGAACAAAACATCTGTGTACATTTCTGACCAGTGATTTCTCGATATATTTCTGTTTTGTACCTCATAGTTCGACTCGTCTGTATAAGTTGTTTGTGCCCAATACTGAGCTAAAAACTTATATATACTTGTATTATAGTTAGTCGTTACCATTTCATCCACTAGTGATTTTGAAGCCGAAGTGAATAGTGTTGCGTAAGGAACCACTGAAGGGTCCTTTGGGTTTCTGTTTAAAGTTTCATATTCAATGTCAGTTTGACAAGCAACGAAAATTAAAGAAAAACACGCAAATAAAATTTTATAGTTTGTTTTCATGTTTATTTTTTTAGAATTGAAGTTTAAGACTAGCACCAATTTCTTTAACACCTAATGGAGCTCCAGACTGGTAACCTGTAATATTTCCTGCAGATAATCCGAATTCTGGATCTGAGTAAGGTGAATTTTTGCTAATAATCCATAAGTTTTTTCCGATTACAGATAAAGTAGCAGAGTTCACTAAGCCTCCAAATACGCTAGTTGGAATACCATAAGATAGTCTAATCTCTCTTAATTTAACATAAGAGGCGTCCCATACGTGCTGTTCTTGAATACCAGTTTTATATCCATAAGGATTTCTATAGTTATGGTGTTCTGTTCTAGCAGTTGGTCTTGATCCGTCGGCATATACACCATCAAGTAAAACTCCACCACCATTAGCTACACGATCTCTTATTGGATTATCGAGTTCGTTGAGTCCAGCTGAACGATCATAGATTCCAGTTGCAAAACCGTAATATGTATCAAGAGAGAAAAAGTCACCTCCTTCTTGAATATCTATTAAAAAGCTAAAAGAAATATTTTTATAGTTAAACATATTTCTAATTCCAGCATTCCAGTCAGGAGTTTGATTACCAATAATTTCATTATTTAAATCAGTCCTAAGAAAAGCTGGGCCATATGACGCACCATTAGGGTTTTCATCAGTAAGTAATTTTACTCCGGCTGAGTTACGTTGAAATCCTCTACCTCTTATTGCACCGTAAGCTTCACCGGGTACAGCATGAATGCTAACACCACCTTGGAAAGCTCCAAGTTGAAGAGTTTCTAATCCTTCAGCTAACTCCAAGACTTCACTTTTATTATTAGACCAAGTACCAGAGATATTCCAGCTAAAGTCCTGAGTCCTGATAGGGATTACAGAAAGCATTAATTCTATTCCTTTATTTTCTATACTTCCAGCATTCAACCATTTTGCAGCTACACCTGTAGCAGTAGAAACATCTACTGGAGTTAAAAGATCTTCTGTTCTTTGATTGTAATAAGAAGCATCTAGAGTAACTCGTGAATCAAATAAAGAAGCTTCAATTCCAAATTCTGTAGATTTAGTAATCTCAGCTTTTAAACCAAGATTATTAAATGCACTTGGATTTGATGCCAATCCATTTCCATCGAAAGGATCACCTAAGTTATAAGAGCTAAATACATTGTAAGGATTGGTATCATTTCCGACCTCAGCATAGTTTGCTCTTATTTTACCAAATGTCAAAAAGTCTAAGTTAATAATTTCAGAAAACACCATAGTACCAGATACAGAAGGATAAACAAATTTATTTCCTGTTATTGGAAGAGTACTCGATCTATCTCTTCTTAAAGAAGCTTCAAGGAAATAAGTATTATCATATCCAGCAGAAACATTTGCAAATACTCCATCTACCATATTTTGAGCTGTATATTCAGATGGTGCAAGTGGGGCATTTGCTGAATTAGCTAGAGTATATAGTCCACGAATATTTAAACCACCATTTGTTGATGCTCCAATTGAGCTATAGTTTTGCTCTCTTAGATTAGCTCCTATATTTCCGTTTAAACTAATTTCATTAAAGTTTTTCTTGAAGTTAACCCTTACGTTATAATTGAATTCACTTCTTGTTCTATTAATTCTTGAATAATTAGATACATCAACACTACCAACATTAATTCTTTCTTCAATTAAAGAGTCAGAGGTATCAAAACTAACTTGTGCTAATACGTTTATCCAGTCATTAAACTCATAAAACAGATTTGCATTACCATAGTATCTAGTTTTTGTATCTGTTTCAAAATTTTCGAATAATGTCCATCCAATATTATCAAAATAAATAGGATCTGTATCATCCCAACTGTACGAATTCCAAGTCATATTTTCTTTGTGTTCCTGGTAAACTCTAATTTGCTCAACAGGGTCAACATTTACTTGCCACCATTGTCTGTGACTCTGCAATAAGTTTCTAGAATCGTATCCAGTACCATTTCTACCTTTACCATCTGTTTTGATTAAATTGACAGAGGCAGAAGCCTTGAAACGATCTGTAATATTGTATGAGCTGTTAAAAGAAATAGTATTTCTTTTAAGTTTACTATTTGGAACAATACCTTCAGAATCTAGATTGGTAAAACCAATTCTAAAATTTCCATTTTCATTACCGTCTTGAATCGAAACGCTATTTATGAATGTCGAAGCTGTTTGATATAAATCGTTTGGTGTATTTGGTGCTGCCAAATAAGGTGTAGCTTTCTTATAGTTTGCTAATTGAGGCCATTGAGAATCCCACTGATAAGCTAGGTCTGGATTAGCAGGATTAAATCTTGTTCCAAATGATGCATCTTCAGTAAAAGGAGATGTTATATCATCAGTACCGTTACCATCAACATCATATAAGAAAAAACCAGCTCCAGGGCCGTCATAATATGCACCATAACCACCACCATATTCATTTTGATATTTAGGTGCTGTATCTAAATTTATATTTCCTGAAGTAAATGAAGAATTTATAGTTACTCCAAATCCATCTTCAGTTCCGCTTCCTTTTTTAGTTGTAATTACAATTACACCGTTTGAACCACGAGAACCATATAGTGCAGTTGCAGCAGCTCCTTTAAGTACAGACACTGTGTCAATGTCATCTGGATTAATGTCCATGGCACCATTACCAAAGTCATAACCTCCTCTACCGCCTCCATTACTATTGTTAATTTCATTAGTAATAGGAGTACCGTCAACAATAAATAAAGCTTGGTTGTTACCGTACAGAGAACTGTTACCTCTAATTATTACATTAGCTGAACCTCCAAATCCTCCTGTGGATTTAATATTTAAACCAGCAACTTTACCTTGCATAGAAGTAAGAAAGTTTGTGTCTTTAACAGCTGCAATATCGTCACCTTTAACTGTAGATACAGAATAACCGAGTGATTTCTTGTCTCTACTTATACCAAGAGAAGTTACAATAACCTCTTCAAGTTCGTTAGATTGATTTAGAGATATTGAACTGAAATCAGAATCACTATTTAAGGTCAAGGATTCATATCCTATAAAACTGATAGTAACTGATGAATCTTCTGCAATAGTAATTGTGAAGTTTCCGTCAAAATCTGTTAGAGTTCCGTTGTCAGTACCATCTTCAACCAGAGTTGCTCCTGGGAGAGGTAGTCCTTGATCGTCAGCAACAGAACCAGATATTGTCTTTTGTGCCAATGCAAATTGAACGCAAAGAAGAAAAGACAACAAAAAGTATATTTTTTTCATTTAAATTAAATTTTAGTTATTTCCGTGCAAAGATGCAATAATTGTTAACAAAACCTTAAAAATATAGAAAAAATTATTCCAGGCAATGTTTATCTATATTTGTTAATCATTCATAAATAATATTTTATGCAACTATTTTTTTTAAAACTTATCGTATTCAGCTGTTCAGTATTAGTATCAAATAAACCTATTTTAGAATTTCAAGAATTTCAAGAATTTCAAGAATTTCAAGGAAAAGCATATTATTTTTCAATGTCCAAGATGGAATTAGGAACTTGGGGATCAAGAATGAGTGAAGCTCAAAAAAAACAAATTCAAAATAACCTTAAAAATAGATTAGAAAAAACTTACATACTGAGTTTTAACAAAGAAGAATCAATATTTAATGAAGAAGAAAAAGTAGATGCTATTTCAGGAGCAACTGACTCTTGGGGGAGCAATTTTTCAAGAGGAAAACAATATAAAAACATAAAAGAAAACAAGTTAGTTCAAGCACAAGAATTTTATGGAAAAAGATTTCTTGTTAAAGATAAATTACAAAAAATCGAATGGAAAATGGAATCAGATTCTAAACAAATTGGACAATATATCTGTTTTAAAGCAACAACTTCAATACCAACTAATGAGTTGTCTTGGTATGATTTTTCATGGAGTGATTTAACTTCAAAAACAACTGATAGCGAAATTTCAGAAATTGAAATGACTGAAGTTGAAGCATGGTACACTCTTCAGATACCAATAAAAAATGGCCCTGCCGGATATTGGGGTTTACCAGGATTAATTTTAGAGGTAAGTGCCGGAAACACAACAATATTATGTTCTCAAATTGTAATTAATCCAAAAGAAAGAATCAATATCAAAGCACCAGACAAAGGGAAAGAAATCACCAAGATTGAATATCGATCAACAATTCAAAACAAAATGCTTGAGATGAGAAATAATAGAGGAAGAAGAAGAGGCTAGTCTATTTTAATAATTAAATAAGATCACATCCATGATAAAAAGATGCTGTTTTCTCGTTCTATTTTCAAGTTTAGTTTCTTTTGGACAAGTTAAGTTAGAGGGTGTAGTTACCGATAGTCTAAATATTCCCTTAGAATCTGCAAGTTTAGTTGCTATTAATAAAAAAACAAACGGCCTGGAGTCATTTATACTTACTGACAACATGGGTAAATATAAGCTGAACTTAAAAAAAAATAACAATTATAAAATACAGGTTAGTTACATCGGTTTGAGAACTATTACTGAAGATATTTTAACAAAAGACGCTAACATCATTAAAAATTATATTTTGAGATCGGATATAGTCTTAGATGAGGTGATTGTTAAAATGCCTGTTATTATTAGAGGAGATACTCTTATCTATGATGCAGATTCTTTTAAAAATGGATCAGAAAGAAAACTAGAAGATATAATTGATAAGTTGCCAGGAGTTGAAATCAACGAAAATGGTCAAATTGAAGTTGAAGGAAAAGTAGTTAACAAATTAATGGTTAATGGCAAAGATTTTTTTGATGGTGACACTAAAATTGCAACTAAAAATATTCCATCAAATGCAGTTGATAAAATACAAGTATTGCGAAACTATTCAGAAGTAGGTCAACTTAGGGGTGTTCGTAATAATCGAGACAATGTAGCTATCAACATAAAATTAAAATCTGGAAAAGAAAGCTTTTGGTTTGGAAATGTAACCTTAGGTGGTGGTGATTCTCCAGACGATAAACTTTATTTAGTTCAGCCCAAGTTATTTTATTATAACCCAAAATACAGTATTAATTTCATAAGTGACGTTAATAACACCGGTGAGCTAGTTTTAACCCGACGAGATATAAGAGGTTTTGGAGGTGGGTTCAGGACCCCCAGCAGTAGAAGTGGGACTAGTATAGATCTCGGTGATAATGGTCTCAATTTTTTAACAAATCAAAGAAATGCACTGAAAATTGAAAACAAACTAGCTTCAGCTAATTTTAGTTATTCACCTAAGAAAACATTGGATATAAGTGGTTTCTTAATTTATAACAATAGTAGAATCCTTTCAAATCAAATTAGTCTTATTCAATACACCAATTTAAACTTAGAAGTTCCCGACGAATTAACAGAACAATCTAATACCGAGCTTTCTAATCAAGCACTACTAAAGCTAAGCACTTCGTATATGCCCAATTTCAACAACCAAATTGATTACGATATATTAGCACGAGTGTCTAATGATTCACAAAAAAAAAATAATTACTCCTCAGTGTTAGGAGACATAAAACAATTAGAAGAGACTACTCCTTTCAATATCAATCAAAATATTAGTTATTATTATACGCTTAACGAAAAAAATATTTTTGCTTTTGAAGCGCAAAATTTAGTAAAAAATGAAGATCCTTTTTACAATGTCATTTTAAAAAATGATCCAACTGGAATCGATTCTTTTGACACAACAGCAGAAGCTCTTGGTCTAGATCCTTCTTTTTCTGATTATAATTTGGGACAGAATAAACGAATTCAATCAAGTCAATTAGATGCTAAATTAGAATACTATAATATTATTAATCCTAAGAGTAATATAAATTTAACACTAGGAACTATATTGAGTCATCAAGAATTTAATTCTAATATTTTTCAATTTCTAAGTAATGGCTCATCTTTTAAACCAACTCCTAGAATCAATCAAGGTCTCGCAGTGAATGACACAGAATATAATTTTAGAGATATTTATTTAGGTTTACATTATCGATTTAGAACTGGTAAATTTACAATTACTCCTGGATTTTCAGTCCATGCTTATGGAAACAAGAACAATCAATTTGGGGAAACATCAAAGGATAATTTTTTGAGGCTATTACCTGATTTTGAAACACGTATTCAACTTAAGAAAGGAGAGTCTTTAACCTTTAGTTACAATATGCGTAATCAATTTACAGATATCACAAAATTAGCTCAGGGATTGGTTTTGAATAGCTACAACAGCATACAGTATGGTGAACCGGATCTTCAGAATGCTCTATCACATAATTTAAGTTTGTTATACAATAGTTTTAACCTTTTTAATTATACTAATGTATTTGCAAGAGCTTCTTACTCTAGTAATATTGAACAAATCCGTAGTCTAACAAATTTTGAAAATGTAATTCGCACGAGTACTTTTTTCAATTCAAATTTTGCTGACGAAAATTTTAATTTTTTCGGACGCATTCAAAGAACATTTGGTAAAATTAGAACGAGTTTCAACACTAGCTTTAATTATAATAAAATTAATCAATTCGTTCAACAGCAACAATCTACGAATGAAGGATTTACCCAAACATATACACCCGGAATAAGAACTAATTTTAGAATTGCTCCAAACGTTAGTTTTCGTTACAGATACAGTTTGGTTAATAACAATCAAGGAACACGACAAACTAAGTTTATAACAAAAACACCGTCTATAGAGTTTGATGCTTTTATTGTAGAAAAAATTACGTTTATAACTAATTTTAGTTACGCGACACAAAATCAAATTAATGGTGAAACTCAATCTTTTCAAAATTGGGATGCCAAACTTTCTTACAGAAAAAATAAAGATGCAAAATGGGAATATGTTATAAAAGTGACCAATATATTAAATATTGATTCTCAAATTAGAAATAGCGCTAATAATCTATCTGTTTTAAATTCCGAAACGTTTATTCAGCCTCGATTTTTGACCTTTAGATTTGTTTATACTCTATAGAATCATTTACTAATTAAAGCATATTACGTTTAGTCAATTTTTTATATGCAATACCCAGTAGTATGAAACATTTCTTTTAAAACAAAGTAGCTTTCCAGAATCCCTATATTTTCAATTTTAGAAAGCTTAATTCGAACAAATTGATGATATTCATCTAAACTCTCAAGATTTATTTTTAAAAAAAAATCAACTTTGCCAGCCATGTGATAACATTCTTGAACTTCATTAAGTCCATTGATTTGACTTTCGAATTTATCAATAAATCCTTCATTGTGATAACGTAAGGAAACCATACAAATTACTGTTACAGGTCTGTGGATTAATTTTTTATTTAAAATAGCTACATACTTTTTAATATATCCCTTCTTTTCTAGTTTTCGAGTGCGTTCATAAACTGGAGAAGCGCTAAGATTCAAAATTTCTGCAATTTCCTTAGTTGTTCTCTTAGAATTTTCTTGCAATATTCTAAGAATTTTTAAATCAATTTGGTCTATAATTTCCATAGGACAATGTTTTTTACTTTCAACAAGACTAAAGTAAATCATTAAAAGTAAATATCTTTGACAATATTTGATTTTAAAGATAAAAACACTCATATTTTTAATTATTAAAGATTATATGTGTTTATAAGTAGATTTATTTATAATTTTATTTTTTACCATAAAAACTATTATGGAGCAAGAAAAAATATTAATAACTGGCGCAAATGGGCAATTAGGTTCTGTTCTTGTTGGGAGATTACAAGAAAAACATGGAGTTCATAATGTAATAGCAACTGATTTACGATCGAACAAAAATTTTATTGGAATTTTTGAATTTTTAGATGTTTTAGACCTAGAGAAATTGTCAAGTTTGGTGCTTAAATATAAAATCACTCAAATCTATCATTTAGCTGCTATTTTGTCAGCTAGTGGAGAAAAATCTCCAGTTCTAACTTGGGATATTAACACAAAAACTTTTTGCAATATTTTAGAAACTTCATTAATAAATAAGGTTAAGAAAGTATTCTTTCCAAGTTCAATAGCTGTGTATGGTAAAGATGCTCCAAAACATAAAACGTCTCAAAATCATGAATTAACTCCATCTACAGTGTATGGAATTAGTAAAGTAGCAGGAGAAAATTGGGCAAAATATTATTTTGAAAATCATGGGTTAGATGTAAGATCGTTAAGGTTTCCAGGGATTATTGGATATCAATCACTGCCAGGTGGAGGAACTACAGATTATGCTGTGGACATTTATCATAAGGCGATTAATGGAAATGATTTTGAATGTTTCTTAGCTAAGAATATGATACTTCCTATGATCTATATGCAGGATGCAATTCGTGCGATAATTGAATTGATGGATGCCCCAAAAAAGTGTATTAAAATAAGAACTTCATATAATATAACAGGAATGAGCTTTTCTCCAGAAGAATTAACTCTGTCTATTCAGAAATTTTATCCTAATTTCAAAACATACTATAGACCAGATTTTAGACAAAAAATTGCAGCCAGTTGGCCTTCGAGCGTCGATGATTCTTGCGCAAAAAAAGATTGGAATTGGAATCCTTTATTTTTAATTGATGATATGACCGAAACAATGATTAAAGAATTAAAACGGAAAGATAAAATTTAAAAAATGTACGGACCAATAAAGGAGTATTTACAAAATGAATTGCAACAAATAAAAGATGCTGATTTATATAAAAATGAACGTATCATTATAACCAATCAAGATGTAGAGATTGAATTGAATACCGGTGAGAAAGTGATTAACTTTTGTGCAAACAATTATTTAGGCCTGTCAAATAATCCTGAAGTAATTCAAGCAGCAAAAGATACTCTAGACTCACACGGCTATGGAATGTCATCTGTTCGTTTTATTTGTGGGACACAAGACATTCACAAGAAATTAGAGCAGAAGGTTGCTGAATTTTTTCATTGTGAAGACACCATCTTGTATCCTGCTGCATTTGATGCCAATAGTGGAGTTTTTGAACCTCTTTTAACAAAACAGGATGCTATAATTTCAGATTCTTTAAATCACGCTTCTATTATTGATGGAGTTCGACTGTGTAAAGCTTCTCGTTATCGCTATGCAAATAACGATATGAAAGAATTAGAAAATCAACTTATTGAAGCCAATAAGCATCAACATCGATTTAAAATAATTGTTACTGACGGAGTTTTCTCAATGGATGGAATTGTAGCTCAATTAGATAAAATATGTGATTTAGCAGACACGTACGATGCTTTAGTACTGGTAGATGAATGCCATGCCGCTGGTTTTATAGGTAAAACTGGAAAAGGTACAATTGAATTAAAAAATGTTTTGGGAAGGGTTGATATTATAACAGGAACCTTTGGAAAAGCCTTGGGTGGAGCTATGGGTGGCTATACAACAGGCAAAAAAGAAATCATTGAAATTTTACGTCAACGCTCTAGGCCTTATTTATTTTCGAATTCACTTGCCCCTGCTATTGTTGGGGCTTCGATAAAAGTATTAGAAATATTATCTAGAGACACTTCTTTGCGTGATAAACTAGAATGGAATACAAACTATTTTAGAAATGAAATGGAAGCTGCAGGCTTTGATCTTGTTGGAGCAGATTCAGCTATTATTCCTGTTATGCTTTATGACGCAAAATTATCGCAAACAATGGCTAATATGCTAATAGAAGAAGGTATTTATGTAATTGGATTTTTCTTTCCAGTAGTTCCGATAGGAAAGGCTAGAATTAGAGTACAACTTTCATCAAGTCATGAAGTTGAACATCTTGATAAAGCAATATTAGCATTCACAAGAATAGGAATAAAACTAAAAGTAATTGAACCTAAAAAAGGAGACTAAAATCAGTATGATCCTATATTATTGTCCTACAATATTAACAGATCTAGTTTAAAATAATTGTTGGTATTTGACTGCTTGTTTTGTTAATAGCTTTCACTTTTTCTTTTATTTCAGCCAATAGTTTTTGCGCTTCTTTAACCTCCGATTCAAGACTAGTAGTCCTTTTATTTTGAGCTATTGTAGGTGGATTTGTCGTATTATCTATAGCTCTCATTAAAGATCGTATTTCCTCTCTTAATCTAGGTCTTTGTCTGTAATTCATAACAGGAGAGGGACGTTTAAGGGTTTCATTTAAAAAAGAAAGACTGTTTTCATGAAGTGATCTTGTGTCAAGAATTAAAGACTCCCATTTATTATTATTTAACAATTTGAGTTTAGTCTGCAAATCATTTAATTGAATATTTATTGAAATAACATCATCAATGATTTTATGAGTTTCAGATTGAAGATCTCTTAAACTCAACAAGGACCTAACTTTTTTCTCATAAAAATTCTGACTCATTCCTATTCTGGGATCTCCTAAAACATTAATATTAGAACTTTGTTCAACACCGCTTGTTTTTATGGACACCGTATAAGAGCCTGGAGCAACTTTTGGGCGAATTAATGAAGATGAAAACCCTTCTTTTATAGAATTTTTTAACGGTATTGCTCCATCATATCCAAGATCCCATACTATTCTATTTACACCTCGAATAGCTGTTGAGTCAATTAATGTTGTAATTAGTTCCCCTTTTTCATTCTTTATATGTGCAGTTATGCTGTTAACTGGAGAATCATTAAGGTAGTAGTTGATATAAGCACCATATTCAGGGTTTTTGGCTTTATAGGTGCGATCTCCCAAATTCTCAATTCTCCAATACATATTCCAAAGAAAAGCTTCACGAACATTAAAAATTTTCAATTCTTCAGAACTTGCAGAAGATAATTCTTCTATAGGACGAATATCATCTAAGATATATGCTCCTCTTCCGTGTGTTCCTACTATTAGATCTCTATCCCTAGCCTGAATTCTAATATCACGAACAGAAACATTGGGGAGATTGTTATTGATTTTTTCCCATTTTTTTCCTAAATCCCAACTTGCATATATACCATGTTCCATCCCAGCAAATAATAAGTTTGGATTATGTGGGTCTTGACGAACTACTTTTACATAGTCGTCATTTGGGAGTTTTTCAGAAATCGATTTCCAAGTTTTTCCAAAGTTGGAGGTATGGAAAATATATGGTTTGAAGTCATTCATTCGATGTTGGTCAACAACAACGAATGCTGTTCCAGCATCATGTTCTGAGGCATGTATTTTTGAAACCCACGAAAAATCAGGAAGACCTTTGATATTGTCTTTTACGTTTTCCCAACTCTCACCACTATCTAATGAAACTTGAATATTCCCATCATCAGTACCTGCCCATAATACTCCTTTTTGAACAGGAGACTCTGCAAGATAGAGGACAGTACAATGGAATTCAGCAGCGGTGTTGTCTTGATAAATTGTTCCTCCTGAAGTTTTTTGTTTTGATTTATCATTAGTAGTCAGGTCTGGGCTTATAACTTTCCAGCTGTTTCCCCTATCATTTGATCGAAAAACAACATTTCCAGCCATATAGACAACCTCAGGATCGTGAGGAGAGATAAGCAAGGGGGAGTCCCAATTAAAACGATATTTATGAAATTCTATAGCATCACCAGCAGAACCTGTAATAGTTGGGTACGGATGGATATTTTGTACATTACCGTAGCGAGAATCTACAAGAAAGGGAACTCCACCTTGAAGGTTTGTATACACTTTATGTTCAGCTCCAGGTATTGGGACTGCGAAATATCCATCACCATATGCTAATCCCTTCCAGTGTCTTTTTAATATTCCAGCTTCATAAAGAGAATTGCTTGGTCCAACCCAGGTTCCATTATCTTGAAGTCCACCATATACATTATACGGCTGTTGATTATCCACAGCCAATTGATAAAATTGTGAAAGCTCAATATTATTTATAATTTCCCAACTATCTCCACCATCAAATGATCTTTGAAATCCACCATCACTTCCGTTTAATATGTAGTTTGAGTCAGAAGGATCTATCCATAAAGCTTGATGGTCTCCATGTACTGTATTTGCTATTCTTTCAAATGTTATTCCACTATCTACTGAACGGCTTAAACGTCCAGAAATTGAAAAAAGAACATTTGGATGATTGGGATCCACGCGAACATCACTATAATAAAAAGGTCTAAAATTGATGTTTGGATCATCATTAACCATTTTCCAATGATCTCCTCGATCCTGAGAACTAAAGACTGTTCCACCTCCTTCAAATTCAGTAATTAGATAAACAATATTAGGTTTGCTTTGAGCGATGTGAATACCAGGTCTTGCCATATTAGTTTTTGGAAGACCATCCATTATTTTTTCCCAAGTTTCTCCGCCATCTATAGTTCTAAATAGTGAAGTCTCTTTTCCTCCATCATCAAAGCGCCAAGGCTTTCTTCTAAAGGTCCACATTGCTGCATACATAATTCTGGGATTATCATTTTCCATTGTAATGTCAGCACAACCTGTGTCCTTATCAATGTATAATATTTTTTTCCAGCTTTTACCACCATCTTTAGTTTTAAACACACCTCTTTCTTTGTTTGGCCCCCACTCTTTTCCTAAAGCACAAACACAGGCTATATCAGGATTATTTGGATCCACCACAATTCTTTTAATACGTTCTGTCTTTTCTAAACCTAAGTGATCCCAATTTTCACCACCATTAATAGAGCGGTATACTCCCCACCCGTAGCCGACACTATTTCTTGGGTCACCCTCTCCTGTTCCAACCCACAAAACATTCGCATTAGAAGGTGCAATTGTTAATGCCCCTATAGAATATGCGCGTTGTCCTTCAAATATTGGAGTAAAATTCACCCCCCCATTGACAGTTTTAAAAATTCCTCCATCAGCACCACTTACGTAAAATGTACTTTTATCGCCAGGAATTCCGTCAATATCCGTTACTCTTCCACCCATATTTGCTGGACCAATCGCCCTCCATTTATATTTGCTTAGTGCAGAAGAATTTTTAAAATTAGTCTGAGAGTTGATATTAATGGGAACTATTATAAGTAGACAAATCAAGTATGTGAATGAAAAATTGGAATAAAAAAGAATTTTCATAGTATTTTTTTAAGTGAGTTGACAATATTATTTATATCTGTCGTTAAGTGCGAATACTGTTGATTTATGATTGATTATTACACTATATTACTAAAAATTATTTAAATTTTTTAGGGATTTAACATTTTTTTAGTAATTTGGTATTTCAAACTTAAAATTAATCATATGTCAAATCAATTTAAAACTTCAATTGCAAGTTTATGCAAAACGGTTTTTCTTATAGGTTTTATGTTTCCAGTATTTGTTTTTTCTCAGCAATCAATTTCAGGGAATATAACGGATGCCGATACAGATGAACCCCTTTTAGGAGTAACGATTTTAATTCAAGGAACGAAAAAAGGAACTGTTTCGGACTTTGATGGAAATTATTCTATTACTAATCTCGAAGCTGGTGATTATGTATTGGAGTTATCCTACACTGGATATAAAAACTTTACTCAGGCTGTTAACGTTGGCTCCTCAGATCAAGAAGTTTCTATTCAAATGGAATTTTCTGCTTCCCAACTAAATGAAATAGTTGTTACAGGAACAGGTGCTCCAATTGCACGTAAAAAAATAGGGAATAGTATTGGATCTATTTCAACAAGTAAATTAGCAGACCTGCCTATTAATTCTTTTTCAGATCTTTTACAAAGTAGAGAACCTGGTATAATTGCATTTCCATCAGGAGGTTTAACAGGTGAAGGAGCTCAAATAAGAATTAGAGGTAATGCTTCATTATCTCAACTAAACGAACCTATTGTAATAGTTGATGGAATTCGAGTTGACCGAGGTGGTGGTTACGGTGGTGGTTTTGTAAATTCAGGTGGAGGGTCTCCTTCCCGTTTGGATGATATCAATCCAGAATCTATAGAGAGAGTGGAAATCCTTAAAGGTGCTTCTGCAGCAACCCTATTCGGAACTGAAGCCAGTAATGGTGTAATTCAAATTTTTACCAAAAAGGGTAAAAGTGGAATTCCAAAGTTTGGTTTTAAAGCAACACAAGGTTTTATAAATTATCCCATTGGTGCTGTTCCAGACAATACAGGCTTTACTAATAGCGCTTCAAGAGCTACAGAATTAACTGGTCTTCTTGGATATAGTGTTAAACCTTATCAATTACTTTCTTTTAACGCTATGGAAGATCTTTACGAAACTGGCGTTCAAAATTCAATAACTGCCGATGTTTCAGGTGGAACTAATATAATTACTTATTTTACTTCGGTTCGTTATTCTTACACAGACGGTCCATTTGGTGGAAAAGAAAGAGAAGGATATTTAGAAGGCCAGGAGACACAAGCACAAGATATTGACAGATTAGCTCAATTCAATCTAAATTTAAATATCAATCCAAATGATAAATTTAGTCTTCGATTGACACAAGGATTTACATCTAGATTTAATGCTACAGCCGAAAATGGTAATAATATTTATGGAGTTGGATCTTTAGCACAATTTAGTAAACCGGAGCTTGTAAAAGATAATAATTCAACGGGTACAATTGCATTTGCCACTGTGGACGAGACGCTTCAACTTTCTTTTGGTTCAAAAGTAAATAATTACAATGGGAGTATAGGATTAAACTATTATCCCATTGACTGGATTAAAATCGATGGTACATTTGGACTAAACTTTGTTAGTCAATCAAGTACAAATTTCCAACCTTTTGGTTGGAACATTGACGGTTTTTCTGGGAGTAATCCTCAAGGACAGTTAAGTGCTGATACAAGAAATTTCTTAGCTCAAACTGCTGAGCTTAAAATTATCCTTGATAATAAGATTGGAAGTAACATTACATCCAATCTTATATTGGGTGGACAATATGTATCACAGGAAACTAAATTAATAGGAGCTCAAGGAACACAATTTCCTGGACCAGGTTTTGAGGTAACTTCAGCTGCAGGAGTTTTAAATATTTTTGAATTTTTTGAAGAAACGAAAAATGCAGGAGTATTTGCTCAAGAACAGCTCGGATTTAATGATAACTTGTTTGTGACAGTTGGTGGAAGGTTAGATGCGCATTCTGCATTTGGAAGTGATTTTCAAGCTGCGTTTTATCCTAAGATATCTGCTTCTTATATTCCTTCCGATTCTGCTAGTTGGTCAAATATTGGCCCAGTAAGCTCTTTACAACTAAGAGGATCTTATGGGTGGTCTGGTCTTCAGCCGGGTGCATTTGATGCACTAACTACATATTTAGCTTTAGCTTCTGCTAGTGGTGCAGGTATTGCACCAAATAATCTTGGAAATCCTGCTTTAAAACCTGAGATTTCTAAAGAATGGGAAGCTGGTTTTAGTGCTGGATTAATCGATGATAAAGTAAATTTAGAATTTACTTATTTTGATCGTGTTACTGAAGATGCATTATATGCGAGACAATTTCCCTTATCTGGTGGATTTCGAAATCCACAATTAACAAACATTGGAGAGTTATCAGCACACGGTATGGAAATAAGTCTGAGGGGAACAGTTATTAGAACTAAAGATCTTCAACTTAACCTATTCGTTAATGGTGCATATTATAAAGATAAGGTTGTCAGTTTAGGCGGTGCTCCACCACTAAAAGTAGGTGGATCTTATCCAAGATATCGTAACTATTTAAAAGAAGGTTTTGCTCCAGGTGCCAACTTTGGTGCTCAGCTATTAGAAGTTGGGGCAAATCAACTTCCTGTTGATATTGCAAATTCGGATGGTCTTCCAGATACTAGAGATCAATTACTTTCTTATTTTAATGGAAAAACACCTGACGATGTTGGAAGTGTCCCTACATCAATTGGAACTGGAAAAGTTCTCTTAAGAGATGATGATGGTGATGGAGATTACTTAGATCATTATCTTGGTAAATCAACACCAGACTGGACAGGTGCTTTTGGAGGTTCACTTTCATACAAAAACTTTACTCTTAGTACTACCTTTGAGTACAAGGCTGGAAATTTTGTGATAAACAATTTGACAGATGCATTTCGCCAAGCTAATGGTGCGATTGGACGTAACTTGCCATCATCATCTCGAACTGTAAGAGATTATGCTACAGGAGGGGTTGATGCTAGTTTTAATCCTCAGAACGACCCAAATGTAAGGGTTGATGCTTTAGGAGATTGGGTGAATAACACGTTAGCTTTATCGCCTTTTTCAGGTCTAAATACACTCGAAAAGGCTGATTTTATTAGTTGGAACGAGTTAAGTTTAAATTATAAATTTACAGGAGGCCTTTTAGATACCTTTAATTTTGATAGAGCTACTCTAGGAGTTTCAGGAAGAAACATAGCGATGTTTACAGGTTACACTGGTGTAGACCCTAGAATAAACTTTATCGGTAGAGGAAGTGGAAGTGCACTGAGCCAAAATTTTGGACAAGGTATTGCCGCTTTTGGATGGCCTATTCCAAGACAAGTAATGATTACTCTTAAAGTAGGATTCTAAAATGAAAACAATAAAAAACACTTATACAATGAAAAAAATATTTCTTTTATTATTACCTAGTTTATTGTTTGTTGGTTGTACTCTAGATGCTGACAATCCCAACAATTTACTAGAAGAACAGCTTAATATAACAGCATTTCCTCCCATGGTTAATGGTCTTGAAGGTGTTCTTGTTAGGGCTTATGGAAACATTCTTGCTCCCTATTCTGTAGCGAGTGATGAAATGATATGGATTGGTTCACGTGATGCATGGCAGCAGCTAAATTTTGGAAATGTGGACAATATTAACAATGAGTTTATTGATGGAGCTTTTTTTCCTGTGAATGAAGCTAGATACTGGGCTGACGCCGTAATATCTAAAG
>Ga0307998_1000330_pt1 | contig 27881 bp, 26 predicted proteins | sample Davwhametageno37_FD_203147 | JGI IMG/M metagenome (GOLD analysis project Ga0307998, IMG submission 203147) | Marine microbial communities from Davis Island wharf, Antarctic Ocean - #37 | ecosystem: Environmental > Aquatic > Marine > Unclassified | place: Antarctic Ocean: Davis Island wharf... | reverse complement strand
CATTAACCAGTGGACCAAGCACTCAAACCGTATCAGCCTCAACGGCTATAACTAGTGTAAACTACGCGTTAAGCACAAACTGTACTGATACTACAACTGTCAATGCAACTGGATTACCTCCAGGAGTGACAATGAATTACACATCCTCTTCAGGAGCTGTTGTAGTCTCAGGAACACCCTCAGGTGCAGCTACAGGAACTTATAATTATTCAATCTTAGCAATGTTTGCACCCACTAGTGATACTACAGCTTCTGCAACTATTAGTGGAGCTATATCAATCGCTGTAGCTACATCAACATCTACAACTGCATCCTCATGTACAATATCAGGAACACTGACATCAGGACCACCATCTCAGACGGTGAGCATTTCAACTGCTATTACTAATGTGGTGGGTACATTTACCTATACCTGTTCAGATACATTAAGTGCATCTGCTACAGGATTACCTCCTGGGGTATCCATGAGCTTTAGTAGTAATGTTGCTACTATATCCGGAACTCCAACAGGGGCTGCTTCAGGTACTTATAATTATACAGTTAGCGCTGTTAACTCAACTGGAACAGCTTCGGCATCATACAGTGGAGATATTACCGTTTCTGTTGCAAGTACTACTTTGGTTCCCTGTTCAGGATCACTTACATTAACCAGTGGACCAAGCACTCAAACCGTATCAGCCTCAACGGCTATAACTAGTGTAAACTACGCGTTAAGCACAAACTGTACTGATACTACAACTGTCAATGCAACTGGATTACCTCCAGGAGTAACGATGAACTATACATCTTCCTCAGGTGCTGTGGTAGTTTCAGGTACTCCTACAAGTGCCGCTTCAGGGACTTATAATTATTCAATACTTGCAATGTTTGCGCCAACTAGTGATGCAACTGCCTCTGCAACGATATCAGGAGCTATTTCAGTAGCTGCAGCTGCTTCAACTTCAACAACTGCATCGTTTACTATAGATGTTACTGCTCCAAGCAGTTCCGATTACAATTTAGTTGGAAATGATAGAAACGGTAGTATTTCTGGTAATGACCCTGATGTAACTTTTAATGTAGGGGACACTATAAGTTTTGATGTTAATGCATCTGGTCACCCATTTTACATCAAAACTACTGCTGGAACTGGAACAGGTAACACAGTAAGTGGAGTCACAAATAATGGCTCTGATAGTGCAACAATTAGTTGGACACCTACCGCAACAGGAACCTTCTATTATCAGTGTTCTTTACACGGAGGAATGGTAGGAACTATAACTATCCAGTAATAGACATATCATCTTCAGTAAGTTCAGGGATTTGTAATTCTTTAAGTGTAATTCTGTAACAGGTTAACAGGGATGTTGGATAATACCCCCCTATACCAATCAACACCTAAGGATAACCACGCATTAATAAATCTCTAATATGCTGTTTGTTATTACATTAGACAGGATATTTGAGGTGCAATGTATGTAGGGTCTTAAATGCTTAGGTTTTGAATTCATAATCTCTTTGCACTTCAGATATTCTTAATTTATATTCTTTATACCATTTGGTTCTACCTAATGTTTGAGCTTTTAAATGAAGTTGATTATCTCTCCAATTCTTAAGTGAATTTATATCCTTCCAATAAGAAACATTTATTCCAAATCCATTTTCATCCCTAAAAAATTCATTTCCTAAATATCCTGAAATTGTATCTATTTCTTTAAAAAGATTATCATTCATTTCTTCATAGCCTTCATTTACATCAGTTCTGATAGAAGTGAATACTGCACATATATATGGTGGAGATGGAGTCTTTGCAATTTTTTTCAATGTATTAATTTTTAGACAATTAAATTTACATATAATTCTTGACGGTACTCACAGAAACAACGGCAAGTCTTCACTTACTTCACTAGTAGCTTGTTTCATTCTTGGTAAAGTGTATTGAAGAACTTACTGAAGAGGATATGCCTTTAGGGTCTTAAATGCTGAGGTTTGGGGTTGTATACTAGATACAAGAACTAGTGTCTAATCTGAAAACGATTCTAAAAAACCCACCCCATGTTTAGGAATTAAAGAATGTTTGGAAACTTATGGCTTTTTAATCACATGGTTAGTGAAAAAAGATGTGATTTGTTGCCAATATGTTGCCATAGATGAATAAAAAAAACCGCAACATCATGTTAAAAAATTTGTTACGGATTCTTAGAGTACCTTGGGTGGGAATCGAACCCACACTCCCGAAAGAACTGGATTTTGAATCCAGCGCGTCTACCAATTCCGCCACCAAGGCTTGAGGGCTCAAAAGTAATAAATTATTTATTTGATTTAATTAAAATCAACAATAATGCTATCCGTTAATTTATTTTTAAATTTACAATCTTAATGATCTCTATGGAAACTCCCGCTAAAATTTTTTCTTGTACCCAAAGTACAGAACTCGCTAACGCTATTGCAGCCAAATATGGTGCTGAAATTGGAAAAGTAAATTTTTCACGTTACAGCGATGGAGAGTTTCAACCTTCTTTTGAAGAATCTGTTAGAGGTGCTCGTGTTTTTTTAATCGGATCCACAAACCCCTTATCTGAAAATTTAATGGAATTGCTTTTGATGCTAGATGCAGCAAAGCGAGCCTCTGCTAGACACATAACCGCAGTAATGCCTTATTTCGGATGGGCGCGACAAGACCGAAAAGACAAACCTAGAGTTCCCATTGGGGCTAAACTTATTGCTAAATTATTAGAAACTGCAGGGGCTACCAGAATCATAACTATGGATTTACATGCAGATCAAATTCAAGGTTTTTTTGAAAGACCTGTAGACCACCTATATGCCTCCACTATTTTTCTACCCTATATAAAAGACCTGAAATTAACCAACCTGACCATTGCCTCACCTGACATGGGAGGTTCTAAACGTGCTTACGCTTACTCTAAGTTTTTAAGTAGCGATGTTGTTATTTGTTATAAACAAAGAGAAAAAGCAAATATAATTTCTCATATGGAGCTCATAGGAGATGTTAAGGGGAAGAATGTTATTCTTGTAGATGACATGGTAGATACTGCTGGAACCCTTACTAAAGCAGCTGACTTAATGATTGAAAGAGGAGCCATCTCAGTTCGAGCTATTTGTACCCATGCCTTACTTTCTGGAGATGCATATGAAAAAATTGAAGCCTCTAAACTTGAAGAGTTAATCGTAACCGATTCTATCCCTGCAAGAATTAGCCACCCTAAAGTAAAAGTATTATCTTGCGCCCCATTATTCGCTGATGTTATGCATAATGTGCATTCAAATAAGTCGATAAGTTCAAAATTTATAATGTAATCTTAATTTAAAAAAAATAATGAAATCTATTACCATTAAAGGATCTAAAAGAGAAAGCGTAGGCAAGGTAGCTACCAAAGCGTTACGCAATGCTGGCAGTGTTCCATGTGTATTGTACGGAGGAGGCGAACCCCTTCACTTTGCAGCACCGGAACTTGATTTCAGCAAACTAGTTTATACTCCAAACGCTCACACTGTTGTCATTACTTTAGATGACGGATCAAAAGTAAATGCAATTTTACAAGACATCCAGTTCCATCCATTGAACGATAAAATTCTTCATGTAGACTTTTACAGAATGTTTGATGATAAAGAAGTGGCGATGAATATTCCTGTTAAAGTTGAAGGAGCTGCTCCTGGTGTTTTAATTAGTGGTGGAGTCTTATCTCTTAACAAGCGTAAGCTTAGAGTAAAAGCATTACCAAAAAACCTTCCTGACGCAATTGTAATAAATATTTCAGAATTAGAGCTTGGGAATAAATTATATACCGCAGAACTTCAAAAGGAAAGCTATAAAATTCTTCACCCAGACAACACAGTTGTTTGTCAAGTAAGAACATCTAGGGCTGCCATTTTAGTTGAGGATGAGGAAACTGCAACAGATGCTGAAGCTTCTACTGAAGAAGGTGCTGAACCTGCTGCTGAGACACCCTCAGAAAGCTAAATCATTATTTTCAACAGAAAAGATAAAGCATGTGGCCTCAAAACCACATGCTTTTTTTTATTTTAGCAGGGATGTTTTCTCTAAAACGTATATTTTCAAAAAAAACACCTTCTTTGGCTATGAAGAAATTCTTAATTGTAGGACTGGGTAATATTGGTGATCAATACCAAAATACTCGTCATAATATTGGCTTTTGTATTCTAGATCATATAGCCTCTAAAAATGAAGGTCTTTGGGAATCAAAAAAATTAGCAAGCCATACCGTATTAAAAAAGAAAGGACGACAGTTTATTCTTATTAAGCCTACAACATTTATGAATAGAAGCGGAAAAGCAGTAAGGTATTGGGCACTAAAAGAAAATATTCCACTAGAAAACATTCTCATCTTAACTGATGAAATTCACCTTCCCTTTGGAACCCTTCGAATTAAAGCAAAAGGAAGCCCCGCAGGTCACAATGGATTAAAAGATATCGAAAGTGAACTAAACACCCCCAACTATGCTCGTTTGCGCTTTGGTATTGGACATGAGCCAAAACCTTTTGACCAAGTTAAATTTGTACTAGATCCTTGGAATGAAGCTGAAGAAAAAGTCTTAACACAGCGTATCGAAAAATGTGGCGAGGCGATTCTTTCTTTTGGATTGGAAGGCTTATCAACTGCAATGAATCGTTATAACGGTAAATAATGCACTACTGAGTCTCAAATTGATATATTTCTGATGCAGATTGATTTCCCTGAAGATCTTTACTGATAATCTGCCAAAAATAAACTGTATTTGGGATTAATACCAGAGTTACTTGTTGTGAGGTGATTGCCTCACGCTCTGCATTTAAAGAACTGCTAGAGGTGCCTAAATAAAAATCATAGCCCTGAATATCATTATCTAAATCATTCCCCTCCCATTCAAAAGTAAAACCGTTACTAGCATTCAATGAAACTATTAATTCATCTGAAGGCGCTACTAATATCGCAGGAAAGGGGAAATGACTTGCCTGAGGATTGCCTTCCAAATAAAAATACCAAATAGAACTTTTCCCTTCTGACGCTGTAAGAGAAGATTTGGAAATCACGTACCATTGATATGGAGCACCACTAGTTAAAATAATAGATTCTGTAAGTAAGGAAGTAGTAATGGTTTGCTGTTCTCCTGTTAAAGTATTTTGAACCACCAAATTATAAGATTCCGTATTTAAGGTGGCTGTCCATTGGAAACGTACTTGTCTCTCTAAGTCATTAATTCGGGTTGCTGTATTACATGTATTCAAATTACTAGGCGCAATTAATAGTGATGGCTCAGGCACTGGAATAGGATCAGGCCCACAACTATAAAAAATAAACAATAAAAAGAAAGCTAGATACCTCATCGTTTTAATAATTTAAAAGTTTCAGTATAGCTACTGTACTCTATTTTAAGTAAATACAACCCTTTTTTGTACTCACTCATTGGAATCGTAATAACATTATTTTCAAAAGATTGTTGCTCTTTTTTCCATAGTAAGTTTCCTGTCCCAGAAAACAGCGAAATTTTGGCAGCTTGATCCGTAGGTAAAATAAGAGTTGCCTTATTAACTACTGGATTAGGAAAAACAGTTGCCTGTTGTTCTAAATTGATCCATTGCTCAAAGGTTCCTTGACATAAATTGTTTGTAGTAACACGAACAAAATTAACTTTTTGCGTTAAGGGTATTTGAATTTTATCAGTATCTATTGCTGAAATAGTCTTATCATTCACTGAAATAATATAGTCACTTCCTCCCGTTAAAGAAAGATTCAATAAAGAGTCTTGAGTATTTAAAACCGATTGAACATCTAACGAGGGAGGTGCTGTGATTACAGTTTGAAAACAATATTCAAAATTGGGAAAAGAATCTGTACGAACACATATATCATAGCTTCCAGCTGCTAAATTTGCTACTATTTTCCCCTGAGTCGAAAAAGTAACTTCTTTTTGATAGCCAAAAGGACCTATAATATCTGCTTTATAAAAATACTCTGCTCTTGCACCAAAAGTTAAAGAACCATTATCCTTATCAGGACAACTAGTATTGGTCTTGGTCAATCCTATATTTTGAGCAGAAAAAACATCACAAACATCTCCAATACCATTTTCATCAATATCTGCTTGATCTTCATTGTTTAATAAAGGACAATTGTCTTGCGCATCAACAATAGTATCAAAATCACTATTAGTCATTGGAATGCCTTGTAAACAAAATTCAAGAGAGAAGTTTATTAACCTACCCGTATCTTCAGTGTATCTGTCAAGTATAATTAAAACCCACCTTCCTTTAACTGAAGTCCCATATAGAGAACTTATGTTTTGAGAAGGAATAAAAGAGCCCATAAAAGGGGCAGAGGATCCGGAAATATCAACGGCTGCTTCTTGATCAAAAAGTGTTTGTGAATAGTTATCGTCAGAATCTCCCAGCTCACTACTCAGCAAGAACCTAGTCCCTCCTGGGGACTCTAAGTAAAGGGTTAAATCGCTTACCCATGTATGTTCAATATCTACTAATACATTCACATCCAAAATAGGTAAATCATAATTTATAATAATGTCAGCTGTTGTCTGTCCTTCCTGGGAAGCAGTCGAATCTTGTAATGGTTTTGGCAGGTTTGTAGCCTCAACTTCTAAGCAAGAAATTTCGCTTGTCTGGAAAGAAAAAATTTCTGAAAACAATGCTTCATCACAGACATTTTGATGCTTTACTTTCCAAAAGTATTGAGTATCCTCGTTTAGATTTCTTATGATTAGCTGACTCTTAGAAACAATCGTGTCTGTAAGTAATTCATTGAAATTTTCATTCAAAGAAAGTTGAATCTGTGCTCGATCTGAATTTATATCACTTTCCCATAGTAGTAACGTATTTAAATCTTGAGCAATCGCATTGTCAGGTGGTGAAATTAATTCGGCAGGCTTTAAAATATTTGAACGTTGCTTCAATATGAAATCAAAACCTTGAACCTCATTACTTGTAATAGTTTCTAAAACAAAACTATAATCAGCCGGTTCCAACGATGAGATGCCAGTTAAAGTTAGTGAACCAAAGGTATTTACTGTTGAATAGATATCTCTAGAAAACTGCACTTGGACACCACTAGGCAAATCATTTAGTTGGAGTGAAAATGAATCTGTAAATTCCTCTTTACGTTCGAATGTAAAGTCATATTGAATTGAATTTAAACCACAATTTTCCTGAAGGTATTCTTCAAATTGTAGAACTAAATCACTTGACTGAATGATAAAGTCAGTATCATTTACAGCAAAGAATATACCTTCTTTAGCTTTGATCTTAAGGCGTGCCTGAGAAGTATCAATGGTATTAGGAATTGAAATTTCTGCTGAGCCTGTATTAGGAATATCATCTGCTAGTAGGTTTGAAAAAGTCAATCCTCCATCTATGGAAAGATAGATTGTAACGGTTGAAGCATTAATTGGACTTTGGTCAGTATTAGCAACATTCCATTCAATGGTTTGTCTTGTGCCACCCCTCCAAACCTCTGATGGGTTATTCTGTGAAGTCACCTCGAAAGGTTCTGCAGATGCTAAAACATTGATTACTAGCTGATCTTGTGCCAACTGAATACTACTCCCAACTGGCTTTCTAACACTCAGACCCCATTTCATTGATCGTGCTACTAGTGGAACTGTTTCCCAGGCATCATCTAGTCCGGGATTTTCTTGCGTTAAATTGCCCAATAAGATTTGATTCATGTTGGGGAGGATTCTGGTCGGATTCTCAGAAGGAGGGAGAGAACGAGCTAATGCTCCAATTGCATTATAAGGTCCGAAGCTAGCAGAAGTTACCTGGCCACTATCTAACTGTTCCCAACAATAAGTGGATCCAGATTCGCTTTCAATATTCGCTGGACTTAATTCATAGGCAGTTCCTATAGGAATTGAATAATCTATTCCTGCATCTACAATAAATGCAGGAAAGATGTTGTTTTCAGTAATAGCACACTGAAAAGTAGGTAATTGCTCTAATATATTTTGAATACTATAATAATGAAAATATGGATCGCCATGTAATTGTACATTATCTTCTCCTGTAATTCCAGCATAGGCCATTATGGTAGAGCCGCTTCCCGGTTCGGCATTAAAACCAGTTCCTTCAGAGTCAAAAGAAAAAGAATGTAACGCACCAAATTGATGACCAATTTCATGTGCCGCATAATCCAAATCGAAATAATCATTTCTATATTCACCTCCAAAAACGTCTCTGAAAGGATGAGTAGAATAACCACTTCCCTTTCGTTCTGATGCACAAACACATCCAATACAACCCGCATCACCGTCTGGCTGTCCATAATCAAAAAGATGGCCTACGTCATAGTTATCGTTTCCTATAATTTCATCTAATGTTATTTGAAGTTCATCTCCAAAACTTCCAGTAAAAGGGTCAGTTACGGGATCTTCATAAAGTATAGTTTCATCTGATACCAACTGAAGTCTTACACCTAGCTCGCCTTCAAAAACACTGCTAATACGATTAAGTGTACTTATTACAGCTCCTAAGGCATCTGCAGTATTCGTACCATTACCATCATCGTTATCGCCCCAAAAATCTGTAAATTCGGCCGTAGCGGCAATGGCAATTCTGAAAGTTTTAAGCTGATTGTTTTCGGAAATAATCTTGGCAGTATGTCCTATGTTCTTTGAGTTGTGTGGCGAAATATTAGTCTTACATAGTAAAGCCTGTGAAAGATTTTCGTCTGTTTTCGAGTACGTATAGTGAAGCTGTTTTTCTCCTTTTACTGTTTGAATAAAAAAATCTTGAGTACCAGGAAGCTTTATCCAGGCATTTATTCCATTAGGATGTGAACTTAACCGAATACGAACCTTAGGTCTACTATTACTTATCCCTTCATAAGTTTTAATTCCAGGATACTTCTTAGAAAGTTTTAAAGAAAGCATCGGAATAGCAACAACTTTAAATGTTTCTTGTGTTCCCTTTTCGTTAGGTAAAATAAACGTTTCAAAAGCGCCTCCTTTAATAGTGTTATGTTTATGTATTGCCTGAAGATCATTTAATTTATAATAGGCCTGTCCTTGAGAAGTCAAACTACCCATAATACCACCAGGACTAGATGTCATTTTAGACCAAAGTTCTTGAGCATTTAAGTTAGATGCAAAAAAGGTCATAAAAACCGATACACACAAAAGTCTATGAAGACAATACGTAATATTATTTCTCACTAATTAGTATTCCGCTTATCAAAAGGAAGCATATTTGAGTTTAAAAATAGGTAAACAAATTAGTCTATGTATTATAATGGCTTATTTTTGTGGTGTAAAATTTAATTTGTTCTTCATAGAATGAAAGTCGTTCAAGACATTCAAAATTATAGCTCTGATACAAAATCCATTCTTACAATTGGAACCTTTGATGGAGTTCATATTGGTCACCAAAAAATCATTAAAGCCTTAGTTAAAAAAGCACATAATAAAAAGTTACTAGCAAATGTTTTGACTTTTTTTCCACACCCTCGAATGGTTTTACAAAAAAATTCGCAAATTAAACTCATTGACACACTTGCAGAAAAAGAGACTTTTCTGAAAGAACTTGGAGTAGACACGCTAATTATACATCCATTTTCAAAAGAATTCTCGAAATTAAGTGCCCTTGAATTTACTAGAGATATTTTAGTGAATCAACTTAAAATTGCTGAGTTATTTATTGGTTACGACCACCGCTTTGGAAAAAACAGAGAAGCAACTGTAGACGATTTAACTGCATTAGGAAAAACGTATGACTTTAAGGTAAACATCATTCCAGCACAAGATGTTTCAACTATTACCGTAAGTTCCACTAAAATTAGAGCTGCTATTTTAGATGGAGATTTTATAAAAGTAGTTGATTTTTTGGGTCGCTTTTTTCAGTTATCAGGAATTGTTACTAAAGGCCAAAGCTTGGGAAGGACCATCAACTTTCCAACAGCAAACCTACTCATTGATTCTCAACATAAAATCATTCCACCAAAAGGCGTGTATTTAGTATCCACTTTCCATGATGAAAATCAATACTATGGAATGATGAATATTGGAACAAGACCCACCCTTAACGGAGACAAGCAAACCATAGAAGTTCATATTTTTGAATTCGATAAAAACATATACGACGATACTCTGACCATACATTTTATAGAGAAAATTAGAGATGAACAAAAATTCGAATCCTTAGATGTTCTGAAAAAACAATTAATAAAAGACAAAGAAATTTGTAAAAGAAACCTCACATTAAAAGGATGGAATTAAAATTACTTTATTTTTACACAAAATTATCTCCATGCTAGCATTACACTTCATAAGAGAAAACAAAGAAGTTATCTTAAAAGGCTTGGAAAAAAGAAACTTTAAACAGCCTGAACTGATTAATGAAATCATTGAATTAGATCAAGAGAGGAGAATTCAACAGTCTACTCTGGATCAGCAGCTAGCAAGTGCAAATAAATTAGCAAAAGAGATAGGAAATCTTTTCAAAAGTGGTGAAATAGCAAAAGCCAATATTCTTAAAGAAGAAACGTTAAGCCTTAAGACAAAAACTAAAGTCCTTCAAGAACAATTACAAGAAACAATAGAGACTCTTTTAGACTTAAGAACTCAAATACCAAACATTCCCCACCAAAGTGTTCCCAAGGGCAATAGTGAAGATGATAATCAAGAGATTTTTAAAGAAGGCACTATCCCAACTCTAGATTCTAGTGCACTCCCCCATTGGGAGCTTGCTAACAAATATGATATTATCGATTTTGAATTGGGTAGTAAAATTACTGGTGCTGGATTTCCCGTTTATAAAGGAAAAGGTGCACGATTACAACGAGGACTCATTAATTTCTTTTTAGATAAAAATACTGAAGCTGGATACAAAGAAATGCAAGTGCCGCACTTAGTCAATGAAGCCTCTGGTTTTGGAACGGGACAACTGCCTGATAAAGAAGGTCAAATGTACCATGTTCAAAATGATGATCTTTACCTAATTCCAACAGCTGAAGTCCCTTTGACAAACCTTTACAGAGACACTCTATTAGATGCTTCAGAGTTGCCCATCTGCCTAACAGGATATACGCCATGTTTTAGAAGAGAAGCAGGGAGTTATGGCGCTCATGTTAGAGGCCTTAACCGTTTACATCAGTTTGACAAGGTTGAGATTGTTCGTATTGAAGAACCGCAAAATGCAATGCAAGCACTTGACGAAATGGTTAATCATATTAAATCCATATTAAAAGATCTTGAATTACCATACCGTATTTTACGATTATGTGGTGGTGATCTGGGTTTTACTTCTGCGCTTACTTACGATTTTGAAATTTACTCAACAGCTCAAAAGCGGTGGTTGGAAATTAGCTCGGTCTCAACTTTTAATAATTTTCAAGCGGAGCGTTTGCAATTGAGATACAAAGATAAAAGCGGAAAAAAACAAAGTGTTCATACCTTAAATGGAAGCTCTCTAGCCCTTCCAAGAGTGGTTGCGGGGTTATTAGAAAATTGTCAAACAACTGAAGGGATTGTCTTACCAAAAGCACTGGTTCCTTATACTGGTTTTGAGAAAATAAGCTAATGATTATTTACAATGTCACTTCGCAAGTTGCTCCTGAAATACTAGATATTTGGATGGAATGGATGGAGAAGTATCATCTTCCAAAAGTATTTGCCACTAACTATTTTGAAGATATTTCCATTTTGAAAGTTAGCATGGATCAACCTTCAGATCCAACATTTGCAGTTCAGTATAAAGCAAATTCGAATCAAGCACTTAAAGAATATCTCGATAAAGATGCGCCTTTTTATAAAAATGAAATTCGCCAAAAATTCGGAGAACAAGTTTTGTTTTTTGAAACTTACCTTGAATTAGTAAGCAAGCAAGCATGAAACCCGTACGAGCAAAAAAGAAATTAGGTCAACATTTTTTAAAAGATCATACAATTGCTAGAAAAATAGCTGACCTACTAACCTTTGAAGACTATGAAACAGTTTTAGAAATAGGTCCTGGAATGGGTGTTTTAACCCAATTTTTAGTTCCAAAAAAGAAAAAATTACACCTTATAGAAATAGATAGAGAATCTGTCACTTATCTTAAAAATACTTATTCAGACATAGAAGCTACACTAACTGAAGGAGATTTCTTAAAGTTAGACTTACAAAAAATCATGGGAAAAAATCCTTACGCAATTATAGGTAATTTTCCTTATAATATTTCCACTCAAATTGTTTTTAAAACATTAGAAAACAGGGGGCAAATACCTTTTTTTGCAGGTATGTTTCAAAAAGAAGTTGCCGAAAGGATTTGTGAACCTTCAGGTTCTAAGAAATATGGAATTCTTTCTGTTTTAGCACAACTATTTTATACTACAACATATTTATTTACAGTTCCTCCAGAGGTCTTTAATCCACCACCAAAAGTAAATTCCGCAGTAATGCAAATGGTTCGTAAAGAAGATTTTAGCTTAGATTGTGATGAATCATTACTCTTTAAAATCATCAAATTAAGCTTTCAACAAAGACGCAAAACATTACGCAACAGTTTAAAAACATTGAATCTTCCTGATTTATTAAGAGAAGATGTTATCTTTGACTTACGCCCAGAGAAGCTCTCTGGAGTAGACTTTATCCAACTGACAAAAAGGATTGGCCATGGCAACATTTCAAATTGACACGCCTTTTTTAGATAGTATCAAATCTCTTATCAAGCAGGGAAACAATACCTTGTTAAGAAAGAAATTAAAGCCCATTCACTACGCGGACATTGCTGAAATATTAGAAACACTTTCTGTAGAAGAGGCTACGTATATCATTAAGCTTTTAGAAAGTGAAACTACGGCAGATGCCTTATCAGAAGTTGACCCTGATACTCGTGAGCAAATTTTAGATAATCTATCAATAAAAGAAATTGCTAGAGAAGTTTCTGAACTTAAAACCGATGATGCTGCAGATTTAATTCTTGAATTACCCGAGGCAAGACAAGAAAAAGTAATGTCTCAAATGAAAGATGACGAACATGTAAAAGACATTCGTGATCTTCTTCGTTATGATGAAAATACTGCAGGTGGTTTAATGGCAAAAGAACTCGTTAAGGTTGAGGAAAATTTAAGTGTTTTAAAATGCCTAAATGAAATGCGTGCACAAGCAGAAAACGTAACACGTGTTCATTCCATTTATGTAGTTGATCAAAATAATATCTTAAAAGGCCGTCTTTCTCTAAAAGACTTAATAACAGCAAATTCAAGAGATAGGGTTAAGGACATTTACATTCCTAAAGTTGATTTTGTAACTGTTGACCAAGAAAACGAAGAGGTTGCTAAAATCATGTCTAAATATGATCTAGAGGCTATTCCAGTTGTAAATAACAAAAAGGAACTTTTGGGCCGTATTACAATTGATGATATCGTTGATGTAATTAAAGAAGAAGCCGATAAAGATTATCAACTAGCAGCAGGTATATCAAAAGATGTTGAAGCAGATGATACTATTTTTGAATTAGTAAAAGCTCGTCTCCCATGGTTGTTTTTAGGACTTTTAGGGGGTCTTGGAAGTGTTTTTATTTTACAAGATTTTGAGGCGATAATGGAACAACCTCGTTTACGGAATTTATTTTTTTATACCCCTCTTATTGCTGCAATGGCAGGTAATGTGGGTGTTCAATCTTCTGCAATTATTGTCCAAGGTTTAGCGAATGATGCGGTTAAAGGCTCACTTTTCAAACGATTAATTAAAGAGGTTGGTTTGAGCCTAATTAATGGATTTGCTTTGGCATTAATCATTATTTTTTTTGGTGCACTAATTAACCAAGAATTATTGGTAAGTCTTACAATTGCAGGATCTATGATGCTGGTGATAGTAGTGGCTGCACTTGTAGGGACTTTTGTTCCCATAATACTAGACAAAAAAAGTATTGACCCTGCAATTGCTACAGGTCCTTTTATTACTACTGCTAACGATATTTTTGGTATTTTTTTATTTTTCTATATCGCCAAACTTGTTCTAGCCTTTTAAATGAAAGCACCTTTGATCCTTCATGTAGACGAAAATCACCCTCTATTAGTTGAGGGATTAGAAACATTGGGATATAAAAATATCTTAGCCTATGAAACCCCCATAAAGGAAGTTTTAAAAAATTTACATCATTACTCAGGAATGGTAATTAGGAGTAGATTCCCCGTCAATAAAGAGTTTGTAGATGCTGGTAAAAATCTAAAATTTATTGCCCGCGTGGGAGCAGGCATGGAAAACATTGATGTAGAATATGCCCAAAGTAAAAACATACTACTTATTGCAGCTCCAGAAGGAAATAAAAATGCCGTTGGGGAACATACCTTAGGACTTTTACTAAGTCTTATGAATAAACTTAGAAATGGCCACCAGAGTATTAGACAAGGGAATTGGCTAAGAGAGGAACACCGTGGCTGGGAATTAGAAGGAAAAACAATAGGTATTATTGGGTATGGGAATACAGGAAAGAAATTTGCTGAAAAATTAAAGGGTTTTAATGTAACCATCCTCTACAATGATCTCCTGCCCGGTATTGGCGATAAAAATGCCACAGAAGCAACCATTAAAACTTTACAAGAAAAATCAGATGTTTTAAGCTTACATATACCACAAACCGAAAGTACCAATCAAATGATTAATACTTCATTTATTAAATCAATGAAAAAGCCGTTTTGGTTTTTAAATACTGCCCGAGGGAAAGCTGTTGTTACTGAAGATTTAGTAAAGGGGCTTAATTCTGGAAAAATTTTAGGTGCAGGACTTGATGTTTTAGAATATGAATCTGCTTCTTTTCGTTCTATTTTTAAAAAAGCTGATCGCCCCAAAGCACTAGAACATCTTCTCTCAGCAGAAAATGTATTGTTAAGTCCTCATGTAGGTGGCTGGACTTTTGAAAGTCATCGTAAACTAGCACAAACTATTTTAAATAAAATCAAAATATTATGAATTCCCCAAAAAATATTTTAGTTGTCTGTACTGGAAATTCATGCCGAAGTCAAATAGCACATGGCTGGTTAAACTATTTTACTGGGGGTACTGCCTTCATTTATTCTGCTGGAATAGAAACTCATGGAGTGAACCCTATCGCTATAGCCACAATGGCAGAAGAAGGAATTGATATTAGTAGTTATACCTCAAATTTAGTGGAAGAATATGATAAGATTACTTTTGATTTTATTTTAACAGTTTGTGATCATGCCTATGAAAATTGTCCAATTATTCCTTCAAAAAATGCAATAAAATTACACCATAATTTTTCTGATCCTTCAAAACTAAAAAGTACTGATGTGCAAGAAAATAAAGTTGCTTTTAGAAAAACACGCGAAGAAATAAAAAAGTATTGCGATACTTTTGTGAAAACCAATCTAATTAGCTCTTAGAACAAACTGGGCCGTTTCACTTGTTCGTTGCTCTAAAAGAACTTCTTTTCCAGTTTTTTCAATGTATTGAGTTGCCTTTATGTCAAAATGACGAATCGTAAACAAATCGACACCTTCGATTACTTCTACATTAAATCTAGACCTTAAAACGAGAACTAATTCTTGTAATCTCCTATATTTGTTTGTGACACAAACAGAAAAAGTAATTGCAGAGTTTTGTATTAATTCAACAGGCATTTGATATTCATGAAGTAAGCTAAAAATATAGCTGATATTTTCTTCTACAATGAATGAAAAATCAATTGAAGAAAGTTGAATTAAAACCTGATCTTTTTTAACAATATAACAAGGTACATGGGGCTCTAATGTTTTGCCTTTAGAGACAGATGTGCCATGATCTAATGGGTTTTCAAAAGACTTTACAAATAATGGTATTTCTTTTCTTTGTAGAGGCTGAAGTGTTTTAGGGTGAATCACAGAAGCTCCATAGAAAGCTAATTCTATAGCCTCTCTATAAGAAATTTGATGAAGGAGTTGAGTTTCTTTAAAAACACGTGGATCTGCGTTAAGAATCCCTGGAACATCTTTCCAAATGGTTACAGATTCTGCATTTAATGCATATCCAAAAATAGCTGCAGAATAATCTGATCCTTCCCTTCCTAAGGTAGTTGTGAAATTATTTGAATTACTCCCTATAAATCCTTGAGTGATAACCAAAGAAGCATTTCCTACCTGTTTCTTCACATTTGAGAGCGTAGCATCCCAATCAAGATTAGCGTCACGATAATAATCATCTGTTTTAATACAATTTCTAGCATCTAACCAACAACAATCTATACCTTGGTAGACTATATAATGATAAATAATAGTGGTTGATAAAAGCTCTCCAAAACTGACAACTTGATCATAAACATAGCTATAATCTGGAGATTTATTAAGCCTTATAAACGCATGTAGTTCCTCAAATAATTCATTGACTACTGAGCACACCTCAACTCTATTTTCTTTAAAAAGATCTTCAATAATTTTTAGGTGATATGCCTTTAATTCAATGAGTCCTTTTGGAGTTTTTGTCTTATCGTTAAAATATTGCTTTATAATTTCTTCTAAAGCATTGGTACTTTTTCCCATGGCAGAAATCACTACTAGCGTTTTTTCAAAGCCTACAGAATTAAGGACTTTTAAAATGTTTTTAACTCCAGCAGTATCTTTAACCGATGCTCCTCCAAACTTAAATACTTTCATCGCCTAATTAATGTTTTGCTAAATAACTTTTCATAGCCTCTACGTCCATTTGAACAGTACACCATTCTTGAAAGACCTTTGCGCCACTTTTTTCATAAAATTTTACCGCTGGAGTATTCCAATCCAAAACATTCCATTCAATGCGTTGAACTCCTTTGACATAGGAATGGTTTATAAAAGCCGAATATAGTTGGGTGCCATATCCTCTTCCTTTATAATCCTCAGTAATAATCAAGTCTTCTAAATGAATTGTGGGTCCTTTCCAAGTAGAAAATCGAGAATAAAATAATGCCATTCCAATCACTTGATTTTCTAATTCAGCGATTAAACATTCAAATAAGGGTTTTTTACCAAAACCATATTCTTTAACATCATCTTCAGTCAAGATAACACTTTCGGGTTCCTTTTCGAAAAGAGCTAGCTCTTTAATCAATCCTATTATGGCGTTACTATCTGAAGAGATAGCTGGTCTTATCGTTAGATCCATATTTGTGATTTACTTTGTAAAAATAAGCCATGTTACTGGCACTACCGAATCTTCCAATAAATATCACACATTTTCTTATGAATGTTAAAAATCATTATTGTAGTTGAAGCCAATTATTAACTTGATCAAAAAAGAAAATTGGGTTTTCGGCGTGTAGCCAATGACCTGCATTAGGAACTGTAACATTTTGAGCTTTAGGAAAATGATATTGAATAATAGGATAATCTGTTTCAAGAATATAATCTGACTTTTCCCCCTTTACAAAAAGACAAGGTATTGAAGAGATTGCAGAAGAATCTAACCCATCACTAATCACTTCACTTACATTTTTAAGCACCTCTATATTTAGTCGAAGGCCTAATTTTCCGGGAGAAATCCAATACAAGTTTCTAAGTAAAAACATACGGGTTCCTTCGTCTTTTACAAAAGGAGATAAACGAAGACTTGCCTCAGAACGGTTTGAAATTAAAGTAAAATCTAGCTGTGCTAAACCGTTTAATAATTGTTGATGATGAGGAACATATTTTTTTGGAACAATATCTGCAACTATAAAAGCCTTTAACAACTGTGGCGCTAAAATTGCTAAATTCATGGTTGTTTTACCTCCCATAGAATGCCCTAAAACATATACCTCTGATAATTTATGGTGGTCACAATAGGTTACAACATCTTCAGCTAAAAGTTTATATGAAAAAGCTTCACTCCAAAAACTTCTTCCATGATTTCTTTGATCTATTAGATGTACTCTAAAGCCTACAGAAGCCCATTTTTTAGCAAGGGTCTTCCAGTTGTCACCCATACCTAAAAATCCATGTAATATGATTAATTCCTTCTCTGATTGACCAATAATATTACTGTATAGTATTCTCATGAAGAAAGGCGTTGAAGGTACATAGGAATAACATTTTCAAAACCTAAATATAAACTTTCACAAATTAATGAATGGCCTATTGAAACTTCTAAAAGTTGAGGAATATTTTTTGAAAAAAAAGCAATATTTTCTAGACTTAAATCGTGTCCTGCGTTTATGCCAATTCCAAGTTCATTAGCTTTTTCTGCTGCAGAAACATAAGGAGCTATTGCTTTTTGAGGGTCGATAAAATATCCAGAAGCAAAAGCCTCTGTATAAAGCTCAATACGATCTGTGCCTGTTTCTAAAGCACCTTCAACCATAGCTATTAAGGGATCAACAAAAATAGAAGTTCGAATTCCTTCAGCTTTAAGTTGGTTAATCGATGATTTTAAAAAAGCTTTGTGTTTTAGGGTATCCCATCCAGCATTTGAAGTAATAGCATCATGAGCATCTGGCACTAAGGTGACTTGAGTAGGCTTAATTTTCAGTACCATTTCAATAAACTCAGGAATTGGATTTCCTTCAATATTAAATTCTGTTGTCACAACACTAGTAAGTGCAAGGACATCTTCATAACGAATATGACGTTGGTCAGGACGAGGATGAATTGTGATACCCTGTGCTCCAAAACGTTCAAGGTCTCTGGTAACCTCTAAAATATTTGGGGTATTTGTTCCTCGAGCATTTCGAAGAGTTGCTACTTTATTGATATTAACACTAAGTGAGGTCATTCCTTTTTTTGATAAAAATAAGGCTTCCACAGGGACTTGAAAAAAAAAATTTACTAAACTCTCATTATTTCTGGTTTTGTACCTTTAGCTCAAGTTTGATATTTATGAACATAGCGATTTATAACGTATTTTTTTCGCCTGAGACTCTGGCCTATGTTAAAACGGTAGTTTCTTATTTAGAGGAACACGGCCATCAATTTATTATAGTAGATCGATTAAAAAAACATTTTGGAAAATATCAAGACCATTACCACTATTTTAGTGATAATGAAGTTTTAAAAAAGGATATTGATTTTTTATTTTCTATTGGTGGTGATGGAACTCTCTTAAGATCAGTAACAGTAGTTCGTGATTCTAAAATCCCAATTTTAGGAATTAACACTGGTCGATTAGGGTTTTTAACTTCCTTGCATAGAGATGCTCTAGAAGAGGGATTGACTTTATTTTTTGAAAAAAAATACACCTTCATAGAACGCTCATTACTTCAGGTTACAACCAATGATTCGGTAATAGCTTTGGAAGAAATTGGTTTTGCTCTAAATGAAGTAAGTGTTAATAGGAAAAACACTACTTCAATGCTCAGCATTGATGCAGAATTAGACGGTAAACATCTAACGACTTATTGGGCAGACGGACTTATTATAGCCACCCCCACCGGTTCTACTGGATATTCTTTGAGCAGCGGAGGCCCTATAGTATCTCCAGAAACTGCTTGTTGGATTTTAAATCCTATAGCGCCACATAATATTAATATTCGTCCTTTAATTGTGCCAGATACTACTAAAATAAAAATATCGGTTTCTGGTAGAGATAAAACACATTTACTGTCCTTGGACTCAAGAATTCTAACTCTTGAAAATGGTAATAATTTTTTTGTCAAAAAAGCTGATTTCACCATTCAAACAGTCCAACTAGAAGGAGCTTTTTTTTACAAGACATTGCGAGAAAAACTTTTTTGGGGACAAGACACTCGTAATACACAATAAAAATAGGGTTTTTGGGTTTATATAACACGATCAATTCTTGTGTAAACTCGATGCAAAAAAAATTTTCGCTCTTATTTTTTTTCTTTTTTTTAAGTTATGTCACTGCACAGTTTCATGAATTAGGAGCTTTTATTGGAGGCAGTAATTATGTTGGAGATATTGGAACAAATAAATATATTCACCCTAACTCTCCTGCATTTGGGATAATATACAAATGGAACGCAACAGATCGCTACTCACTGAGAGCAGGAGTGTCTGTTTCTAACATCAAAGAAAATGAATTTAGAAATGATGATTTAAATCGCTTTAGTAGGTCTTTAAAACTTGAAAAAAACAGTATTCAAGAAGCAATGGTTGGAATTGAAATTAATTTTTTTGAATTTAATCTCCATAATGAAACTATTACCTTTACGCCCTATGTTTTTTATGGTATTAGCTACTTTAGATACTCTCAGTTTTACTTAACGCCAAATGGATCCTTTGACCCTCCAACATTTAATGATTATGGGAAAGATCAGAAAATTGCTATTCCGTTTATTTTAGGTTTTAAACTAAATCCAAATCCTTTATTTGTTATCGGTGTTGAAATGGGAGCACGCTATACACTCACTGATAATTTAGACGGAAGTAATCCTGAAAATGAATTTGCTGATGTACCCACATATAAATTTGGAAATATTTCCAATAATGATTGGTATATTTTTACAGGTTTAACAATTTCATTTACCTTTGGCGATCTTCCATGTTATTGTAAGGATTAAATGAACAAACTACCAGAACATGTCGCTATCATAATGGATGGTAATGGACGTTGGGCCAAACAAAAGGGCAAGCAACGGTTCATAGGACACAAAAAGGGCGCAAAAGCAGTTAGAGAAGTTATTGAAGTAGCCGCTGAACAACAAATCAAATTCTTGACACTTTTTGCGTTTTCTTGTGATAATTGGACTCGCCCTGAGGAAGAAGTGATCCTGTTAATGAAGCTTTTAATTAGTTCATTAAAGAAAGAATTTAATCACCTCATTAAAAATAATATTCAGCTAAAAACAATTGGGGATTTAAACAAGCTTTCTTTGACAGTAAGAGAGGAACTTTATCATGTTATTGAAAAAACAAAAAAGAATACTGGCATGGTACTTACACTAGCACTCAATTATGGTGCTAAAGAGGAGATAACTAATGCTGTGAAAGTAATTGCTGATAAAGTTAAAAATAGTATAATTTCTCCTGAAAAAGTTGACCAGTCCACTATTAATGAGCATCTTTACTCACGTTTTTTACCTCCTGTTGATTTGCTAATAAGGACTAGCGGTGAAGAACGGATAAGTAATTTTTTATTATGGCATATTGCTTATGCTGAATTATATTTTACAAAAACACTATGGCCAGATTTTTCTAAAGAGAATCTACTAGAAGCATTAATAAACTTCAATAAAAGAGAACGAAGATTTGGAAAAACGAGCGAACAACTCACTAATTAATATGAAGTACAAATCTATATTTATTAGCCTATTATTTTTTATAGGAGGATATACTCAAGCGCAAACTAAAGATTTTGTCAAAGGAAAAAAATATGTGTTAGACTCTATTGGAGTATCAGGCCTTAAAACATACAATGCCCAAACAGTAATTTCATTCAGCGGATTACGTAAAGGTCAAGAAATAAGCCTTCCTGGAGATGAAATTAGTGGTGTCCTCAATAAACTTTGGGGTTTAGAATTGTTTAGTGATATTAGTTTTTATGTTACTAAAGTGGAGGGGCGTAAAATAGCTGTAGAAATTGAAATTGAAGAACTTCCCACCCTTTCAGATGTCAAAATAAATGGTATTAAAAAGGGACAGACTGAGACAATAATTTCAGATACAGAGCTAAAAGCTGGGAAGAAACTTTCCGAAAGCTTTATGACAAATACACAAAACTATCTTGAAAATAAGTATCGAAAAGATGGTTTTTTAAATACTAAAGTTACTCTCAACACCGTCAAGGACACCATAGACAGCAACACTTATAAAATGGTGGTTAATATTGATAAGGGGCCTCGTGTAAAAATTAAAGAAATTAAATTTGAGGGAAATCAGGTTTTCTCTACAAGAAAATTACAATCAAAATTGAAGAACACCAAACATAAAACTTCTATTCGATTCTGGAAAAGGTCTAAGTTTATTGAAAAAAACTTTAAAGAAGATCTTTCTACTTTAATTAATTTTTATAAAGAAGAAGGGTACAGAGATGCCAGAATACTTTCTGATACTTTAATTAAAAATGATGATTTCTCAAATACTATTGACCTAAATCTAAACTTAGAAGAAGGGAATAAATATTATTTTGGTAATATCAATTTTATTGGAAATACAATATATTCAAATGCGGTACTCCAGCAAATACTTGGCTTAAAAAAAGGAGATGTTTACAACGGTGTTTTACTAAAAGAACGTATTGCTGACAATACTAAGCCAGATGCTAATGATATTACAAACTTATATCAAAATACAGGATATTTGTTCTCTAATATTAATGCCGTAGAAGTGAGTGCTATTAATGATACTATTAATTTTGAAATACGAATTACTGAAGGCAAATTAGCCAATTTCAATAAAATTGTTGTTGAAGGAAACACCAAAACTAATGATCATGTAATTTATAGAGAATTACGTACCAAGCCAGGTGAACTTTACAGTAAAGACAAACTTGTTCGTACTGTCAGAGAGATTGGACAATTAGGCTTTTTTGATGCAGAACAAATTAGTCCTGAATTAGAAAATGTAGATCCAAACTCTGGAACAATTGATGTGCGTTTTGATCTAGTTGAATCTGGAGCAAGTCAAATAGAGCTTCAAGGAGGATATGGTCAAGGTGGCTTTATCGGTACCCTAGGACTTTCTTTCAATAACTTCTCAATGCGAAATATTTTTGACAAGAAAACATATAAACCCTTACCAATGGGAGACGGTCAAAAATTAGCCTTAAGACTTCAAGCAAGTCAATTCTATAGTACTTATAGTTTTAGTTTTACAGAGCCATGGCTGGGTAATCAACAACCTGTTCAGTTCTCTTCTTCACTTCAACACACCACTCAGTATCGATATGATTACTTTACGGGACTCGCAGATAAAAGTCAATCTTTTGTTATTAGTGGAATTACCTTTGGTTTAGCAAAACGACTTAAAGTCCCGGATGACTTTTTTCAATTGTCACAATCAATATCATTTCAATACTATAATTTGAATAATTACTTTACGGGACTATTTACTTTTGGTGATGGAGAAGCAAATAATTTAGCTTATACCATAAGCTTATCTAGAGATAACACTCGAATTAATCCAATATTTCCTACAGGAGGATCTTCTTTTAACATTAGCGCAAAGTTTACACCACCCTACTCTGTGTTTACCGGACAAGACTTTTCAAATCTTGAAAACCTTCCTGAATTTCAGGATAATAATGGAAATCCACTTATTGCACTTATTGATCAAGAAAAGTTTAAATGGCTAGAATTTTATAAAGTGAAATTTAACGGGACTTGGTATACTAAAATATTTGCTGATTTAATTCTAAAAACTCAAGCCGATTTTGGTTTTATTGGAGCTTATAATCAAAGTAGAGGAAACATACCTTTTGAAAGATTTTTTCTTGGAGGAGATGGGATGGTAAATTATGCTTTAGATGGAAGAGAAAATATAGCATTGAGGGGATATCCTAACCAATCCTTGTCTAGTAGAGATGGTTCTGTTATTTACAATAAGTTTTCTCTTGAATTAAGATATCCAATTACCTTAAAACCAAGTGCTTCGATTTATGCATTAACCTTTTTAGAAGCGGGTAATGGATATGACAGCTTTAGAACGTTTGATCCTTTTAACTCAAAACGATCTGCTGGAGCGGGAGTTAGAATATTTATGCCTGCCTTTGGATTACTTGGAATTGATTTTGGATATGGCTTTGATAACACCAACCCCAATACATTTACTCCAAATGGATGGGAAACACATTTCGTTATTGGACAACGTTTCTGATGTAATTTAAATTTTATTTACGCTTTGCCTAAAAATAAGTTTGACACTTTTACGTTTTAAAGACTATGAGATCAAATCTACACATCATAATAACTTTTAGTATTACCTTTTTAATGAGCTTTCAAATTAATGCTCAAAGAGGAACCCGTGTAGGTTATATCGACATGAACGTTATTCTAGAGAGTATTGATGAGTATCAAGAAGCTGGGGTATTGTTAGACAAGAATATTAGTGCTTGGAAAAAAGAAATTGAATTTAAAAAAATTCAACTTAAACAATACCAAAATCAATTAAATACAGAACGAATTTTATTAACACCTGAACTAATAGATGACCGTGAATTAGAGATTAAAGATTTTGCTTCTGAAATAATAAGCCTTCAGGAAAAACGATTTGGCCCAAAAGGTGATATGATCGTTCAGCGATCAAAACTTATACAACCAGTTCAGGATCAAGTCATGAGTGTTGTAAAATTAGTTGCAGAGGAGAAAAAATATGATTTTATTTTTGATCGATCTTCCAATATAACGATGTTATATTCCGCAAAAAATTACGATATTAGCGACCTGGTAATTAAAAGAATAAATAGACAACAAAAAATACAAAAGAAAAAGGATCAAATTGAGGCCTTGAAATCAAAAACTACAACCTCAAACAATTAATACTTAAACACACTATGAAACACTTATCAACTTTAATCGTTAGCTTGTTATTATTAGTTGCTCCATTGAATGTAATGGCACAATCTAAGGTAGCGCATATTGATACGCAACAACTTATCAGTGAAATGCCGGAAGTAATTGCCGCTCAAAGCGAACTTAAAAAATTAGAGAATCAGTATGCTCAAGAAATGGAAACATCTGTAAAGGAATTTCAAACTAAAGCACAAAATTATCAAGGTGATGCTCAAAATCAAACTGATCTAATAAACCAACAACGTCAAATCGAAATTCAAGAGATGCAAAACCGTATTCAAGAATTTAGAGAAACTGCTGCCCAAGAATTACAAAAACGTTCTGCAGAAATGATGCGTCCTTTGTACGAAAAGGCACGTCTTGCAATTGAAAAAGTTGCTACAGCACAAATGTTTGACTATGTGTTGGACTCTAGTCCAGGAGGAAGTGTGATTATGGCATCCGGAAAGGATCTTATGGCTGATGTGAAATCTGAATTAGGATTTTAATCAAATTATCAATTAAAAAAGCTACCTATATGGTAGCTTTTTTTATGTCTTTATTTAAACCACGATGCGTATTTTAAGTAGTTTTTTGCAATTCGTTTAATTTCATTTTTTTGTGAAGTAGCGTCAATAACTTTAATCTTTTTAGCAGGAACTCCAGCATAAATTGATCCTGGAGGAATTATAGTGTTTTTTGGTACCACTGCACCTGCAGCTATAATACTATTACTTCCAATCACACAGTGGTCCATTACAATACTTCCCATTCCTACCAAAACATCATCATCGAGCTTACAGCCATGAACAATTGCATTATGCCCTATAGATACCCTATTTCCAATATGGGTCGGAGCGGTTTCAAAAGTAGCATGAATTACAGCACCATCTTGTATATTGACCTCGTCCCCTATTCTAATAGAATTCACATCACCTCTAATGACTGCTTGATACCAAACTGAGCAGTGACTACCCATAATTATATCTCCAATAAGAGTAGCATTTTCAGCAAAAAAACAATCTTCTCCATAAGAAGGTGTGTAACCCCGAACTGATTTTAATAACATATTAAATTCTTTAAGTCCAAAGTACAAAAAGATACTTGCTTAAAGATGTCTTTCTTTTCGAGCTATAATTCATTTTGCTTTCATTATTTTTGAAAAAAAAAAGATGAAGATTTATAGCCTCACTGCAAGTGCTGAAGAAGGGAATCCTTGGGCACAGTTTAAATTAGATCAACCTATTGGTCCAAAAGAAACGCGTCAATTTAAAAATATTGATGAGGCTAAAGGAGCACCACTTATTCAGCAACTATTTTACTTACCCTTTGTAAAATCTGTAAGTCTTTCTGAAAAAACAATATCTGTTGAACGTTTCGATATCCTTGAATGGGAAGAAGTTATGGAGGAAGTTAAAGAACAGTTACAGACCTATTTAAATGAAGGTGGTGTGGTATTAGAAGCTCAACGGAATGATAAAATCCCGGTAAGTGTATACGCAGAAAGCACCCCCAATCCTGCGGTAATGAAATTTGTAGCCAACAAACCTTTGGTGCCTCAAAGTGTTGAATTTAAAAATATTGATGAAACTGAAAATTCTCCATTAGCTAAACAATTATTCCATTTACCCTTTGTTAAAGAAGTTTTCTTAGATACCAATTATGTGTCCATTACAAAATATGAAGTTACTGAATGGGAAACTGTAGTAATGGAAGTGCGTGAGTTTATTCGTTCCTTTATAGAGGAGGGAAATATTGTGCTTACAGAATCTCCTACTCCCTTAGACATTGAGAAAAAAGAACAGCCTGAGGCTAATTTAAATCCAATAGAGCAACAAATTGTATCTATTTTAGACGAATACATTAAACCTGCTGTTGCCTCTGATGGTGGAAATATTGTTTTTGATTCTTATGATGAAACTGAAAAATCAGTACACGTAGTATTGCAAGGTGCCTGTAGTGGTTGTCCTTCATCCACTTTTACATTAAAAAATGGAATTGAAAATATGTTAAAAGAAATGATGCCCGGAAAAATCACATCGGTAGTAGCAGTTAACGGATAGTTTTATTTCTTCGGAGGAGTCGTTTGAAAATCTTTAAGATAGAAAGGCTCAAAATATGCTAAGTCTTCAAATTCTTTTGCATTAAATTTTTTCCAGGCTAAAGTTATCATGTCTTTAGCAACTGGGTAGTGAATTTCATTTGTATAAGATGCATTTATTTTTGGATGTAAAGTTTTAAATTTTATGGCGCCATCTCCGATAATTAAGCAAGACTGCTCATTAACAATAGAGGTGAAAGTATTTTCAGTCAATACCTCAGCCATAGTTTCTTGAATCCATTTTTTAGTTTCATCAAAAATTGCTGTATATACTTCCATTCTTCTGGCATCTAACATTGGAATGATAAACGAATATGGAGAAACTTCATAGGGCTGTACCATAATTTCCAATGTGTTTAATGCTATTAACGGTAGATCCAAAGCAAAACATAATCCTTTTGCGGCTGCAACCCCAATGCGAAGTCCTGTATAAGAACCAGGACCTTTACTAATTGCTATTGCACTAAGTGAAGACGACTTTAAGCCACTCTCTTTTAAAACTTCTTCTATAAATGGATGAAGCTGCTCACTATGACTAAATTCTTCAGACAAAAGCTCTTTTTGAATCATTAACACACCGTCTTGAGCCAATGCTACAGAACATTTTTTTGTTGTTGTGTCTATATGTAAGATATAATTCATCACTCAATAAAAAGTTATGATTTCAGTTATACTTCCTGTAATTTAAATTAGACTCTTTTTGAGGTATCTATTACAATTTGAGACCAAAATAAAACTCTAAAACCTTTAGTTTAAAAATATAATCAAACTTAGCGCGAATGATGTCTGAGCTAGAAATTTGATACCTCTGCTTTGTCTGGATAAAATCAAAAGAGTTCATCACACCTGCCTCAAATCGGTTTTGAGCCATCTCAAAAGCTTCTTTTCGAGCTTTTACTGTTTTCTCTGCAGCTTGATAAAATTTAAGCGCACCTTCTGTATTATTATAGGCTTGATTGATGGTGTTTTCTAAATCAAGTTTAGTTTGTTCAAATTGATTTTCAATACGTTCCAAATTCAACTTTCTCCTTTTAATATTATTTCTAATAGATAGTCCGCTAAACACAGGGATATTCAAAGAAAGCCCATAGCTTTGGCCATCATTTTGTCCAAATTGGGTAGCAAATGGGAGTGCTCCCGCTACAGAGCGTTCTGGAAATTGCGTTACCACTAAAGATCCATCATTTTTAACAAAACCAATCGGGGATTCAATCACATTTCCTGTTTCCGTAAAACGGTCAGAGTAAGAAATACGAGTATTGTAGTTGAAAAAGGCAGACAACGAGGGCATTAATGCGCCTTTGGCAATATCAATGTCTTTTTTGGCAACTTCAATATTAGCAACTCCCAACTTAATGTCATTTCTTACAGTAAGTGCTTTTTCAAAAATATCTTTTGGCTTTTGCATTAAAACATCTGAAAAAGGAATATCGAAATCTTCTTTTGCAATGTCAA
>Ga0307998_1000329_pt1 | contig 27915 bp, 23 predicted proteins | sample Davwhametageno37_FD_203147 | JGI IMG/M metagenome (GOLD analysis project Ga0307998, IMG submission 203147) | Marine microbial communities from Davis Island wharf, Antarctic Ocean - #37 | ecosystem: Environmental > Aquatic > Marine > Unclassified | place: Antarctic Ocean: Davis Island wharf... | reverse complement strand
CTAGAATTTGATCCCTCTTTGGCAAGAGGATTAAACTACTACACAGGAGCAATATTTGAGGTAAAAGCCAATAACGTGAACATAGGAAGTATTTGTGGTGGTGGACGTTATGATGATTTAACTGGAATTTTTGGAATGAAAGATTTATCAGGAGTTGGAGTATCTTTTGGTGCAGATAGAATTTATGATGTGCTTGAAGAATTAAACTTATTCCCAACAGAATTAGAAGCATCTACACAATTGATGTTTGCCAATTTCGGAGATGAAGAAGCCTTTCAGTCAGCTATTTGGTTAAAGATGCTAAGAGATAATGGAATTGCCTCTGAGCTCTATCCTGATGGATACAAACTTAAAAAACAAATGAATTATGCCAACAACAAAAACATCCCTTTTGTAGCGTTAGTCGGCGAAGACGAAATGAAAAACCAAGAGATTTTAGTTAAAAACATGGAAACGGGAGAACAAAATACGTATTCCATTGTTGAGCTAATCAAATTCTTTAATCAATCAGACTTTTAATAGTATATGGAACATCATATTTCCTCAGAAACAATTACTCTATCTACGATAGAAGATGTAATGCAGAACAACAAGAAGTTAGTTTTATCTCAAGATTCTAAAGATAAAGTAATCAAATGCCGAGCGTATTTGGATAATAGAATGGCTTCGGGAGAAGAAGTTATTTATGGAATAAATACAGGTTTTGGTTCATTATGTAACACAGTTGTTACCCCAGCAGAATTGGGTGAACTACAACACAACTTAGTGAAATCTCACGCTTGTGGACTAGGAGAAGAAATCCCTGAAGAAATGGTGAAAATCATGCTCTTTTTAAAGATTCAAGGATTGTCTTACGGTCATTCTGGAATCTCAATGGATACTTTAGGTTTGTTAATAAAACTATTTAATAATCAAGTATATCCAATTGTATATTCTCAAGGTTCTTTGGGTGCAAGTGGAGATTTAGCACCATTAGCACACATCTCTTTAACATTAATCGGATTAGGAGAAGTTAACTACCAAGGAAAGCGAAGAAACTCAATAGATGTGTTGAACGAATTAGGTTTAAAACCTGTTCAATTACAATCCAAAGAAGGATTAGCTTTATTAAACGGAACACAATTTATGCAAGCCTTTGGGGTTTATATGTTGACTTATGCCAACAAGTATAAATCTATTGCCGATCTAGTTGCTTGTGTTTCTATCGAAGGATATCACGGTCACAAATCGCCATTTAATCCTTTAATTCATCAAGTCCGTAATCAAAAAGGACAAGCAGAAACAGCAAAGAATATTCTAAATTTCCTTGATGGAAGTGAAATCTTTCATGGAGAAAAAATGGACGTACAAGATCCTTATAGTTTTAGGTGTATTCCTCAAGTTCATGGAGCTTCAAAGGATATGATTAATTACGTTACAACTATTTTTGAAACAGAAATAAACTCCGTAACTGATAATCCAACTATTTTCCCAGATGAAAATTTAATCATCTCAGCAGGTAATTTTCATGGTCAACCTTTAGCAATTACTCTAGATTCATTAGCATTGGCATTAGCTGAATTAGCAAGTATATCTGAAAGAAGAATATATAAACTGATAGCTGGAAACAGAAAGCTTCCTGCATTTTTGGTTAAAAAACCAGGACTTAACTCAGGATTTATGATTCCTCAGTACACTGCGGCAAGTATTGTAAGTCAAAACAAGCAATTGTGTACACCAGCAGTTGTCGATACAATTGATTCATCAAACGGGCAAGAAGATCATGTAAGTATGGGAGCGAATGCAGCAACCAAGTGTTACAAAGTATTCGAAAACCTTGAGAAAGTATTAGGTATTGAGTTATTAGCAGGATTTCAAGCAATGGAATTCAGAAAAGAGTTAAAATCTTCTTTAGCTATTGAAAACTTAAAACAGGTTTACAGAGAGAAAATACCTTTTATAGAAAACGACATTGAAATGCATATTGAAATGAAAAAATCGATTGCATTTGTACAAACTCTGGTAAGAGTTTAATAACTAATTAAATAAGTATTGAAACAATGAGAGAGATAATTGAAAAAGCTTGGGATAACCGAGAATTACTAAAAGAAGAAGCAACAAGAAACGCTATTGAAGCTGTAATAGAAGAGATTGACAAAGGAAGATTGAGAGTGGCAGAACCACTTGAAAATGGAGATTGGCAAGTAAATGAGTGGGTAAAGAAAGCCGTAGTAATGTATTTTCCAATCAGAAAAATGGAAACTATTGAAATGGGGCCTTTGGAGTTTCATGATAAAATGGCGCTTAAAAAGAATTATGCCGAATTAGGTGTAAGAGTTGTGCCTCATGCAGTTGCAAGGTATGGAGCTTATTTATCTAAAGGAGTAATTCTAATGCCTTCTTATGTGAATATTGGTGCTTATGTAGACGAAGGAACAATGGTAGATACTTGGGCAACAGTTGGATCTTGTGCACAAATTGGTAAAAACGTTCACTTAAGTGGAGGAGTAGGAATTGGAGGGGTTTTGGAGCCACTTCAAGCAGCACCAGTAATTATTGAAGACGGAGCTTTTATTGGATCAAGATGTATTGTAGTTGAAGGAGTGAGAGTAGGGAAAGAAGCTGTTCTTGGAGCAGGAGTTGTATTAACTAAGTCTACCAAAATAATTGATGTAACAGGAAGTGAACCAATTGAATATAGAGGAGAGGTACCACCAAGAAAAGTTGTAATACCAGGTACATATCCTAAAGATTTTGGAGCTGGCGAATACCATGTTCCTTGTGCCCTTATTATTGGTGAAAGAAAAGCAAGTACTGATCTTAAAACGTCATTAAATGATGCTTTAAGAGACAATGAAGTAGCAGTATAAATTAACTAGTCATACTATGTATACGTTTAGAAGATTTTCAAAAAAGCAGATGTTCCTCTGGACAATAAAAGACACAATTTTCTTTTTTATTGTTTCATCAATACCTGTTACTTTATATTTTTTTACTGGTTGGCATTGGATGGTGATTCCTTCATTACCAATTGCTTTATTAGGAACGGCTGTAGCTTTTAATATTGGATTCAAAAACAGCAATGCTTACGACAGAGGATGGGAAGCTCGAAAAATATGGGGTGGAATAGTAAATTATTCTAGGACATTTACTGTAATGGTTTCCGATTACATAAGCGATTTACATTTAGAGGGCGATATTTCTGATGAGGGATTAAAAGCCATTAAGAAGAGATTGATTTACCGTCACATTGCTTGGCTGACAGCTTTAAGGTATCAATTAAGAGTTCCAAAAGAATGGGAACATTATGACCACAAGGATATAAATAAGATGAAAGTCAAGAAATTCTTTTCAGTAGATGAACATGATATCCCAATTGATTCAGTTTTAAAAGAGTTTCTTTCAAATGAAGAAATGAAAGATATACTTTCTCGAGTAAATCCAGCCACGAATTTAATCAAGAATCAATCTAAAGATATTTCGAAATTAAGAAAAAAAGGATTGCTGGACGATTTCAGACATATGGAGTTTACTCGTGTTTTGGAAGAATTTTATAATTTACAAGGGAAATCTGAGCGAATAAAAAACTATCCCTTGCCAAGGCAGTATACTAGTGTTAGTTATTACTTTGTGATGTTATTTACAATTCTTGTTCCTTTTGCAATGTTAGATGCATTCGAGGTAGATGATGTTTCACAAGTGTATAATTGGAAAGTTTGGTTTGCAATTCCATTTAGTATGATGGTTTCTTGGGTATTTTTCACAATGGAAAAAATAGGAGATTATTCTGAAAATCCTTTTGAAGGAATTGGAAATGATGTACCTATTACTTCCTTAGCTCGAAATATCGAAATAGACTTGAAGGATATGCTTGATGAAAAAGACCTACCAAATCCTATAAAGTCTCAAAATGGTGTAGTAATTTAATATGTTTGTAAAAGAAAATACCGTTTCAGCTATTAAAGAATATTTCTTTAGTTCCTTACAAGATTTGTATCCTAAATTGGAAGTAGAATCATTCTTCCATATTTTATGCGATCATTTTTTAGGTTACAACAGAGCACAAGTTGCTATTTCTCTTAAAAAGACAATTAGCGAATCGGAACTGCTTAAGTTTTATTACGCCATTAAGGATTTAAAAAAGTTTAAGCCAGTTCAGTTTATTATTGGAACTCAGTTCTTTTATGATAATGAGTTTAAAGTTACTGAACACACGTTAATTCCAAGACCAGAAACTGAAGAGTTAGTTGATTTGATAGTAAAAGATAATGCTGGTTTCCATGGTTGTATCCTAGATATAGGAACAGGTTCGGGAGCAATAGCAATTTCTCTAGATAAAGCTCTTGTAAATTCAACCCTTACAGCTTTTGATGTTTCTAAAGATGCATTAGAAACAGCTAAAGAGAATAATTTAGCTATTAATAGTAATGTTGACTTTCAGTATCATGACATTTTAAAGCCTACTTATAATAGAGAAGCTTTTGATATTATCGTGAGTAACCCTCCTTATGTTTTGGAAAGTGAAAAAGAATTAATGAAAGCTAATGTATTAGAGTTCGAGCCGCATTTGGCTTTATTTGTAGAAGATTCTGATCCATTACTGTTTTATAAAAGTATAATTGAGTTTTGTGAGTTACACCTAGTTTCTGGCGGAAAATTATATTTTGAAATAAACGAAAAGTATGACGAAGAAACAGCTAAGCTTTTGTCTGATAATAACTTCAGTGAAATTGAAGTGATCAAAGACATGCAAGGCAAAAACAGAATAGTAAAAGGAATAAAAAACTAATGAGGAAGAGATTAATCTTAACTATAATAAGTCTTTCAGTCTCTTTTTCGGGATTATCTCAAGAATTAGAAAAAAGCGACACCTATAAGTTTATTGCTAATTTTGACATGAGAAATTCGGTAATCATTAAGCAATCAGTAAAGTTTAATGGATTAAAATTTGGTTTAGGAAATAGTAAGAATAGATTTGGAATTGGGTTTTATGGACTAAGAGAATCTGTATTTACAACAAATTTTAGGGTTGATTCCTTAAATGCGACTGACACTAATAAATACGATTTTGGATTCATTAGTTTTTATTACGAACGAATTCTTTACCAATCTAAAAGATGGGAGTTTTCTGCGCCAGTTCATATTAATTTGGGTTCACTCCAAGGGTTTTATCTTACCAATAATAATGTTTACAAGAAATTTTTAGACAAACCTGTTTCTTCATTAACACTATCTGTAAAGAGTCATTTTAAAGTTTTTAGATGGGTAGGATTGCATGGTGGAATTGGGTATAATTTCATTTTAAGTTCAGATAAAAGAACACAAAGTGCTTTGAATGATCCATTCTATTCTTTTGGAGTTAAATTCTTTTTGGGAGAGGCATGGAAATTAACTTTCAATAAAAATTACAGGAAATCACCTTGGATTGATTAATTTAGAAACATGAGAAATTTTTTAATCTTTATTATACTTATATCTCTTTATTCTACTTCAAGTTCGCAGATTTTTCAGAAACATTCAGATAATAAATTGGGATTGTATGTAACTCTCGATTTAAGAAATTCTATTGTTGATAATGATTTTTTCGAATACTACGGATTAAAGGTTGGTCTAGGAAACAAAAGCTTAAGATTTGGAGCTAGTTATCATATTCTTCATAGAAATTTTTTCACGATAGTCTCAGTAGATAATTTTTTTGAAGCTCCAACAGTTAGTCATCATAAAACAAACAATCATTTATTCAGTGCATTTACAGAACTAATAATACATTATACTCCTAGATGGGAATTAATTATTCCAGTTCATTTTGGTATTGGTCAAATGAGTCTAGATGCTTATAAAGCAGAATCAACACATCTTCATATAACAGGTCATGATTTACCTTTTTATACAAAAACAGAATGGGTAGAGTCTGCAGTTGTTTCATTAAAAGCTAATTATAGAATTGTAAAATGGGCAGGCTTAACAACTGGATTTGGATATAACTTTGCTTTTTCTAATGAAAATTACATTCAATCTGCTTTTTCAGCTCCATTTTATTCTTTTGGTTTAAAATTATTTTTTGATAAATTTGGTAAATTCGTGAAAGACAAAGATTACCGAAAACAATATCTGTTCAACCCTAATTTTGTAAATAACTAAGATGAGCAAACAAAGAATTGAAGAACTAACTAAGTCATTACAAGAATATAACTATCAATACTATGTGATGGATAACTCTTTAGTGTCTGATTTTGAATTTGATACACTACTGAAAGAACTTCGGGAACTTGAAGAAAAAAATCCTGAGTTTACATCAGAAAACTCTCCAACTAAAAGAGTAGGAGGTGATGTTACCAAAAAGTTTGAGCAAGTAGTTCATAAGTACAAAATGCTCTCTCTATCAAATAGTTATTCTAAGGAAGAGATTATAGATTTTGAAACAAGAATCAAGAAATTGACTAATGATGATATTGAATATGTATGCGAACTTAAGTATGATGGAGTTGCTATAGGTATTCAATATATTGATGGAAAATTTCATCAAGCTGTAACTCGTGGTGATGGAACAAAAGGTGAAAATGTATCTACAAACGTTAAAACTATAAAGTCTATTCCTTTAAAATTAAGAGGAGATTATCCTCAAGATTTTGAAATAAGAGGAGAGATATTCTTTCCATTAAAAAACTTCGAAAGGCTTAATAAACAGAGAGAAGAAAATGATGAGCCACTATACGCAAACCCTAGGAATACTGCTTCTGGTACTCTTAAGTCGTTAGACTCAAGTATAGCAGCCGAGAGAGGATTAGATTGTTTTTTATATGGGGTATATGGAGAAAACATAGAAATTGATAATCACTACGATTTAGTTAAAAAAGCAGGAGAGTGGGGGTTCAAAATTCCAAAAGAAGAAACTAAATACATCAAGAAGACTTCAAGTATTGATGGTATATTAGAATTTATCGATTACTGGGATAAAGAAAGAAAAAACTTACCGTTTGAAATTGATGGAGTAGTAATTAAGATAAATAGTTATGACAATCAGAATAGGCTTGGATATACAGCAAAGTCTCCAAGATGGGCTATTTCGTATAAATTCAAAACCGAAAGAGTAAGTACTGTTCTAGAAAAAGTAACTTACCAAGTAGGAAGAACTGGAGCGATAACTCCTGTGGCTAATTTAACTCCTGTTCAGTTAGGTGGAACGACCGTTAAACGTGCATCTTTGCACAATGCAGATATTATTGAGAAACTAGAAGTAAGAGAAGGAGACACTGTTTTTGTTGAAAAAGGAGGGGAAATAATTCCTAAAATTATATCAGTTGATTTAGATAAAAGGCCTTCAGACTCCAAACCATTTCATTACATAACTAATTGTCCAGATTGTGATTCGATACTTGAAAGACAAGAAGGAGAGGCGAATCACTATTGTGTGAATGATTCAGGATGTATAGTTCAAATAACAGGAAGAATTCAGCATTTTATTTCTCGAAAAGCAATGAACATAGATGGTTTGGGAACAGAAACTATAGAAGTTTTGTTCGAACAAGATTTAATCAAAAATCCTGCTGATTTATATGAATTAACTTATGATCAATTAATTCCAATTGATAGAATGGCTGAGAAATCAGTTAATAATATGTTGGTGGGAATAGAAGCTTCAAAACAGATTCCTTTTGAGAAAGTACTATTTGCAATTGGAATTAGATTTGTAGGCGATACTGTAGCAAAAAAGCTTGCGCGCCATTTCGATAGTATTGAGGCTATAATGAATGCCGATTTTGAAACCCTTATCGAAGTTGATGAAATTGGAGATAGAATCGCCCAAAGTCTAATTGAATATTTTTCTATAACTGAAAATGTAGAAATGATAAACCGACTAAAAAGTGATGGTTTACAATTTGAATTGGCTCTTAACGAAGATGCGACAGATAAACTAAAAGGATTAGTATTTGTAGTTTCTGGAGTATTCGATAAACTCTCAAGAGACGAACTAAAAAAGTCTATTGATGATAATGGAGGTAAGGTTTCTAGTTCTATTTCTAGTAAAACAAATTACTTAGTAGCAGGAGATAATATGGGGCCAGCAAAATTTAAAAAAGCAGAAAAACTGGAAGTAAAGATTATTTCAGAACAAGAATATTTAGAGATGATTTGATTGTTTTTTAAGTTTTGAACTTTATCAATAATTGTGTGTATTAACTAACATACATCTAAAGAACTATTGCCATGAGAGTATTCACAACCTTATTTTTTTTAATCATATTTTCGCAAATTTCGGCACAGCATTTTGAATGGGCTGCAAGTGCTACTCAACTTGATTTGGGTTATGAGTTTTCATCAGTTGATGCGGATAATAATATTGTAGTTGGAGGAAATGGAGCAAAAAGGGGTAATTCAAAAATATATGATGGAAAAGGGAATATAGTTACGCCTTTATTAACACAATACCCATCAATAATTTTAAACTATTCACCGGAGGGTGATTTGAATTGGAGTTTGTCCATTTCTTCAGAATTAGAAGGAATCGCACATGATGAAAATAACAAAACGGTACTTTTGGTAAGAAAAAGTAGAAAGTATTCACTATTAAAACTTAATAAGAAAGGTGAAATAACTGACACTATTCTAATTCCTTATGAATTAAAACGCCCTAAATCACGTTCTTTAGAAATTAACGTTTACAGATTTGAAAGTTGTCCTGATGGAGGTTATATTTTGAGTGGATTTTTTTTACAGAAAGGGAATTTATTCGAAAATTTGGATGTAATAACCAATATTGAAGGAGAAAAATTCATTGTGAAAATAAATAAATTTGGTATTCCTGTTTGGGCAGATATTTTGCCTGATGGAAAAGTCATTCCTATTCCAAAAGTAAGTGTTTCTCCAACTGGAGTTATTTATGTTGGTGGTACTTTTTCTCCACGAAAAACTAAAGGTACTCACCAAAGTTATGTGATCTCTTATTCATCATCTGGAAAAAAGAACTGGATAAAATTTGCAGGTAAAAAATCTATTTTTAATTCAATAACTTCAAATAGTAAAGGAGTTTGCATAGGAATTCAGCTTAGAGATACGACAGATGAAGTTTTTGACACAAAAATAGATACTGCAAGTAATCGATTTATGACAATAATAAATTTCAATAAAAAAGGAAAGTTAAACTGGATTAATACCACAAGCACAGATGAAGCATATAGTCTGAAATTTGATAGAAATAATAATCTCTATGTTTTATTAGGATTAGGATATTTACATAATAAACATTTTATTGTTGGAATAGATACTGTTGTTAGATATGGCTTTACTAACTATTTGACTTGTTTTAATAAAAAAGGAAATTATAAGTGGATGAAGAAGGTTAGCATTCCTTTTGCAAGGGGAGATAATTCAGCTAATTTATTAATTGATAATTGCAGCAATATTTACATTGCAGGTTATATGTGGTTTATGGGAACATTAAACATGAATTTAATGGACAAAGCTTTTATAAAAGGAACTGGATACGGAGGGGCGCCTTTGGTTTTAAGATTTAATAATACAATCCCGGCTGAGTTAGCTAAAGAAAATGTATGTGTTATTTCTCCCGGTCCATGGAAAATTGGGAATTATCCAAATCCTTTTCAATCCAATACAACCATAACTTATCAATTAACCTACAAAGACAAAGCGACTATTAAAATTTATGATTTAAAAGGTTCCTTGATAGAAACTGTTTTTTCAGATAAAGAACATGAAATAGGGAAATATTCGGTTAAATATAACGCGCAACTGCCTTCAGGAAATTATATTGTAACCATAACGGGAACGGAAACCATTGCCTCTGCTATAATTATTGTTATTAATTAATTTTAGATAATGTTAGAACAGCCAGCCTTAAAAAGCAAAAAAAACTAGAGGTGAAGATTATTTCAGAAACAGATTTCTGTGTATTAATAAGATAATTACCTACTCATTCTCATTACCATTCTAAGTATAATAAGTACGATTACAACTCCTCCCCAAATAAAGTTTTTATTGATGGAGCTTTTCTCTTTAGTTTTAAAAGTATTGAATACTGCTCTTTGTTTATCGTTAAGCTTTAGCTTTTCGAACCTAACCAATAGATCAGTAAATAGCTTGAATTCAAATTCGTTAGATGCCTTCACACTTTTATAGCTATCAGTTATTTTTAAACTACAATTAATAATATTCGTTTTATCTTCTTCAATTTTAGGAGAGTCAAAATGTTTGAAAAGCCCAATGTTTACATAACTCAAAAGTTCTTTTTTAATCACATTTGCATATTGCATTTTTTGAATAAAATCTAGGCCAGGAGCATTAAAGCTATGAAGAGTAGAAGTAGCTAACTCAGATTTAGATTTAATGTAAGGAACAATAAAGTCTAATATTTTCTCTTTAGTTGCTTCATTACAATATTTAGGAGCGTTTAATAACGCAATCATTTTTACCTCTTTTTCACTACCAACAACTGTTTCAAAAATTGAAACAAAAGCCTCGTAGTATTTCGGACTCAACCAATCAATAAATTCAGAACTAAATTCTCCTGTTTTTTTAAACTTAACCATCATACTAATCTCTTTATTAGCAATTAATTTGTTTAGATTAGGTTCGTTCTCTAAAGTTTGTTCAAAATTTTCCATAAGTTAAATCGTTAGTTCAATATAGTTTAGATAATGAAAATACTTCTATTTTAATAAAATGAAAATTTATTTGACTAAAAATAGGTGCAAGAATATTTACTTTGGTAATTTTAAACCTCAATGAAATTAATAGATAACATAAAAGACAAACTTGGACTAAGAAAAATCAAAAAAATTCTCAAGTCTAAAAACCGCAATATTAGAGTCACTAATTTCGCTAATGCTAAGTCAATAGGTATTGTTTATCCAATATCAACAACAGATTATCAAGACTTTATAAATAAATATATCGATTTTTTAAGGGGAGAAATTGGATTCAAAAAAATAGTTTCATTAGGATATTACGAAGGAGCACAACTTCCTAATTTCATTGTTAATGATTCATTTAAGTATAAATATTTCACAATGAAACAATTAGATTTTTCTAGATTTGGAAAGAGTGATGAAGTAAAAGAATTCATCAAAGAAGATTTTGAAATCCTTGTAGACCTTAGTAGAGATTTTGTAGTACCAATAAAACATGTTGTTGCTAATTCACATGCAGGACTCAAAATAGGTCGGCATTCTATCGAGAATGAAAAATATTTTGACTTCATGGTAGAGATGAATGAAACAGCTCCAGTTAGTCATTTTATAAAAGAAGTAAATACTTTTTTAACCAAAGTAAAACCCAAAAGATGAGCAAATTAAAAGGTCTTGGTGTAGCCATGGTTACTCCGTTTAAATCAAATAAAAAAATAGATTTCCCTGCACTAGAAAAATTAACAAACAAATTAATTGATGGAGGATTAGATTACTTAGTAGTAATGGGGACAACAGGAGAATCTGCAACCCTTAGTTTTGCTGAAAAACAACAAGTCCTTGATTTTGTATTAAAAATAAACAAATCAAGATTGCCAATTGTATTTGGAATAGGAGGGAACGATACTTTAAAAATGGCAGAAGAATACAAGAGTTATAATTTGGAAGGAGTAGACACAATACTTTCTGCGAGTCCATATTATAACAAACCAAGCCAAGAAGGAATTTACCAACACTACAAGCATTTATCAGAAAATATGTCTCACGATATTATTTTGTATAACGTGCCAGGGAGAACAGCTTCTAACATGACCGCAGAAACAACTGTAAGATTAGCAAACGATTTTAAGAATATTGTAGCAATAAAAGAAGCTTCAGGAGATTTAAATCAAGTCATGCATATCATTAATAACCGTCCTAATGGGTTTTTACTAATTTCTGGAGATGATGCGCTTACTCTACCAATGATTGCCTGTGGAGCAGAGGGGTTAATATCTGTAATTGCCAACTCTCATCCAGAAGAAACAAAAAATTTAGTAGCTAAATCTATGAATGGTGACTTTAATTCTTCAAGAAAATCACATTATAAGTTATTAAACCTAATTGATGGAATATTTTCAGATGGAAATCCAGGTGGAGTTAAAGTACTTTTAAATGAGCAAGGTGTTATGGAAAATGAGGTAAGACTACCTTTAGTGCCGGTAAATAAAAACTTGGAAGCTCAGTTGAGAAAGATGAATTAAATAAAATCAAAAATAATCAGAAAAAAAACACGAATTCTTTTGGATTGAAAATAGAGGTTTCTATATTTGCAAACCATTAGCGATTCAGTAGCTCAGTTGGTAGAGCAACGCCCTTTTAAGGCGTGGGTCCAGGGTTCGAATCCCTGCTGAATCACTTCAATAAAAGGCCTTCTTAACTTTAGTTTTGAAGGCTTTTTTATTAAGATTAAATTTCACTCTCTTTTTTCATTAATAGTATTGATTTTAAAAAAGAGTTAACTATATTTGCACTCTGTTAGCGATTCAGTAGCTCAGTTGGTAGAGCAACGCCCTTTTAAGGCGTGGGTCCAGGGTTCGAATCCCTGCTGAATCACTTAAAGAAAAACCCTTTTAAACACTACGTTTGAAAGGGTTTTTTGATTATATAAATTTGCGTTATAATTAAAAATTAGCTCTAGTAATTCCTTTTCCATTCTTTTGGGAGAATAAACGGACTTATGATTTGTAATAAAAAAAAGCCATTACTATTTTTAGTAATGGCTTTTTTAGTCTGAAGATTATGTGAAATTAGTTTTTCACAACTCTCTGTGTCGAAATAACTCCATTATGTAAAGTTTTAACAATATAGATTCCTATATCGAAATTTGATAAATCAATTGATTTAACGTTTTGTAAAACAATTAAACTTTTACCATCAATTGTAAATAGTTCAACTCTATCAATAGGAGTTTCAGAATCAAAGTTAACTATGTCATTAGTTGGATTAGGGAATAAAGTTAATTGAGGCTTTGTTAACTCATCAGTGCTTAAGAATGCTGGATCACCAAATACATTATCAAAATAGATAATGTCATCAGAAGAACGAGCTACAAAATCAGGAAATACAACCAATTGATCGTAAGTCATTCCTCCAATATGAGCAGAAAAATCGAACGTTAGTTGCTCCCATTGATTAATAACTGTGTTAGCTACTTTAATTTCCCCTAATGAAGCAGCAGAAGAAGTTACTAGTTTTATTCCTACATCACTAATTTTAGTCTTGTACACCATTATTCTAACAATATTATTAGATGAAGTAATACTAAATGTACCAATATCAGAACCGTGCTGTGTTTCGCATCCAGCCCAAGGATTTCCTGCTTGTAATGCAGTAAACTTTGCTACTGTAGATGAAGTATTTATACCTGATGGATTAGGGTTAGGTACAATTTGTAAAGAAGGATTCGAATCGTTTTCAAAAACAGTCCAAGTCCAACTTGCTCCATTTCCTCCTGGTTCAAAATCAACAGGTGCATTTTGTCCGAATGTTATAGCTGATGCAAGTACGAACAGAATAATAAAGTAATTTTTTTTCATAATAATTTAGTTTTGATTAACCTAAATTACAAAAAAAAGACTTACTGTACAAATTACAATAAAGTACGCAAATTTTAAAAATAAATAATGTGCCCTGAGCGGGAGTCGAACCCGCACGTACATAGTACACACGCCCCTCAAGCGTGCCCGTCTACCAATTTCAGCACCAGGGCTAATAATATAGCCGAAGATAAGGATTTCTTAATCATTCTAGAATAGAAATAAAAGTACATTTTTTCTTTTTTCACAAAAAAGTTTCTTTCTGTTAAAATAATTTAAAATTTATCGAGTTATTAATTCATCTGCAACCGTAAAAAAGAAAACTAATTAGTCTCTTCTGCAGATTGCATTATTTATTTAGTTCATTTTCAACCTTAATTTTAAGGTAACTCAGTTTATTTAGAATTTTTTTATGCTCAAAAGTTTTATCATAATCTCCTTCACAACTATTGCCATTACAAGTGGTAATAAGTATCAGAAATTCTTTACTGAAGATTACGATAACGGATTAAAAATTCTTGAGAAATATGATAAACGATTTTCATTCATCTGTAATAATTTTAAAGTACCTCCTAATTACGTAAAATCAATAGTTTTCCCAGAAACAATACGTTACAATACATTTAAAGATTTTTTTGAAACCAGTTCACTTGAATTATTATACATTAGTAATGGGAGTGAAGCTGTTGATTTTTCTATTGGCTATTTTCAAATGAAACCAAGTTTTATAGAAGAATTAGAAGTTGCTGTTAAAAATTCATCAGATTATTTAAAGGAAAAATATAAGTCCGTTTATTCATTTAATAAAGAATCAGTAAAGGATAGACGAATAATTAGACTAGAAAGATTAAAGAATATCGATTGCCAAATCACCTACATCTGTTGCTTTTTCGATTTACTTAATTTTGAATATCCCAATTTAAAAGAAAATGAAACTGAGATGATTCAGTTTTATTCCTCAGCTTATAATTTTGGATTTAAAAAACCTCCTGAAAAAATTAAAGCTTGGTCAAAAGTAAAGGCATTCCCTTACGGAAGCTCCTTTGATGGAGAACAATTTTCTTATAGTGAATTGTCTTTGCATTTTCTCCAAAAATAAATAATCTATTGAATTTCAGTAATTAGTAATGGCTTCGTAAAGGCCTATTGGAATTCTACACCCAAATTTTAAAAATTAAAAAAAGAAAAAAGATGAAAAATACAGTAAAAACTATTCTACTGATTAGCGTAATCGCTATTTATGGATGTACAGTAAATCAAGAAAAAATAACAGAAACTATTTCAAGTATTTCTCCTCCTTTTAAGGGAATGGAAACTCAGTTTACCGAATACTTAGTTTCTAATTCCCAAGGATCAGAAATAACAACAAACAGAGGGAGTAAAATATCTATTCCTCCGTTTAGTTTTTTCGATTCTAATGGAGATACAATTAATGGAGAAGTAACATTAAAGTTTAGAGAATATCACAAATCGATAGAAGCCTTTTTGTCTGGAATCCCAATGACTTATATGGCTGAAGGAAATAAAGAGTACTTTGAAAGTGCTGGTATGTTTGAAATTGCAGGAAAATTTAACAATGAAGACATCCAAGTTAATCCTGCTAAAAAAATCACAGTGGATTTAGCTTCTGATAAAACGGATGATGATTTTAGATTTTTTAAACTAAAAGGAAATAAAGAAAACTGGACTTATATGGGTGAGAATAAACCCAAATTAAACTTAAGAAAAAAGATTGTAACTGATAGTTTAAATAAGATTAAGAAGTCTTTAAACAAAGACTATATCATAATGAATTACATGGCTTTAGCAGATGTATATTTTAATAATAATCGAACAAAAATAAGAGGAATAAAGCGAAATAGCTTCATCAAAAAATTCGAACAGTATGGATTTAATTATTTATTCACTCAAAACCACTCCAGAGTAGATATTAGAGGAATAGGATATCCAGCAAGTATGATTGTTTGGGAAAATATTGGAAGAAAATTGAGTAATAAGTTCTTAACTAGTCAATCATATACTTCTAAATTGACTAAAAAATCAAATTCTATTTATCAATTTCAATTGATAAACTCTAAAACTAAAAAGGTTGAATTTAAAACAACACTAAAGGTATACATGCCAATTAAACAATTGATTTCTTATTCACCTAAAAAATGGAAAGAAGAAAGAGAATCAATTATGGCTGAAATTATTATTGAAGAAGACAGGATTAAACTAGAAGCAGAATGCTTTAGAGCATTCGAGGTCAATAGTTTTGGAATTTATAATTGGGATAGACTTCAAAAAAGTCCATTAGCTATACAGATTACTCCAGTTTTTAACTTTGAGAATGAGTTAACTGACTTGAATGCAGTTCAGGTTTACTATTTTACCGGAACTAATAATTCTGTCGTTAAAGTTGATTTAGGAGGGCAATTAATTTTAGCTCCATCACAATCGGCTAAGTTATTCGCAATACTACCAGGAAATGAACTGGCAATTTATGAAAACCATAAGTATCAGAAAATAGACTTTGAGCGATTGAAAAACACTGAAAATGAAAAAGTTGTATTTGATTTCAAGAATGTAGGTAAAGTAGATTCTAAACAAGTAATAGAGAAATTATTAGAAAACCAAGAGGAAGCGATTTTGTAGAGAAAGATTGGTTTTTTAATAATATAGGTAGTGAAAAACTAGAACGTTTTTCACTACCTTTGTTTTATGAATTTAGATTGGATAAAAAGTGAGGAAAACTCACTGATATATATAGGGGACACTATGTGTTCATGGTGTTATGGTTTTGCTCCTGAATTGGATAAATTTAGTGCAAATCACCCAGAATTAAAGCTTAGAATGGTGCAAGGAGGATTGAGACCTTTTGGAACTGAAAAGCTAAGTTCAATGGCTGATTTTCTTAAAAAACACTTTATAGAAATTGAAAAGCGAACAGGTCAACCTTTTTCTTACGACATGTTTGATAACGAAGATTTTATTCTTGATACTGAACCAGCTTCTAGAGCTGTAGTAGTAGCAAGAATGATGGATGAAAGTAAAGAATTAGAATTTTTTAAAGCAGTTCAGACTGCCTTTTATGTAGAAAACAAAAACACAAATCTTATTGAGACTTACTCACAAATTGCTGAGCAATTAGGATTAGATGCTATAAAATATGCCGAGCTATTTGATAGTGAAGAGGCAAAGTATTCTACTAAGACAGATTTTCAGTTATCATCCGAAATGGGAGTTAAAGGATTTCCTTTTGTGGTACTTAAAATGAATGGACAGTTTTATATGATATCTAATGGTTATCGTGAAGCTGCTGATTTAGAAAGTGTATATGAAAACGTTCAAAAAGAATTAGCTCAATAATGGAAGATCAAACTAATAAAGAGCCAATATCTCAAGAAGAAATAGATAAATGTATTACTACATTATCTAATTTATTGGAGGATACCAATCAATTATTTGAGCTTTCACAAGAGAAGCGTAAGGCACTAATGATGGCTGCTGGTAAATTATCTCGCCCAGATAAGGAAGAGCAGGATAGGAGAGTAAAAGACGCCAAAAAAGCTGCTCAAAGAAAGAAAAGAGAACGAGAAAAGCACGCCAGGAAGAATACTGGAATTAGAAGTGCCAGAGAAGCTTCTGTTTTTGTAGCTCCAAAAATGCTCGAAAATTCATCTACTAAAACTAGGGGAACACTAGAAAGCCCAAGAAACTGTTACGTGTGTAAGGATGAGTTTACCAACTTGCATCACTTTTATGATACCATGTGCGAATCATGTGGTGATTTTAATTATGCCAAGCGTTTTCAGACTGCTGATTTAACCGACCAGGTAGCTATTGTTACTGGTTCTAGGTTAAAAATTGGATACCACATTACTTTAATATTATTGCGCTCAGGTGCCGAAGTTGTTGCTACAACTCGTTTCCCTGTAGATTCAGCAATGAGATTTGCTAAAGAAGATGATTATCACGAATGGGGACATAGATTACACATTCATGGATTGGATTTAAGGCATATTCCTAGTGTGGAGATTTTCTGCAACTTTATTGAGTCTAAATTCAAGAGATTAGATATTTTAATAAATAATGCTGCACAAACAGTGAGAAGACCAGCTGGTTTTTATTCTCACATGATGGAATACGAAGAGAAACCATTTGATCAATTACCAGAAAAAGCTCAGGAATTACTAAAAGATCACAAAAGTTGTTTGGATGAATTGAACGCTTTTTCTGAAAAAACAATTGATAATAAGAATTTACCAGTTTCTTGGCACAGTAACAGACCGGGAATTGGAATAAGTGCTTCGGCCAAGTTATCGCAAATTCCTTATAGTTTCGATAATGCAATTGCAAGTAAAGAGGTATTTCCTGAGGGAGAATTAGATGCTGATTTACAACAAGTAGATTTAAGAAAAACGAATAGCTGGAGACTAAAACTAGGAGAAATTGAGACTTTAGAAATGGTAGAAGTACAATTAGTAAATGCTGTAGCTCCATTTGTTTTGTGCAATCGTTTATCTAATCTAATGCGTAAAGAGAACACAGGTAAAAAGCACATTATCAACGTTTCAGCTATGGAAGGAAAATTCCATACGTTTCATAAAATATCGCGTCATCCTCATACTAACATGGCAAAGGCTGCACTTAATATGATGACTCATACTTCGGCAAGTGAATTTGGTAAAGATGGTGTATTTATGAATGCTGTAGATACTGGTTGGGTAACTGACGAAGATCCAGTAGAATTATCTAAAAAGAAAGAATCGGAACACGATTTTCAGCCACCACTAGATATTGTAGATGGTGCAGCCAGAGTGCTCGACCCATTAATTGATGGAATTATTACAGGAAAACATTGGAATGGAAAGTTCTTGAAAGATTATATGCCAATTAGTTGGTAGAGATTTATCTTGCAACCACAATTCGTTTAACTCCACTATTGTTATCAGAGTCAATTAGTTTCAAAAAATAGATTCCATTTGATAAAGTGGAACAATCAATTTTTTGAGAATTTAAGCTTCCCGAAACAACTAATTTCCCTAGAGAATTAAGTATTTCATATTCAGTCTTATTATTATCTATTCCGCTAACATTAATGAAGTTAGAAGCAGGGTTTGGATACACTGAAAAATCTAAAGTGTTTAGTTCATCTAATCCAATATTGAATGCAACAGGTGTTCCCCAAGTTTTATTTATCGAATCCTTTTTATAATAAACTAGTTTTTCGGTAACAGTATAATAACCTGCTGAGACACTGTATTTTTCAATTCTTAAGCTTCTTCCTAATCCAGTCGAAAAATTATCGATAATTGAATACTTGTTTGATGAATAGTAATAACGAACATAAGTAGGACCATAGTCGTTTCTTGTTATTATTGTATCAGTGAATTTACAGATGTACAAACCTATTGTAGGATCAGAATAGGTTGAATTATAATGAAAGTGACTTGAACTATTATATGGAGCAACTGTATCAGTTGCTATCATTCCTGGTCCTGGGTGATTTATAGTTTTTACAAAGCTGTAGGAATGTATGGCTGATATTGTAGGATATTTAGTTCTACCATCAATTTGAAATTGATATACATCACCAAATTGAGTTATACTTAGTACAATTCTTTTTTCAAGTTTTTTGATTAAGGTATTGCTGTCTGTTATTTCATAATGAAATTCATCTCCAATATTAAATACTATCAACACTGGTTTGAGAGAAATTTGTGAAAGGAAGAAATATTACTAAGAGGAGTAGATTTTTCATAACAGGTTTGTTTTTGAACTTCTACAATATACAAAAAATAGTTGATTATTTAGAAACTACAATTCTCTTAATCCCCATATTTTGCTCAGAGTCAATTAGTTTCAAGAAATAAATTCCATTTGGTAAGGTGGAGCAATCAATTTCTCTAGACTCTAGAGTTCCAGAGACTACTAATTTCCCTAATGAATTAAGTATCTCATAATTAGTTTTACTATTTTCTATTCTGTTTATTTGAATTGAATTAGAAGTTGGGTTGGGATAAATTGAAAATTCTAAAGAATTCATTTCATCAATACTGGAAGTGAAATTCCATGGTGTTCCCCATGATGAACCGTCCAATCCACTTTTGTAATAAACCAGTATCTCCGAAATATCTACAGGATTTAATGCATCTATCCAGCTTTCGGAATAATGAATTCTTCCTAAATATTTTGCATAAATTTCATAACCTATATATTCAAAAGAAGATGAGTCATTTCTATAAGATAAACCAGGCAAAGAAGCTGTATAAATTGTATCTCCTCTTCCACAATAAATTTGTAAGCACGGAGGGATTGAATCGCAAATTTTATAACCGTCTACATGAACTTCACCAGGAAGTGAACTAAAAGTAGTGATTGCAGAATTTGGTATTAAAATTTGACCATACTCGTGTGTTTGATAGGAAACAAAACCTGAGGTATATGTTTTTCCAATTATTTTTTTTGTGGTCTTAGTCGTTTTTGTCCCACTATTAGTTCTGTGTTGATGTGTATAATGAAACTCATCTCCAACATTAAATTCATAAACACTATCAACAAATGATTGAGAATTTAAAAAGAAAGGTGTCATCAATAAGATGAATGTAAATACTCTCATAATTAATAGTTTAGACATAAATATAAGTTATATTCATTAGACGATAAAATCTTGCTCATAAACCTTACCTTTACACCATGAAATTTAGTCAATACAGTTTTACTCCCGAGATTATTAATAATTTGGAGAAAATGGGGTTTAAAAAACCTACAGATATTCAGTATAAATCCATTCCTGCTATTATGAATAGTGAGGATTTGCTGGCAATTGCCCAAACTGGTACTGGGAAAACTGCAGCTTTTGCAATTCCTATTATTAATGATATCCAAAAGAAAAAAAGAAATCATAAAGAACCTGTAATTAGAGCTTTGGTAATGGTTCCTACTCGAGAATTAGCTCAACAGATTAGCGAAGTATTTAATAAAATAGCCAAAGGAACACGTGTTAAAACCTTGGCATTGTATGGAGGAGTAGATCAAGAAGGACAAATTGAAAAACTATTGAAAGGAGTAGATGTACTGGTTACAACTCCTGGGAGAATGTTTGATTTGCACCACCAAAGGTTTTTGAGCCTAGATAGAGTTCAGACATTGGTATTGGATGAAGCCGATCATATGTTGGACTTAGGATTTAAAAAGGATATTGTAGATGTAATGGAAAGAATGCCTAAAGTGAGGCAAACACTTTTCTTTTCGGCAACAATTAACCAAAAGATTAAAAAAACTGCCTACGATTTAATAAAGAGTAACGCAATTAGAATTCAAATTGCTCCAAAAGATCCTGTTTCTAAAAACATAAAACACTCGGTGGCTTATGTCGGTATGGATGACAAACGTTTTTTCCTTGAGAGGTTAATAAAAGAACATCCAGAGAGTAAAATATTGGTATTTGTAAGAACCAAAGTAAGAGCTGAAAGAGTAAAGAAGGCAATGGATAGAGTAGGTGTGGAGACTCTTACAATTCATGGTGACAAGGTACAAGAAGATAGATCTACAGTGATGAATTTATTTAGAACTGGTAAGGTTAAAATAATGATTGCTACAGATGTTTCGGCAAGGGGAATTGATATTGCCAATGTGGATTATGTAGTAAACTACGATTTGCCAGATGTGCCCGAAAACTACGTTCACAGAATTGGAAGAACAGGAAGGGGAAGATTGAAAGGAGATGCAGTTTCTTTTTGTGCCAAAGAGGAAAAACCATTGTTGGATGAAATTGAAAAATTTGTAGGGAAACCAATTAAAGTTCTTGAGTTACAGCAAAATGAATACCGTAAAACGGTTGATTTTAGTGAGGATACAAGTCTTTCTATTAAAGAATTGATGATCGAAATTGAGGAGATAAATAAAAAGGTGAAGAAGAAGAAAAAGAAGAAATAACATTTCTGATTCCAAACCATATTGTCTCATGCCCTGGATTCACTATCACGTAAGTGATAATGGAAAGGCAAAAGCTTGTTGTATTGCCAATATTCCTTTAGGAAATGTAAATGAGCAATCCTTTGATGAGATATGGAATGGGAAACCAATTCAGGATTTAAGAACTAAATTCCTAAAAGGAGAAATAGACAAGAGGTGCTCTGGTTGTTATAAACTGGAAGATGCAGGAGGGAAGAGTATAAGACAAGAGACTTTCGAGAAATTTCCTGAGATAATTCCAACTGAAATTGAAGTAAAAGAAAAACCTATTTATTTTGATATTCGATTTTCCAATGTGTGTAATTTTAGATGTAGAACTTGCTGGCATGGAGCGAGCTCCAAATGGTTTAATGATGCCAAAGCACTTGGCAGAAACATTACTGAAAAAGCTATAATCGAAAACATAACTGATTTTGATAAGTTCATAACCGAAACTGGTGAAGCTCTATTAGGAGCTAAAGAAATCTATTTTGCTGGAGGAGAACCTTTGGTAACCGAAGAACATTATTTGTTGTTAGATTGGCTAATTGAGAACAAAGCGACTAATATTTATCTGAGATACAACACCAATTTTTCTATTCTTAAATTTAAGAATTATGAGGCTATAGAATATTGGAAACAATTTGATAGGGTAGAAGTAATGGCAAGTGTGGATGCAACTCATGAATTAGGAGAGTATATCCGTAAAGAATTTAATTGGGAGTTATTTCTTAAAAACAGAGAGGAAGTAAAAGAATTAGACAACCTTACTTTTAAGCTTTCTCCAACAGTTTCTGTAATGAATATGAAACACTTACCCAAATTGTACAAAACTGGTTTAGAATTGAATTTAATTCAGCCAAAAGACTTTTATATCAATATTTTGGAGCGTCCTTTTTATTTCAACATCAAAGCTTTACCTCAAGAAAAGAAACAAGAAGTAGAATCGATTTTTCAAGAATTTTTCAATTGGGATAAATCCAATTCTATTCCAAATGAGATTGTTAAATCCTTTCAGGAAAGTTTAGACTTTATGAATCACGAAGATTTATCTGCTAAATACTGGCCGCAGTATATTAAAGAGACTAAAATTTTAGATGAATTGAGAGGGGAGGATCAACTAATTCAGTAAAGCTAAAAGATGTAATCTTAATTCTTACTTTTGTATTAATGAAACTATCACAACAGGCTGTATATATATTAAGCGCTTTAGCATTATTGCTAGCAAGTGTTTTTACAGTTGGTTTTCATCATGCAGACGAGCATTTTCAGTTGTTGGAGTTTGCCAATTACAAACTAGGAAATACAGAGTTAAGCAACCTTACATGGGAATACAGTTCCAAATTAAGACCAACTTTACAGCCAACTATTACTGTTGGAGTTATTAAGTTTCTTAATGCTTTCGGAGTTCAAGATCCATTTTACATTGCCTTTTTTCTAAGGCTTTTATCATCTGTTTTAGCTTTGTTTACTATGTATTTGTTGCATAAAGTATATCGTGATAAATTCCAAAGTCCAACTATCAAGTATTGGTTTTTATTAACCTCTTTTTTACTTTGGATAACCATTTATGTAGGAGCAAGGTTCTCATCAGAAAACTGGTCGGCTATGTTTTTTGTAATAGGATTTTCGTCTTACTTTTTGAGTTTTAAATCTTCCTCTTTCAAAAAATATTTACTCGCAGGAGTATTAATGGGATTTTCTTTTCAATTCCGCTACCAAGCAGGATTTATGATTGTAGGGTTTGCAGCTTGGTTACTTTTTATCGAAAAAGAAAAACTGAAGTACCTAATCACCTTTAGTTTGGTTATTCTATCAATTATTGGAGCAGGAGTGCTAGTTGATATTTGGTTCTATGGAGAATTCACTTTTTCGGCTTACAATTATTTTTACGAAAACATTATGCTTAATAAAGCTCAAGATTACGGAGTTGATCCTTGGTGGAATTATATCACAGCATTTATAGAAAGAGCAATTCCACCTTTTAGTATATTGTTTTTAGGTGCATTTGGAATTTTGTTTTATTTCAAATGGAAAAACCCACTAACATGGGTACTTGTTCCATTCATCTTGATTCATTTTTTTTTGAGTCACAAGGAACTTCGTTTTCTATTTCCAATGGTTTATTTTTTACCAATTATTTTCTTTACAGCAATACAAACTATTCAAGAAAAATGGAAACCTCTTTTTATAGAAAATAGGTGGGTTAAAATAACCGTTAAAGCTACAATGCTAGTTTATGGATTAGTATTGTTAATTGTTAGTTTTAAACCAGGAGAAGTAAATGTGAGGCTTTATGATATGGTATATCACAGATATCAAGAACCTGTTAGATTAACTATTGCTACCCATTTGTATAAGGAAAATGAACCGATTCATTATTTCTATTTAAGAGATAATTTAACATACAATAAAGTTAAAGATGCTGAAAGCTTTGAGCTTAATAATGAAGAAATAAACTTATTGGTTTTAGATAACCAAGAACTACCAGAGGATTATAAATACTCCCATAAATTAGTATATTCTTCATTCCCAAATTGGATGAAGAGTTTTAATTTTGGTGGCTGGATGGAACGAGCTACTTATCGAAGAGTTTATGAAATTACTATCTCAAAGTAAAATTAACAGGTAAGATAAATCTAACTCTTACTGGAGTTCCTCTTTGTTCTCCAGGACTCCAAGTTGGCATATTTTCCACAGCTTGTAAAGCTACTTCATCACAACCTTCACCTATTCCTCTAATTACATCAAGCTCAGATATTGAACCGTCTTTTTCTACAATAAACTGAACATAAACTTTTCCTTTCGCCCCCAATTCTCTTGCTTGACCAGGATATCTTATAGTTCTACCTAAATATTCAAACATCTTTTCATATCCGCCAGGATATTCAGGCATTTTTTCAACTACTGTAAATACATCATCATAATTTTTGTCTTTTTCAAGAGTAACTTCATTTTTCACTTTAGTTGAAACTAAATCACCTTTCGAGTAAAATTCAGTTTTTTCAATCTCTCCATTTTCAAGATAATAGAATTGGTCTCCTTCTTTTAAGGCATCAATATATTGGTACTTATATTTCACTTTTCCTGATTCGTAATATCCAATTCTTGAACCAACAATTTTACCAGATACAAAATAACAAGAGTCTAATAGGATTCCAACAAAATTCCTCTCCATTACTGGTCCCAACTTTTTATAATTGATTTCTTTATAAGTAGTTACAATAGAATCCCTGTAATCATAATCATTACATTCTCTATTCCCTTTTATACCAGTATTAGTGTTTAAGGTCATAACACTACCATCAAAATTATAAACCTTTTCAATTCCAATTTTAAATCCTTTTTCGTAATTAGTTTCAGATTTAATTAATCCAGCCCAGTAATAGATAGTTTTAACACCTTCTAACAAATTATTTTTATAGTTGTTGATGTATCTTTTACCACCTTTGTTCCAATAAATAGTTTCTGTAGAAATACCAGTCGCATCATTAGAACTAATTGTTTTTAATAGCTTTCCGTCACTTATAAATCTAATTGAGGTCTCAGTTACACCTTCTTCAATTTCTGTGGATTGAACATAAAATGCTTTTTTCTTTTTAGCTTTTTTTAATGAGCAATCTAAGTAGCTAGTTTGTGAAAAAGATAGGAGGGAAGCTGTAATTAAAAATAAGGTAATTAGTTGTTTCATAATGAGATATTGTTTCAGTTTTTAAAAATATATATAAAGTGTTAATCTGACCAATATTAGTTAGATATAATATCCAAAACCAGGTCTTTGGTTAAAGCTTTCCCATTGGCACTTTCCTTAATTTTCTGAAAAGTAAACACAAAATCACAACCAGTTTTATACTCCGAACATCCGTAAGCTGTTTTCCCTTTCAAAATTATTCCTTTTTTACATTTAGGGCAACTAATTGTATCTGATTTTTTAGCAATTACTGCCGATTCTTTAGGCTCTAATTTCAAGTTAAACTGATCGTCAAATGTTATTAATCCATCCACTTTCCCAGATTCAGTAGTAAAACCTTTTAAATTAGTTGTACTTCCTTTGTCTACCAATCGTATTAATTGATTTTCAGAAATCTTCTTTCCGTGAATCTTAAAAGGAATAATGAATTTGCAACTGTTCTTATATTCTGAGCAACCATAAGCATTACCACCTTTTATTAAAGTTCCATTTTTACATTTAGGACACGTTTTTCCTACTAGTTCTTTCTTACCTTTTGTGGTTGTTTTCTTAGGTGTTGCTTTAGATATAGTCTGAGTTTTGGCCTCAGGAACATTGGAAGTAATTTTCTTAACCGATTGATTGGCTTTTACTTCGGCTACCAAATTGTACACCATCTTTTTCATGTTGTGGATGAACTTACCAGCTTTAAATTCTCCTCTTTCAATCTCTTTGAGTCGTTTCTCCCACCTTCCAGTTAGTTCTGCAGATTTTAGTAATTCATTGTCAATCAAATCAATTAACGAAACTCCAGTTTCTGTTGGTACTACTAGTTTCTTCTTTCGCTCAATGTACTTTCTTCTAAATAAAGTCTCAATAATACTTGCACGAGTAGAAGGTCTTCCAATGCCGTTTTCCTTCATCAACTCACGCATTTCATCATCATCTACTTGCTTTCCTGCAGTTTCCATAGCACGAAGCAAAGTAGCTTCTGTAAAGTTTCTTGGTGGTTTGGTTTCTTTTTCTAAAAATGAAGGTTCGTGTGGTCCTTTTTCTCCCTTTACAAAAGTAGGTAGAGTAGGCTGTTCATTAGATTCTTCTTTGCTAGAATCACTTTCAAAAACAACTCGCCAACCTTTGTTTATTATCTCTTTTCCAGTTGTTTTAAAAGGAACTTCTGCTACTTCGCCAATTACAGAGGTATTCGATACATCCGATTCTGGATAGAAAACCCCAATAAATCTTCGAGTTATGATATCGTAAACTAGTTTTTGATTGTATTGCAAGTGATTCTGAATTCCTGTAGGGATAATTGCATGGTGATCCGTCACCTTTTTATCGTCAAAAACTCGCTTTGTCTTTCTTATTTTATCTTTTAACAAAGGTTCTGTTAAACTGCTGTAGTTAGATAGTTTAGATAGTATTCCACCAATTTTTGGATACACATCATTTGGTAAAAAAGTCGTATCAACTCTAGGATAAGTAACCACTTTCATTTCGTATAGCTTCTGAACTGTTTTCAAGGTTTCATCTGCCGAAAATCCAAACTTAGTGTTGCAATACACTTGCAATCCAGTTAAATCGAATAATTTTGGAGCGTATTCTTTTCCTTTCTTTTTAGTTACTGATACTATTTCAAAATCAGATTCTTTTACTTTATCGGCCAAAACTTGTCCGTCTTCTTGTTTCAGAAATCGTCCGTCTTCGTAATTAAATAAGGTATCTCTATAAGTAGTTTGTAGTTCCCAGTACGGTTGTGGTTTAAAATCTCGTATTTCTTTAAATCGATTAACCAACATGGCTAGAGTAGGAGTTTGCACTCTTCCTACAGACAATACTTGTTTGTATCCGCCATATTTCACAGTGAATAATCGAGTAGCATTTAATCCTAATAACCAATCGCCAATCGCTCTTGAAAATCCTGCATAATACAAATTGTCGTAATCCGAAGATGGTTTAAGGTTTTTAAACCCTTCTTTTATGGCTTCTTCAGTTAGGGAAGAAATCCAAAGTCTTTGTACTTCACCCTTGTATTCGCATTGGTTTATTACCCACCTCTGAATAAGTTCTCCCTCAGTTCCTGCATCCCCACAATTTATAACTACACTAGCTTTATCGAACAAAGATTTTATAACATCAAACTGCTTTTTTATTCCTTCATTAGAATTTACTTTAGTGTCAAACCTTTCGGGTAACATGGGTAAAAGATTCAAATGCCAACTTTTCCATTCGGGTTTGTAATCACTTGGTTCCAGTAGAGTACACAAATGTCCAAAAGTATAAGTTACCGCATAGCCATTGCCTTCATAGTAGCCATTACGTTTGTTGTTGGCTCCTAAGATACTAGCAATTTCTCTAGCTACACTTGGTTTCTCTGCTATACAGACTTTCACTTTTTAATTTTTTAAGTTGAAAATTTTCTATAAAAAAAGCCCATTCGAAATAACGAATGAGCTTCAAATATAATGATTTTAAAGATTTACTCCTCAGGAGTTTTCTTCTTCTTTTTCTTTGCTTTTTTTGGTTTGATAACAATCTCCGCTTTCTTCTCGTCATAATCAACAACTAAGATATCGCCATCACCAATCTCTTGCTGAATGATTTGCTCAGCCAAAGGATCTTCTAGGTGTTTCTGGATAGATCTTTTTAATGGTCTAGCTCCATACTTAGCATCATATCCTTTATCAGCAATAAAGTCTTTAGCCTTTTCAGTCAATTCAATACTAAATCCTAGTTCATCAATACGTTTGTACAATTTCCCTAATTCAATATCAATAATCTTATGAATGTCTTGCTTATCAAGACGGTTAAATATAACCAAATC
>Ga0307998_1000328_pt1 | contig 27959 bp, 33 predicted proteins | sample Davwhametageno37_FD_203147 | JGI IMG/M metagenome (GOLD analysis project Ga0307998, IMG submission 203147) | Marine microbial communities from Davis Island wharf, Antarctic Ocean - #37 | ecosystem: Environmental > Aquatic > Marine > Unclassified | place: Antarctic Ocean: Davis Island wharf... | reverse complement strand
CCGCTGTCATGTGCGGTTTCAATTGACTGACAGAGGCGTGTCTTTCTTTCGTTATTGCTCCCGCTCAGGTGCTTGGCGAGCCCCAGTTCTGACACAAGACACCAGGTGGCGCCCAGTCTCACAGGCAAGAAGGAGAACGAGTGCGTAAGCATGAGCTGGCGCGCGTACGCCACTGTTTGCCAGGACTCAACGGTGATGGGGGCGGTAACCATCAGGTTGCCTACGGTTCGTGGTACGTCGGCCATTAGTGCTTCCTCCAGTCCGATGCACAGCTCGATTGCTGCCTGGGTTGCGTGCCTTGCATAGGCCCCGGTATGCATCGCGTCATTGCGAGCGGCAAGAACTATCCCGTACAGAGCGGCGAAGGGCTTGAATTGAGAAGGCTCCAATGCGGCTAGATCCGTGAGGACTAGCGACTTCGCCGCATAGGCTGCGATTGGATCTAAGTATTTCCCCAGCGCTTCCTGTTTACCGTGAACTCTCAGGCCCAGAGATTCAAGCGCAAAACAGATGGCTCCGAACCCTTCGGCATCAGCAAGTGCCGTATATCTCGCCTCGCGTAGGCGATCTCTGAAGAAGATCCGTTCGCGGGTTTCAAGATTGTTGATGGCCAAAACGATGCTTTGCTGAGCCTGGTAACCCAGGCTGTTAGAAGAGTCCGCTGGCCTTGGCGGGGGCGGGCCGACGCTGAATCGAGAGGCTGCGGGAGGGCTGTGTCCTGACCATATCGCCACTGAGGCTGGAAGGGCAGGACTGGAAGTGAACCAGGTTGAGCGCCGTGGTGGTTGATGTTTCTTCGTCCGTCCATCCCACCGACATCACGCCCGATTTCAGGGTGAAGCTGTTGCCGTTTCGGTAGATGCACTGCTCGTCCTTGCGGCCATCATCCAGCTTCGGTGGACCGTACTTCCCCTCAAGCTCAGCCCGGATCTTGTTCTCCATGGCTTCATCGGGGAGTTGGATGTTGATGACCGAAAGAGATTCCCCCTTGAAGCCAAGACTGAGTTTCACAGGGTCGGGAGAGAAGGGCAGTACCGCCTGGGTCGTGTAATAGTCGTCGGCCACAGGTGCTTTGGTCGGCAGCTTCAGCTCCTGCAAGGGGCCGAGCAGCTTGATAGCGCCGCTGGAGTCGCCCTGCTCAATCGCGCTCTTGCTCATCCCCATCTTGAGGTATCCGAGCCCCATGGGGCCTGCAGCCCAAACCGGGAGGGTCAGGGACGCGAGAAGAGGGAGCGCGAACAGACCTAAATGGCGGGCTTTGAGGGGCATGGGAAGGGGCGGTGACGGTTTTGTAACGGGTCAGTATATCGGCCGCACCTCAGGCGGTCGGATAGCGTTATTGCGCCATTCCTCGGGTACTGGATAGAATCACAGTATGAACCACGCCGAAGCCGTCCTGCTATCCGACCAGCCCCTGGTGCTGCCGGTGGGGGGCGACGTGGTGCGTGCAGGCTTTCCATCACCGGCAGAGGATTTCCATGTTGATCGCCTGGACCTCACAGCCATCCTTGTGACGCATCCCCAGGCGACTTTCCTGCTACGGCTGCGCGGGGATTCGATGAAGGACGCGGGGCTCTTCGACGGGGATCTGCTGGTGGTGAACCGGGCCCTCAAGCCTGTGCACCAGGATGTGGTGGTCGCCGTGGTGGACGGAGAGTTCACCTGCAAGTCGCTGTGGCTCAAGTTCGGGCGCATGAAGCTGGTGGCTGCGAACCCAACATACCCTGAAATCGTCCCAAAAGACGGGCAGACAGTCGAAATCTGGGGCGTCGTGACGGCCTCGATCAAGCGCTTTCGCGGGGGCGGCAGGTGAGGTGGCCATGTTCGCCCTTTTTGATGCATCCAACTTCTACGCCTCGGTAGAACAGAACTTTCGACCCTCCCTAAAAGGCCGTCCTCTCATTGTGATGTCCTCCAATGATGGCTGCGCGATTGCCCGTAGCGAGGAGGCGAAAGCTCTGGGGATCAAGATGGGAGCCCCCTGGTTCAAGATTTCCCATTTGAGCGAATCCCACGGCCTCGTGGCCTTGAGTGCCAATTTCACCCTGTACGGTGATATGTCCACGCGCCTGATGAGCCTCATAGCGGGTTTTGGCTATCGGACGGAACTCTTCTCCATTGACGAAGCTTTTTGTAGTTGCGACGGCATCCCCGGTGACTTGACCGAGAGGGCATTCAAGGTCCGGGCCCGCATACGCCAATGGATCGGCCTGCAGTGCGGTGTGGGCATCGGGCCGACGAAAACGTTGGCCAAGCTCGCGAACCACGTCTCCAAGGACGCAGAGAGGAAACCGGGCAGCTATCCGGCGCACCTGGCGCAGGTGTGCAACCTCGCGACCTTGAGTGCTGACGAGCTGAAGGCGATCATGCAGGCGACCGCCGTGGGGGATGTGTGGGGGGTGGGCCGCAAGATAGGCGCGCAGCTCGTAGAGGCCGGCGTGCTCACTGCTTGGGATCTGTCGAGGATGGACCCTGGTACCGTTCGGCGCCGCTGGAACGTTGTGCTCGAACGGACTGTGCGCGAGTTGTGCGGTCAATCGTGCATGGCGCTGGAAGATGTGCCCACCGATAAAAAGCAAATCGCGGTAACGCGGTCCTTCGGCCGTCCGGTGACAACGCTGGAGCCATTGCTGGAGGCAGTGAGTGAGTTTGCTTCACGCGCGGCAGAAAAACTCAGGAAGCAGGGGAGCTTCGCGGGCCAGCTTTATGTCTTTGCGCACAGTTCGCCTTTTCGCCCACCACCCCAGTTTTCGCGCGGAGTAGTCGTACCTTTGCGCAGGCCTACTGCAGACACATCCATTCTGGTCCAGGCAGCTCGCGCGGGAGTGCGCCGGTTCTATGAAGACGGATACCAGCTGCAAAAAGCTGGCGTGATATTGCTGGATCTAGCGAGTTCCACGCTCCACCAAGGTGAACTTGATTTGGAAGATTCCGAGCCAGAAGACCAGTCGCACTTGATGACCACGATTGACAGATTGAATCGGCGATACGGGCGGGGCACCGTCTTTGTCGGGGGAACGGGAGTGGGTACGGAGCGGGCATGGGGAGCCAGGCAAATGCGGCTCACACCGCAATACACCACGCGCCTTGAGGACATCCCAGTGGCCCGCGCCTGACTGCGGGCTACACGTTGGTGTGACGCAGGCCTAGATTCCAAGCAGAGCGCCCATGCGCTCATGCAGTGGTTTGGCCGGGGAGGGCAGAGTGGGCATGGTTGCTGCCTGGGGCTGTGCGGTAGCCGCAGTTTCCAGCGCGTATCGTTGCAGGGCTTGGCGCTCGCGCTCTAGGCTCTGGCACCTTGCTTCAAGCGTGTCGATCTCGTCCTGCCTCGATTCGAAACCAGCCTCCCACTTCACCTCGCTGGCCAGATGAACTTGCATGGTACGAGCAGCCTCAGCCGCCGTCACAAGCAACTCAGTTTCGAGAATCAATTCTGCGCCGAATGATCGGATTGCGGCTCTCGATTCTTCGTCTAGGCAAGGCTCGTCGTCTGGGCCACCAGCCGAGCCTGAAAGCTCCATAAGACGGGCGATCGCGAACTGTGTGTCGGAAGGACCTCTGGCAAAGTTGGAGGCCACCATAACCCTCGCCAAGCATGGCCAGAGTTCTTCAAACCATATCTTCAGGTCTAGGCGGTGCCAACCCTTTGGGGAGACGAAGTACACCTCGGGAGGGTCTTCGGGGTTCGCGGTCGAGGCAATAGCAAAGTGCACCGCCGTATTGCGGGCCTCCATTCCAAAGACGTAAGCCCCCTGGGTGGGCTCGGGATCCAGCTCAAGGGCCGTTTTGTGCACCACCTCCAGTGGGTCCCAGCCAGATGAGACCAGCGCGAATATCGGCATGGAGGAGACTGAAAACCGCTTCGTACCCTCTCCGTTGAGGTAGAGGCGCCCTTGCAGCCCCAACCCCGAGTAGTAGGCGCTTTCGTCGGCCTGCAGAAGCGCGACCATTTGCGTAGTGCTGGCCTTCACCTCAGCCCAAGCGTGCCCCTGGAACCGGGATTCCTTTTCGCTGACGACAACGCTTTGGCCACCTGCCAAGCGCAGGACCGCTGCATCCAATTCCTCCTGCGAGCCCAGACCTTCAAGAGCCATGGTGATGGCCGTCATCAAACCATCGACCTTTTTGAAGTGCCTGTTTTCCTCGTGTTCCTTGCGCAGCTTCAGCTTGCGCTCCTCGCGCTTTTTCTTTTCGCGCTTCTGATCTTTGGTGAGCTTAGACATCGCGATACCTCAGGAGCGGCCTGTCGGGAGGTGCGTGGGCATGTGCCCAACGATGACCTTCTGAACCACGGGACAGAACAAGAAGTAGATTCGAAGGCAGAACCGGGGATCACGAGCATTCCCTTTGGAAAGATGCTGATCCAGAAATTGGCGCCGCCCGTTCCAGCGGATGAAGTACAGGTCGCCAAGCTCGCCAGCAACACTGGGCTCTACGGAGCCCCCGTACTCAACGCCCATAGAGTCGGCCCGGTTCTTGAACGCGTTGCGATCAGCCTGACCAGTCTTGACCTGGGTGTACTCGGTGGCCAGCAGCTCCAAGCACTCGTAGAGCAGCGCGGGATTCTCGTAGCTGCCGCGCTTGGTGGTCGATATCGCGCGCTGCATGATGATGATGCGGTCTTCGTTCAGTCGCGCCCACTCGCCAATGTCCTTCAGCGCCCACTGCCTCTGGCTTGCCGACGAATCCTGAGCCTCTGGTGAAGCGATGGGATCTGAGGGGGGGGTATAGGGGCTCACACGTGCGCTGGAAGCCTTGTCCAGGGTTTTGGCAAGGTGGCTCCAGTAATGCACATCGGACTGCAGCTTTGCGATGCGTGCCAGGTCATCGTGCACGGCAACAACGCCCGCAGGGTTGGTCCCAGCGGCGACGAGTTCGACAAATGCAGGGTGCCGCTTGATGGGCGCAGGGTCGGCCAGCACGTCAGCAAAGACCTCAAGCCAGAGGCCATCCAGGGACTCCAGTGCGGCTGGTGAGCCCATGCACAAGCGGCGACCCACCACCGGGGAACCGGCTCCGGTTGGCACGTGGAAGACCTCCCATAGACCGCCAGATCTGGCGTCCATCACCTGGGCTGCAAAAAACTGGCCCGTTTCGTCTGTCCACCACTGCACCTGCAGGTGCTCCCCGTGGGCGAGCCCCAGTGTGTCGGCATGAGGGGCTGTGATGTGCTCGTCCAAACGGCCTAGATGTGCCCAAAAGGCCTCGGAAAGGAGAGGGTAGCGGGGGTGCGCCGCATCCACGCGAAAAACCTCGCGGTGGGAGTGTTCGGCGACTTCGGGCAGTCCAGGAACCATAGCCCGACATTGGACCACGGGATGGGGCGTAGATCGAGTGTTCGCCTCTAAGGTGCGAACTCTGGCCAGCTGTCAGCGCTTGCGCTTATCGGAGAGAAGGGCGCCCAGTTCCTTGCTCTGCTGCTCTGTCGGACGGGTCCAGCCACTCTTGGCGGAGCCCATCCATACCTCGCCCGTCTCCAGGTCCACTGCCGCCCATTTCTCAGGGCAGCGAGTGTCCAGGGTGAGGGTCATTGGCTCGGACAGTTCGGGGATCTCGCGCCCGCTGCGCAGAGTTCGCTTGGCCGACGTTTTCTCCCAGTGCAAATGCCCGTGACGGACGATCTTGCCTTCCTTCGCAAGCTCGTCCATGACCTTCTTGGCAAGCGCGTCTGCACGTTCGCGCGAACGTGGGGTGGTCATGGGGTAGAACTTGGCCGCGAGGTCCTGGCGGCGAAACGGCGTGCCCCGGGTGTCCAGGAATGCGTTGAGCGCCAGGCGGTGCTGGGCGCGAACTTCGACCTTGATTGCAGGCTTGGTGATGGGCATGGGTGTGTTCAGCCTAGCTGGCGGAGGCATCGGACGTGGATTCTGTCGCCGACACTGGCTGCTGGCCGTCGTCGTCGATGCGAAGGATGCTGGGGTCCACCTCGATCTGGTGGTGCTTGGCCATCAATTCGCAGAAGGTGAGCCAGTCCTGCTGTGACGGCTTTTCATGGGTGCAGTGAAGGCACTGTGAGGCACCTTCCAGCTGCTGCGTGACCGTTGTATGGGCGTCCATGCCGAACCTTTTGTCGAAACGACCTACGGTCGATCCATCGAGGGGCGAGTGCACCCAAACAGTGTCGCCATTGGCGCTCATCTGGATTAAGTCATCGCTGGTGAGTTCGGGCATGGGCGTAGGGTTCTTTGGGGCTGCGATGCGATTCTTTCGCTCAAGCTTGGCGAACGCCACGGCATGTGGGGAAGCGTGTGCATCCCCAGAATTGATTCCCCATGGTCGGTCCTTTGCGAGATGTGCGCAGCGCCATGGCACTGTTGCAACGGGGGCAAGCTGGTGCGCACTCCACCGGCTTCGGGTTGGTATCCACAGGCATGCCGGCCGGTGCTGCGTCCCGTACTGTCGCAGGGATTGGAGATGGGGCGCGCGGGGCTTGTACAGAGCCTGTGTTGCCGCCCCTGGTTTCCTGAATCATCGTGAATAGCTCACTGCCATCGATCAGGGTCACTCGGCCATGGGCGAACTGTCGTGCTGCGTCAGTGAATCGCCCGCTGGTGATCACAAAGCCCCCATCGGCCCGAGCTGCAGCCATAACACCGTAGTGCTGGCGAACGATGTCCACGCCCACGGAGGTCACTTTCCACTGCTTGCATTGCACCAGGTAGCGCTTGCCTGCCTTGTTGAGGACAAGATCGACACCGCCGTCAGGGCCTTCGCCACCTTGCTCAATGATGCCGAACCCACGGCGACGGAAAGCCTCGCCCACCAGCAACTCGAATTCCTGCCACGTCATCAGCTGCAGCGCTTCAAGGCTTCGAGCCTGCTCCACACGGCGCAACAGCGCCTTGCGGTGGGCACGGGCAAAGAACGACAGGCCTGCGGCGGCCAGAAAAAGGATGGGAAGCACGTGCTGGGCCACCAGGACGAGCCCCCCCATGATTCCGCTCTCGATCATCTCCGCAACCTGCACCGCATTGGCGGGGTTCGTGGTTTTGGGCGTGGTGTCGATGGTCCGGAAGTAGGCGAAGCTTACGAAAGATAGTCCCAGACAGAGCCACCAGGGCAGGTGGGCCAGCAGCGAGAGAGCGCCGTCGAACGGCGTAGGCTTGTTCTTGTTTCTGCGCGCCATGCGACTCACTTGAAAAACAGGTAGCCACCAGCTACGGCCAGCGCTACGAGGGCCAGCAGGCCAATGCTGACCACCGCGATCAGGCCCCCTCCATGACCAGTTGGTTGCGTAGCCGATGGGCCGCGAGAAGGCGTTCGGCGCAGCTCTTCAGGGTCGTGTTGGACCCGGCGCTCCACTGTGAACCCGATGCCATGGCAAGAGGTGCATTTGTGCCCTCCACGCCCCCCGCAGCTGTAGCACTTGATCTTTCCCGTGCCCCTGCAGCCCGTGCAGTCCTGACGCTCTCCACGCACCATCTGGGAGCCCCGGCCCCCGCAGCTGCTGCATGGGACATCCCTGGTGCCCTGGCACTTGCTGCATTTGGTCAGTTTTGTGCCGTGGCAGGTTCGGCACTCATGCTTGATTTCTTCGATCGCCATTCAGTTGGGGTCCTTGGGGGGGCTCAGCGGCAGGGTTTCAGGATAGGGTCTTCGGGGTCTACGCCGTTGGCCACGGCCATATCCCGGTAGGAGTCGAAAAGCTCGTGGCCACCATCGGTCACATCGTCCACCAGATCGCCGCGCATGTAGGCCAGGCGCACGCCCATGTTGTGGTCGGCGCCGCGCAACAGGAAACCAGCACAGGTGGCAGGCTTTTGCGCCCCGGACTCGTGGCACGAAAACCGGTGCGTGCTCATGTCGTAGGCAGTATTGGCACTGACCCGGAAAGCCTCGGAGGGGAACTCCCCCGTGTTGTCCTTGCGCCAAGGGCAACCAGGGCAGGGCTCCTTGCGGTAAGCCTTGGTGCTGCTCTTGAGCGTGACGACCTGGTGCTCATCCCCAGCAGGAGTCACCTTCAGCACCTCAGGCGCCTGACGTGAGGGGCGGTTTTCAGATGGAGTCATGTCTTCGTGGATTCGTCTTGGAGAAAGTGCTCCAGAGGAGCCAGAGCCAGGATGTAGAAAAGGACTTCCAGATAGGGCGTGCTTCGGAACTCGGCCGCTTTGGTGTACATCTGGTCATCGTTCGGCAGAAACAGGCCATGTGGCACGTTTGCGGCGTTCCCAAGCCACATTCTCGCCCGCAGATCGCACACCCGGCCATCAGCAAACGCCACCCAGTAGTGCAGCGGGATAAAGCCAGCGCCTTGCACTGCCAACTTGCCGCACTGGATGGTGTGAGGGATTTCCTCGTGCGACAGGTACATGGACACCACGCGCGTCATTCCGTCGCATTCGAGCGGCAAGCCGTCGAACTTTTGGAGCACGGCCTCCAGTGCTGCTTGCTGCTTTGCATTCATTGCGTGGGAATCTTGGTGGCGAGGAGGGCTGTTTGCCAATTGTCTTCTTTCGCTGTCACTGTTATGAGGCCTGGTCTGCACGGTACGCCTCGATTGCTGCCATGGCCTTGGATGGGACTTCCTTGGTTGCCGCTTCAGTTGCGTGGCCAATCGCCATCAACGCGTAGATCTCTGCGAGCGCTCTCAGCTCAGGGGCAAGCGTGAACCCGTCTGGCGAGGGGCTGCGGGCTCTCCAATAGTTGATCGCTGCTTCGATTTCTACGACGTGGATGGTGTTGGGATTTTGCGTGTCCATGCTTCTGGCTCCGTTTTGGATTTCTTCGCAGACGAGGCGGACTTGTCGCCTGGCCCCGGACCTACTTGCAAACCACCGGGACAAGGGGCGCGAGTCATCCTGCAGGAGGCCGGGAGGCCACCCAGTGGGAGGAGGCGAAGGGTGTCTGGTGCTCATGTCACGTGAGTGCAGGTGGGATCAACAGGGGGAAATGCCGTTTCAACTTTGACCAGTCGGTCCTTCAGCTCGGGCAATTCGGCGGCGCCAGCACCGTTCTTGTCCTGGTCTGTGGCAATCCAGTGCTCACGCACCGAGATGGCACTCACAAGGGCCGTGCGGTAGCCCCCCGACAAAAGACTGTGCAAGGCATCCCGCACGGCTTGCTCTTCTGTGCCGCACGGAGCCCCACAGGTAAATCCATCCACAGCGGGGTACCACGTTCCATTCGGGAACACCTGGCTTCGGCCATTGGGGTGCTTCCACCCCGTCAGGACAAAACCAGCATGGACATGCTGCATGGGTTCGTGGAATGCGGCGCATGGCAACACCCTGGGCGAGAGGGTGGTGGCATCGACCCACTTGAACTTGCTATCCCAGAGCGAATTGCGCACGTAGAGGCGTCTGACCTTCAACTCGATCTGCACACGTTTGGCCCCCAGTTTCACGACCCTCGCGGGGATCGGCAAACCCTTCCCATAACCGTAGACCATGGCGCTATCGGGCCGATCTGATTCGTGCTGCCAGTTGACACGTTCGTTGGGCTGGAAAGTGGTGCTCATGGGATAGGTGCGTGAAACACAAGAAAATCATTGGAGTGCCAATTGGCACTGTTCATGATATTCTGCACCCAAGTTCTAATAAGGGCAGAGTTTCTATAGCTACCTGACGTGTATTGACAACGCGTTCAGCGGATTTAACCACCAAAAATGATCGTCACTATAGTTCCGTGAATGGAGGCCCCCTGCAGCCGCTGTCTTGCGCAACTCGCCCTTTTGCCTGGTGCATATGGTGACGGTGCGGGACACCCTGGGGAATTCAGTGATCAGGAGCGTCTCGTCTTGCGCCAAGGAGATGTTGTGCGGGGGGCTGGGCCGCAGAGTGCGGGCCCGTTTCAAAGTCATCTCAAGGTTCAGGCGTGGCTTGGTGCGGGCCTGGGTGCCATTTCAGCAATAGCGCAGGCGTAAAGCCTTCACGCATCGTCAAAATTTTTTGGAAAGTTTCCCATGACCTTAGACCATAGCCTTTCACTTCCAGAGACACGCCAAACCTGCGGGCCGCTGGACCACAGCGCTCCCGCAAAGATCTGGCTGCAGGTGGACCCGAATGCGAGCCCCGAGGAGCGCTCCATGGCCTTTCCAGGCGGGGCGGATGTGACCTGGTGCCGCAATTCGCAAGGGGGTCTTGAGGTCTCCTACGTGCGCGCAGACTTGGCGGGGCCCATTGCTCCCGCCCGCTTCACGCTGCCCGAGGGCATCACCCGAGACGACACTGTGCATGGGCAGCGCTATTTCACGCAGGCAGACGTGGAGGCCGCTTTTGAGCAAGGGCGCAGTCAATCTCCCCTGTGCTCCCTGACCCTGCAGCCGGTGATCAACTGGCTCGACAACGGTTGCGACCCCCGAGAAGCGGCCAAGGAGCTGCAGCTGATTGCCAAGCAGATGAGTGGAGGTAGCTGGGCTCTTGAGCGCCTGGCGCTGCGCGCGGCACTCGCCTTCTATGCCGAAGGGAATCATTTCGCGCGACACGATGAGATGGCGTGGGAGACCGTGAGCGGTGAACCGTCGAACCTGTGGGAGGACGAGAACCACACGGCCACGGTCGAAGATGGGTCTATCGCTATGGCTGCGCTCAGAGGACAACTCTATGCGGACCAGAGCGATATCGCCTACGAACTGGTGAATCGTGAGACTGGGGCCGTCCACCGCACGGTGGGGCCTGGAGACCAGCTCGTGTTGGACAAATGGGAGGTGCTTCATTGCGATGCGCGCCAGATTCCTCCCGCTGGTGAGCCTGCCGCTGGTGAGCCCGATTGGCGCAGCAGCCAAACTGCCTCCCATGAGGTCTGGAAGAACCCCATGTTCACTGCCATGGACAGGCTGTCCATGGCCGATGGCGCCGTTGCGTTCAGGGACAAGACCATCGCTAACTTGCGCGCGCAGCGCAAGGCAGACACCCTGAACGTGCGGCGGTGGGAGTTCGTCAAGCACCTGATTGGCCCGGGGCAGAAAACGCCAGAGTGGGAACGGTTCTCCGAGATCGTGCGCGGGCACCCGGACACGCCGCAGGGATTCGAGGCTGCTGTAGATCAGGCGCTCAGCCTGCGCCCCGAAGCCGTGCCGGCCCCATACGCGCCGCTCACCGGCCGCGTGATCCCCCTGAAGACGGATGCCTCGGTGTTCCAGGAGACAGTCGCGGGCCGCAAGCTCTTCGAAATCCGTGTCGATGACCGGCAGTACCAGTGCGGAGATGTGTTGCGGCTGCAGGCGACCGTCCATTCGGGTGCCGAGGTTGCTGCTGGCCAGCCACTCCAGTACACCGGTGAGGAAGTGCTGCGCCGGGTTGTGGGCGTCTTCGAGGGCGGGCGGTATGGTCTCGCGCAGGGGTGGGTGATCCTGTCGGTGGTTCCCCATGAGGAAAGTGAAGGGCCTGCAGCATGAGTGCCAAGAAGCCCAGCGCCAAGGGCGCGGCTGCGGCCGAGCAGTTCTACGGGGAGTTCTCGCCCTGCGGACAGTTTCGGTACCTGCTCGTGCACATCTGGGATGCCAGCAAGCCAGTGCTGCCGTGGATTCTGTTCAATCCCTCGCAAGCAGGGCGCGTGACGGAGCAGGGGGTTGTCAAAAGCGATCCCACCGCGCGCAAGGGCAGGGGGTTTTCTGAGCGGATGGGGTATGGCGGGATGGTGTTCTGCAATGCCTTCGCGTACATCGCCACCGACCCCAAAGACCTGCGAAAGGGCGGGTATCAGGTCGGCCCCGACAACGATTCCAAGATCCTGCAGGCCTGCGCCATGGGCACAGGCGATGTCATGGTGGCCTGGGGGGCTCTGGGCCGTGGACTCGCCCGCCCTCAGGAGGTCAGCAGGATGGTGCGCAAGGCAGGGTATCGCACGCTGGCGCTGGGGCGCACCGATGACGGTTTGCCGCTTCACCCCCTTCGCCTTGCGTATGCAACCCCCGTAGAGGTGTTCCTGGGTTGAGAGTGATCAAACACTATAGTTTTCTTTGGATAGCCACATCCATCCATAGTTTTATATAGCTTTTACTGCCTTATGGTCTATACTTAAGTTAATTTCCAAGGTAAATCTATACTTAAATTATGAAAACGCCCATGGAGTTCTCCAATGCGCTGACTGAAGCCAAGGAGCAGCATCGCATGAAGCTCAGTGAGCTGGCCGAAAGGACGGGCCTGTCCCCTCTGGCGGTGAGTCAGATGCTCGATGGCAAGGTGTCGCCACGTCTGTCCAATGCGATGGCTGTGGCCGATGCCCTGGGGCTGGAGGTGGTGCTGATGCCAAAAGGCGCTGCTGCATCCTTCGAGAACTCGAACCGGACTCCGAGGCGAACCGTGATGTCCTCCATTGAGCAGCGGCTGAGCACTCTGCAAAGGAACGTGGCCGTCCATGGGGTAAACGAGGACTCCAAGGAATGAAATACCGCGCTCTTGATGTTTTCCTGGGGCAGGGCAAGGACCGCCGATTCGTCGGCCAGCTCTTCCAGTATGGGGAGGGTGGCACAGCAATGACCCGCCTTGTACCCGACAAGGCGTTCTGGACTTCTGGCGACATGCCGGTACTGAGCCAGTTTGCGGTGATCAACACGGAGGACGAACGGATCAAGTTCTTCATGGAAGCGGCCCAGCAGCCGTTTTTCAATGGCGAAGGCGAAACCCTCCCGCCGTTCTTTCAGAACATGCTGCCGGAAGGCCCATTGCGGCTGCATCTTGAGGGCATTGGCGAGTTGTCCAAGGGTGACCACTTCGGGCTCCTGAGCATGTGCGGCACGGACCTCCCCGGCGCCGTGTATGTCCAGCCCGCCACCTACACCCAAGAGAGCATCGCGCGGGTGGTTACGCAGAACAACGATGCCCTTGAAATGACGGTGACGCCGATGCCGGTACCGGAGGCCACATCGCTGTCAGGGGTCCAGCCCAAGCTCTCGCTCGTGCGGTCTGGCGGCCGATACGTGCAGCGGACCAAGGACGAGAACGGGGTTCACATCATCGCCAAGCTGCCCACGGTTCAATTCCCGCTGCTCCCGCAGGTCGAGGAGCTGTCCATGCGGATGGCGAGCGAGGCGGGCGTGACGGTGTGTGATGTGACCCTGGCGCCAGTCTCCGAGATCCATGCGGACCAGCCGTTCGTGCTGGGCCAGGAAACCCATTTTCTGGCCGTTAGGCGCTTTGACCGGGCAGGGGCGCAGCACATCCACTGCGAAGACTTCGCCCAGGTGTTGAACATCCCGCCCGAGCTGAAATACGAGCATCCCAGTGCGAACTACGCTGCGATCGCGCTGGTCCTGTTGACAACCCCGGGGCTTGGCATGCCAGCGGTCGAGGAGATGATCCGCCGCCTGGTGGTCAACGATCTGCTGGGCAACTACGACGGGCACTGCAAGAACTACGGCCTGCTCTATGCGGATGGTCATACCCCCGCGCTGTCACCGGCCTACGACGTGGTGGCATATGCGGCCTACCTGAAGGGCAAGGGGCACGGGCTGCGCTTTACGCCTGACAGCCCCAAGCACCAACGGATTTCGCCAGCGACGGTCCGTGACCTGGCCAACGCAGTACCGGGGCTCCCTGAGCCCAAGATCGCATCCATCGTCCGGGACACCGTGAAAAAGGCCTATGCCGCCTGGCCCGACCTGATCCAGGCAAGCACGCTGCTGGACGAGCAGAAGAGGCGGCTGCTGGAGCACTTTGACAAAACGCCTGCCATCGAGAGCCTGCGCCAGCGCGCGGCCAAGACGGCTGCGAAAGCCTGACACCCATCCACAAAGCAAGGAGCCCCTGCATGTACACCGAGCCATCCGGAGACGCCCTGGCCCGCCCAACGCGCGGCACAGCGTCGGAGAAGACCTTCCAGAGCCGTGTTGAGCCCTGGTTGCTGGAGTGCTTTGGGGCAGAGGTGGCGGGAAACAAGCTGGAGCGCTCGCACCGCATGCTGGAGGAGGCCCTTGAGCTGGGGCAGGCGGTCGGCTGCACCCGTGAAGAAGCACACCAGCTCGTGGACTACGTTTATGGGAGACCCGTGGGCGAAACAGCCCAGGAGGCGGGTGGGGTGATGCTGACTCTTGCAGCCCTGTGCCGTGCCCATGACATTGACATGCACGAGGCCGGAGAGAAGGAGTTGGCCCGTGTCTGGGCCAAGCTGGATGCCATACGCGCCAAACAAGCCACCAAGCCTCAGAACTCACCATTGCCCGGGGCTACCCCTGGCGAGGCGCTGTAGCTCCCGCCCCATTCTTCAATGGAACGGCCAGCCCTTGGGCTGGCGCCTGTTCAACCCCGATTCAACTCAACCCTTTTGCCTATGACCCAAAAAGCCCCCGCCTTTCCCCTGGTGACGATTGACTCTGAATCCACCCGCGATATCGACGATGCATTCAGCATCAGGGGGCTCCCAGGGGGGCAGGTGGAGTTGCTGGTAGCCATTGCCGACCCTTCGACGGCGGTGCCAGTGGGCAGCAAGGTGGACGCGGAGGCCCAGGCCCTGGCCGCGTCCATCTATGCGCGCGATCGGACCGTGAAGCGGATGCTCCCCCTGGAAGTCTCTGAAAACGCCTCCAGCCTGGTGCAAGGCCAAGAGCGCGATGCGATGGTGCTGCGCATCCTCCTTGATGCCGGCTCCGTCCAGGTGCTGGAGTTCGCGGTGGACTTCCGCAGAGTCGAGGTGACTCACAGGCTCACCTATGGAGAAATCCCCGCGCGCATGGGTGGTGATGATGAGCCGCTGCGGGAGGCGCTGCGCTTGTCGTCTGCGCTGGCCAGCGGTCTTTTCGAGTCGCGCGTGAACCGTGGGGCTCTGGCCCTGTTCGATGCGAAGCGCATGGTGATGACCGACGAGGAAGGGCGGCTGGTGCGGATGGCAAATGCCAACGCCATGGTGGGGCACCTGATCATCCAGGAGTTCATGATCCTTGCGAATGCGCAGCTGGCGCAGTTCATGGCGCGCGAGAGTATCCCGGGCGTCTACAGGAACCACGAACCCATGCTGGCGGCGCCCGCCTCGGGCGAGTTGGCCAAGTCCCTGCGCGCCTGGATGGAAACGGGCTCATTGGATACGGAAGCGCTCAACAGCCGGGTTGGCATGTCGGTGGGGCGTGCCCGCTATGCCCCGACCCTCAATGGCCACTATGGGCTTGCTCTGCCAGCCTACGCCCATGGGACCTCACCGCTGCGTCGGTATGCCGACCTGATCAACGTGCGTCAGGTCAAGGCCTATACCTATGGGACTGTGCCGCCGTACAACCAAGTGCAGCTGCAAGAGATGTGCGAGAGCATCAACACCACGCTGACTGAACGCAAGGATGAGACCTCTGCTTTTCACAAGGAGGTGCTGCGCCGGGAGACGGAAGACAGGCTCGAACGTGCCAGCCTGCAGGGAGCCCCCGATCAAATCCTTGTCCAGGCGACAAAGCTGGCGAGCCAGCAGCAGGAGATGCCGGTGCCGCTGCGCGAAGAGTTGATGAGCCGGATGAAGGCAGGCACTCTCAGCGACAAGGTGGCTGATGGGTTGGTTTCGGAGCTGGCCTTGGCCGCGTGGCCGCGCGACCTGGCCGAATGCTTCGTGGACTGGATGAGCGCAGGCCCTGGGCGTGTCATGCATCTGCTGCTCTACGCACGCCAGTCTGGCGTCTTGCAGACCGTGGACCTTCAAACCACTGGGCAGGGTACCGCCTTTGAGGGGGTGTGCCGGATCTCCCGGGATTCCACGCCCTACACCGGCCGCGCCAAGGGCACACGCAAGAAGGATGCGGAGCAGGGCGCAGCCCTGGATGCCTTCTCGAAGATGCTGGGTTGCGCGACGCCTCCCATGCGCTGGACGGAGCCAGAGGGAGAACCACTGGAGGTCGCAGGAGTGGCCATAGCAAATCCGAAAGGGGCTCTGCTGGAGTTCTGCCAGGCCATGGGGTGGACATTCCCAACCTTTGAGCACAAGTCCACCGGGCCATCGCACGCGCCTTACTTCACGGCCAGTGTCAAGGTGAACACGCCGAAGGGACCGTATCAGACCCAGGCCACGACCACTTCCAAGAAGCAGGCAGAGGCCAACGCATGCGCCGAGCTGCTGCCGGTGCTGCAGCGTGACTTTCCAGTGAAGCAAAGCGCCTCAGCGCCCGTGGGTGCGCAGAACCCGGTGGGGGAGCTGCAGGAGATGGCGCAACAAGGCCGGTACCGCATCCCTGAATACAGAATTGCACCCAAACAGACCCAACCTCCCATCTTCGAGGCCGTCGTGACGGTTTTTGCGGACGGGAAAGAGCGTGAGTTCTCCGGCTTCGCCAGCTCGAAGGGGGAGGCCAAACGTAACGCCGCAGCGAAGGCGCTGGCGGCGATGGTGACCCGGTAGGGGCCATGAGCGAGAAAACGGTTTGGCCCGTTCCACCGTCAGCCCAGACTGGGCCGCTTCCGAGCGAAGGGGATGACTTGCTGGGCGGCGAGGTTGAGCACCCTGTTTCGCAGCGGACACTGCGGTTGCGCGAGGCATGCGCAAACCCCGTGGTGATCACTCCCATGGATGCCAGTGAGTTGAAACCCGCTCAATTGCGAAGGCTGCGTTTCATCTTTGAGAAAGGGCGTCCGATACTGCTGGCCGAACTCACCATCGTGGATCTTGACCTCATCGCTGCTGGGTTCTGCTTTTGCGAGACGCTGGATGGCAAGCACCAGATCTACGCATCCACCTGCAGCCTGGCGATCACGGACCTGGGCATCAAGGCGCTCAAGGAGCAGCTGGACAAGCGCAGGGACAGGAACGACGTGCATCACAGTCTCGCCGGTAGGCTGGCACGCTGGCTGCGCGAGGAGCGCGGGTGCATGACCTGGGAAAACGTCACGTTCCTGGCAGAGGTGGGGCTCCATTGCGAGGCACGGCTGGATGTCGTTTCGGCGGCGATGAGCCCCCGGGCCGCATCTTCAGACCTGATGGCTTGGGAAGTGAAGGTCTCCAAGGCCGACTTCATGGCTGACCTGGCCAACCCGGACAAGGTGGATGCCTCGCGCGCAATCGCCCAATCGGCTTGGTATTGCACACCCAAGGGGCTGATCGATCCCGGCATGCTGCCCCAGGGGTTCGGGCTGGTGTGGGAGTCGGCTCCGGGCCGTTTCGAGATCGTCAAGCGCGCCAAGCGCAAGAAGGGGTTTGTGCCTTCGAGTGACACGCTGATGGCGCTTGTAGTGAGGCGGGGGCTTGTGCCAGAGGGTGATCGTCACGAGGCTCTATAGAAGAGAAGCGCAACTCGCCAGCCATCGAGCAGGACAGGATCTCGCTCAAAATCCTTTGGGCGGTTTCAGCGATCGATCAATCAACTTTGAGGAGCGCCCTCAACCACCTGACGATACGCTTGAACTAGGTCTTGAGCAGACTGCCGCCAAGCGGAAGTAATCTGGCTGTGTGCCCTGGGGTCGCTGTGGCCGTGTGCAAGAACTGTAATACCAGAGCGTGTAGCCGTGGAGGCCTGGCCTACAACCTCGCGTGTGAATTCAAGCACCCTCTGAAATAGGTTTTCTGCGGCAGGCAGGCATTTGAACATCTCAGCCCTGCGCCCCTCGCTAAGCCATTCTTGCAATCGAGGCTGTGCCTTAACCTGCAAAACTCGGTCCAAATCGATTCGTAATTCGGCGAAATGATCAAAATCGTCTGAGCGGACATAGCCTAGCCCAAAATCCCACGACTCCAGCCATTCAATGTGCGAAAGTGAGATCAGCTGGGGGAGGAAGCTGCGCGCAAACAGTAGCGAGTCCATGTACTCATTCGGCCTGGGTTGCCGGGACGCAAGTCCGGTGGCCAGAGATGCCAGGGACGGGAAAATCCTCAGCAGTACATCTTCCGGGATGAAGTCCCGGGTTATGAGATCAGACCAGTAGCAGACATAGACCTGAAAGGGGCCCTGGCGGCGGGTGTAGGTGGCACTGCCAAAGCGCATCATGTCCTGTACGGACGTGTGTCTCTCAGCAGTCGTCAGGACAATGTATTCCCGAATCGGTCCGGGGTACTCATTCGTCATCACCAGTTCTTTCTCGATTTCGGCCCAGGGAAGCGATCGGACGTTCCGCAGTTTTGACTGCCCCACGATTCCAAAAGCCATATGGTTCGGAACTAGGTCAACGCCGCACTGCTTTTGTCCTACGCCGCCATAGACGCTGTACGCCATATTGCAGCCCTGGCGCTGTTGAGCAAGCATCTCCATCCAATAGCACCCAATCTCCTGAAAATCTTCCCAACGGGTAATTTGCAGATCACTCATTGCGTCCCTTCGAGCAGTGGTTGTGTGTTGCAGGCGGTCTACTTTGGCGCGATGAGCAGGCACGTTGCTCAGGCTCAACCGGCAATGTCTAACGGGGTAACCTAGCGCCCCCGGGCGCAAGTGACTGTAAACGGTCAGTTCACATCCTCGGAGATGACCACAACACATGGCCATCCCTAATGGAGGGGGCGAATCTTGGTGCAATTTTTCCACCCCTCATTTCTCCGAAAAACACCCGATTCGGACGCATCTCATCGAATCGGCTGAATTAGCCCCCCGGCCCCATTTACTTTCGGTCACACTCCCGCGCATTGGGGGTATGGATGACTGTTTTTCGATCAATGGACGATGCAATTGCCATGGGCTTTGTCCTGGCAATCAACAAGACCTACTTGACGCACAGGGGCTGCATCCTCTTTGGTTTTGACACCAGCGGGCCTGGAATCAAAGGGGCGTCCTACGGGATTCGCGTCGAGGTCCCCGAGGACTATACGAAGACGTACCTGGGTGCGCGGTCGAAACCCTTTGGCCAATCCATTGATGTGTCTATCGGGGGCTCCCTTGGAAGCTTCGCAGGTGGTGCCAGGAGGGCTCAAGGGGGGAGGATCGTGCAGATGTTCACGCCCCAAGAGTTCGAAAGGGCTCTGCAGGAGGCAAAGGAGTGGACGGACTCCTGGTTCCGAGCCCATCCAGATGCGATCTCGCTGTTCAACGAGCGGCAGCGGAATGAAAAAGAACTGGAGAGGGCCGCCGCCAGGGCGGCCACCTGACGCTTAGCGCGTCGGCATGTCGTAGTGAGGGTTGCGAGTCAGGTTGTAGGCGGCTTCGGCACCGTACTTTTTCTGAATCATGCGGACACGATCACCAACATTCGCGTACTTGGGGAGGGTGAGCAAATCGGAGACGAACACCGCCTCCTTGCCCGTGGCTTCGTCCTGGATCTTGATGACCATGAAGCGGTCTTTGTTCTTCGCGTTCTCATGATCGAAAACGTCCAGCGCGAAGGCCGCAAGGCCCAGGGTAGAGCTACCTTGGGTAGCCGAAACGACGCCAGCGGCAGTGTTGGTCACGGTCAGGTTGCTACGGCGCTTTTCTTCCATCGCGATGAGCGTGCCTGTCGCAGTCTGCGTGACATTGGGATCGCTTGCCCGGAAGAAGGCATCGTCGATTCCTCGGGTGGCGCAGCCGGTGATAAAGGTGACGACAGCCAGGGCGGCGATCTGGGCGAACTTACGCATGGAATCCTCCGTTGAATTGATGTGTCATTGTAGTCGATTGGGATTGAATTAACAAATTTCATTGATGTTTCATTGCAACGGTACTCGTTCACTTGTCAATCAATCATCTGTTTGATTGATTCGGTTTGCAATGGAATTCATTAAATGATTTAATTGCATTTGATTGAATAATGGATTGTCGAATGAAAACGAAATTTGCTGCCATCGGACTTGTCCTCTGCATGACCATCGGCTATGCCCAGGCATATGACGTGAAGCGTCAAATGGGCCGTGTCGCAGGGGATGTTGTTGACTCCCTGTCAGTCCAGCAGGTGCAAGCAGCTGGGTCGTTGGAGGTGGGGTTCTCGCCAAAGGGGGGCGCAGAGGCCTTGGTCGTGAAAGTCATCGACTCAGCAAAAGCTGACCTGAAAGTCATGGCCTACAGCTTCACGAGTGCGAAGGTCACGAGCGCACTTCTGCGCGCCGTGAAGCGGGGTGTTTCCGTTGCCATCGTCGCGGATGAGAAGCACAACCTCGGGGAGGGTGCGTCGCCCAAGGCACGCGCCGCTTTTGGTGCGCTGGTTGAGGCGGGGGCTCAGGTGCGCGTCACTGATGCTTTCGCCATCCATCACGACAAGGTGCTGATCGCGGACGAACGCCACCTGGAGTTGGGGAGCTTCAACTTCTCGGAAGCAGCAGCGTCCCGGAACAGCGAGAACGTCCTGGTGAACTGGGACAACCCGTCTTTGGCCAAGGTCTACGCAACCCACTTTGCACGCAACTGGGCGTTGGCCAAGCCGTTTCGGAGCCCCTTCTGAAAGCCATCTGTATCGAGTAGAGGCAGCGAGCGGGAAGGCCCGCTGCGTCGTGAGATTTCAAACCTGAAACTGAAAAGGAGTTCGTATGAAAAGCAATCTCGACGTGTTCCGCGCACAACTGGACCGTGACCATGCCACGGTGGTGGGACTGTGGAAGTCCCGTTACCGCAAAGCGGTGATCGCTTGCACGGCGCTTTTCGCTTGCATGCTGGCGTTCATTGCTATGTACATGGTTCTGGACAGCGAACGCGCTGGTCTGGTGGCAATGGGGTTGGCCGCGCTGTGCATTGCGCAAGGCTGGATCCTGACCCGTGAAGAGCACGATTGGTCAATGACGCTGGTGCAGGCGGGCCGCTGCAGCAGCTACGTGACCCTCCTGGGCCGGCATCCAGCCAAAACGCATGCATTTCAGATCCGCAACCGGCCGCTCTACATGGCTGATTTCTTGGCCCTTCAGGACTTCGTAGACGCTCTTGAAGAGGGTAGCTTTGAGCGCAGCGAGAAAGACGCCGCCCAATGGCTGGAAAAGGGCATGCCCGCTTTGGCAGGCGCGGCCCAGGGTTGATCAATGTCGGCAATCGCTCCGCTGACTGCAGATGAGCTGAAATCCTCGGTCATTCCGGGGATCTTCGCGGACCCCATCCTGATTTCCGAGTACGGGACATCAGGCGTCAGTAGCTCTGACGCAATGGGTGCGTTCCAGAGCATCATGGAGGCCTCCCCCATTGGACGGCTTGCTGATCACATCAGCAAGATTGTTGGCAAGTTGGTGGATGCGGACCCGCAGAAGATCGCGGCAGAACCAAGCTGGCTCGACAAGCTGCTGGGTCGCGACGTGGAGCAGCTCGTGCGCTATGAGATGGCGCGCGAGTCGCTCGATGAACTGCTGGACCTCGCCAACAAGGCCGCTGTTTCGGTGAAAGAAACAGTCAAGGGCCTGGAGAGGCTTCTATCGTCCCACCATACCGAAGTGGATCAGTTGAACGCATACATCCAGGCGGGTCACGAGTACCTCTCTGAGAACCCTCTGGCGGGCCTGCCATCTCAGGGTGCCTTGGAATTTGACAAACCCCGCGAGCGCTTTGCACGCAAGCTCACCAACCTGGCCGCTATCAGGGCTTCGCATGAGATGAGTGCGGCTCAGATGCGACTTGCGCGGTCCACCGCGCTCGACTTGTTGGACAGGTTCAGCGAGACGACCACCGTGCTTTTGCCAGTGTGGCGCCATCACGCCATGGCTATGACCAATGCCAAGGGGCTCGACCCCGAGATCGTGAGCCAGGCAACGCAAGCCCATCAAGCGCTGCTGCGCAGCCTGCAGGGGCTCGAAGAAGCACACACCAAGTAGATCGCCCAAAACACCAGCCAAGAGGATTTTGCATGTCATTCCTAACCACTCAAGCCGATCCATCCCGCCCCCCTGTGGCCATTCCAGAAGTGGAGCTGACTCAGCTCGGACTGACCGTTGGGGACTCTGCAGAGATTGCGCGGGTGGCATCAACGATTCAAACCGGGCGCAGGGCCAGTGTTGCTGAGTTTGGCCGTGAGATTGCCGAGCACAACACGCGGTACACCGATTCATTGCTCTCGGAGGTTCGCAACAATGACCTGGGTGAAGCTGGTGCGATGCTCACCAAGGTTGTCCAGCTGGCGAGCCAATTGGACATTGAGGGTGTTTCTGGCTCCAAGTCGAAGATTCCCGTCATCGGCGCATTGCTCAACAAGATTCGCCGCCGCGCGAGTGATTTCAGTGCCCACTTCGACACCACGCGGGACCAGATCAACAAGCTGATGGCGACGGTCAGCAACACGCAAACGAGTCTGGATACGCGCAATCAGCAACTGGACGGGATGTTCGACGCCGTGAAGCACGAACACTGGCTACTGGGCATCCACATCGCTGCTGGGCGGCTGCGGCTGGCAGAGATGCGCGAGGAGCTGGATGGAATGAAGGCAAATGATTCGGCTGCACCTACGGACGCGATCAGCATCGCGGAGTTGGACGCGGGTGTTGCAGAGCTGGACAAGCGGCTGGGTGACCTCCTCGCACTGCAGCACTCGGCGATGCAATGCCTTCCCATGATCCGCCTTCTCCAGGGCAACAACTCCACGTTGAAATCGAAGTTCCACGCTATCCGCGAGATCACCATTCCGGCTTGGGAGCGCCAGTTCATGCTGCGCGTTGCCCTGGCTGAGCAAAACAACGCCGTGGAGCTAGCGGGTCGGATTGATGACACCACGAACGCACTGCTGAAACAGAACGCAGAACTGCTGCACCGTAACTCTGTCGAGTCGGCCAAAGCCAATCAGCGTCTGGTCATCGATACGGCGACCTTGCGCGAGGTCCAGGCAACACTGGTGAAGACGGTGCAGGAGGTCATCCGTATCAACGAGGAGGGCGTCAAGGCCCGCAGTGTGGCCGAGCGGGAGTTGCTCACCATGCGCAATGACCTCAGGTCTCGCCTCATGAACGCTGGAAGCGCGAAGCCGGTTGCTATTGAGGCGTCGGCATGAGCGTGACTGACCTTCGCCCCAAAGTCCGGTTGCTCGATCAGCGTGCAGCGAAGGCCAACTTGTGGTCTATGGGGCTGTGGGGCATCAGTGTGGTTGTGCTGACGTGTGCTGTGGGCGTTGCCACCTGGGCTAGCTTTCGTGAGCCAATGGATTTGGTTTCAGTGCAGATACCTCCGGCTATTCAATTCGAACTCTCCGCCGCCGCCTCGTCAGCGCAAGCAGCCTATCCACCTGGTTCCATCGGCTCCATCGTTTCCGGTATCGCTGCTGGCATGCTCGCATTTTTGCGGGTTGTCGCCATCACGTTGTTTCTCTTGGGTACGGGGGTGACTGTTCTCACACAACGTTTTGCCCCCGCAATTTCGGGCATGGTGGTGATGGGTGTGGTAGCTGCAATGGGATTTGCCATTCCATCCGGGGGTTTTGGGCCGAATAGCGAGGAACTCAATCGCATCGTGGTGGGTATAGGAAATCGGGACTATGAGGATGTGCGTGCGGCCATGATGGAGCGCAGCAAGAGATTTCCTGCAGCTCAGGAAGACTACCTCTGGTGGCAATTGGCCGCGTTGTCAGACAGACCGAAGGGGGTGGATTTCGAATCCATCCTTGCACACGTCGAAACCAACGCTACAGAACTCCAACCGACGCCCGGGGTGCGATATGCGCTTGAGAAACGCGCTCTTGGCTCACCCATTTCCGAGGATGCCAAGGCCTTCGAAAAAGAGGCGCTGGAGGCCATTCGTCCTTGGAATGGCATTGCGTATGTATTGCTCACGCTCGGTACGTTCATAGGGGCCATGGCTCTTGCCGGGACGGTGTTTGCGCGAGTTCTCAATCGGCGGGTTACCCGGATTGCAAGCTTGGGGGTTTCCGCTTGAGGGATGGTGCAATGAACCTCCTGCTGTTGCCCGAAGAGCACGGTATGCCCTTGCTCGATTTTCTGAGCCCCACGGTCATCGTTGTTTGTTCCCTGATCGCATTGGCACTGGGAGTCGCAGCGTTCCTGGCTTGGAAGGTCTACGCGGACACCACGCGTGAACTGGAACAGATCTACGCACAAGCCCCTCTGGGGTTCGAGTGGCAGGAGTTCAACACCCAGACAAATGAGGTGGTCGCGCAGGGATTCTGTTCGTTCCCGATTCGGCCGCCCACGGGCCCGTCCAGCAAGCCTGGCCATGCCTTCAGGTCCTGGCCCGTCGAAAGCCATTCCCGTCTCTGGTCCACCTTGTCATGACTATCAAGCCCCACTTCATCACATTCACAGGCGCGGATGACCAGACATATGTGGCCGACATGCTGGGGCTGGCCAATGCCTTCCCTGTCGAGTTTGGCGTCCTCTTCTCGCCAAAACTGACTGGAACGCCCCGCTATCCGTCAGCGGCCTGGGTTTCATCCCTTGTTGCCACCTCCGCAGACCGACTGCACCTTTCTGCGCATATCTGTGGGGACTACACCCGCGAGTTGCTGGATACCGGCACCATCCGGGATCTTGCCCCAATGTTGGCCAGTGGTTCCTTTGGGCGCATTCAGATCAATACCAGTGACCCGCGCGCATTGAGGCAACTGGAGAAGATTTCCGCATTCGGCGAAAGCTTGGACGTGGAGGTGATCCTTCAAACCCGTGACCCGATCCACTTTCCAAGGTACTCGAAAGTTCAGTGGCTGTTCGATGCCTCGGGAGGGCGGGGAATCCAACCAGAGCGGTGGCCCGTCGATGTCACCGGCCGTCTGGTCGGATTTGCAGGTGGACTGCGCAGCTCGAACGTTCTGGCGGCGGTCGAAGTCATCGGTTCTGAAACCCGGTCTTTCTGGATTGACATGGAGACGGGCATTCGATCGAGCGGCGATCTGTTCAGCATCGAGGAGTGCACCCGGGTGTGCCAACTTGTGTTTGGCCACCGAGACATTGCGACAGACCTGAGTTGACACAGAAAATGGCGAAGATCGAAGACGCAGGCGAGTTCATTCCCCAGGCCAAGAAGCACCTGGCTCGAAAGAAGTCCGAGAAGGCATCTGCCAAGCCTTCGCGGCTTGCAGAGATTTGGCCGGAGCCCGACTGGAAGGAACTCTCGCGAGTGAATCGCTATACGCCCTCAACTCTGGCTACACTCGCGGCCACGTATTGGGGGTTGGGGACCTCCCCCCACGAAAAGGCGATGTTCGGCGTGGAGGCTCACGAGTGGCCCGCAATGTATGACGCGGCGATCGCCATCGTCAAACAGGTCTTTGATGAGGCCTATGACGAAACCCGCTTGCAATTGAATGCCAAGGCATACGCGCTAGCAGGCCTCAATCGGTTCTCCGACGCCAAGGACAGGATGCGTTTGAGTGCAGCAGGGCGCTATGGGGGTCGAACGCTCTATCCCCCTTTTAGCCTCACCCGAAAGCTCGCTTGGCTATCTGTGTCCATGGCTGATCTTGGGTGGCCTGAGGATGACAGTTGCTTGCGTGCCAGTGTGGGGGTGATTTCAACGCGTGAAGATGCACTGCCCAGCGACAACTGCTGGGCGGTGATCACTACAACCCCACGTCCCGCCTACGAGGAAGGCTGCACGGGATTGACGCGCGTAGAGGCGCTGATCGCGGCCCGGAGAGTTATCAAGGATCGCCTCGCCGAAAACGCGAAGGCTGCAGGCCTTCGCAAGGCCGTCACGCGTCGGGCTTCGGCAGACCTTGAGGTTCGGGTCGGTCCTGACTTCCTTGGCGGTTGGGATATCTCGGGGCAAGAGCTTTTGGAGACGTTCCGCTTGCGTGGTGTTCAGTTCGGTGAAGCGCTATCCGACAAGGAGAAGCAGCGCTGGTTGAACGAAGCCTTTTGTGCGTTCCACGATCTATCAAGGATCATCGGTTTCGAACCCGCGTGGATTGGCCTCGGTGGGCGAGGGAGGCCCACTTTGGGGCTCGCATTTGGGGCTCGCGGACAAGGTGGCGCATCTGCTCACTTTGAGCCGGCACTTTGGGTCGTGAACCTCACTCGCGACACCGGGCATGGGGCTTGCGCCCATGAATGGGCGCATGCACTCGACAGTCACCTAGCGCAAAGCACGTTTTCATCGGGATTCAACTGGCTGGACGAAACCGATTTCATGACAGAAGAGCGTGGCCGCGCAAACCGAGCGAAGCTGGCGCGTCCTGATGCTTTCTCGGCATTCACATCTTTGTGTGACGAACTCTTCCATCCCCAAGACAACCCGTTCTACGAGCATGCGAAACGCATTGAGGCGATCAAGGGGACGCGCAAGCGATATTGGGCTTCGCGGGTTGAGTTGTGGGCCCGGAGTTTCGAAGCATTCATCCAGGATGAGTTGGTCGCCAACGGTGAAACCAGTCCATGGCTAGTCCATGGAACCTTACCAAGCGATCAGCACGACTTGTCGATGTCGGCATACCCGCTGGGAGAGCAGCGGGAGAGACTCCGAACCCTCTGGAGGGGCTTCCTCAGCACTCTCGCACCTCGCAACAACGCAGCCGCACAGCAGCGTGCCGCCTGATTCGATCCATCTCAACGAACGTACACCCCATGGCCAATCTGCCCTACCCAATAAGCGACGATGAATTCGTTGCGAGGCGCGCGATCACGCTGAAATTCCTGTTCGCGCTCGCGGTTCTCTCCGCGATATGGTTCACTCAGCAGGGGCTGGTCGCCCAGGTGCTTGGCGGCACGGCTTGCGCGCTGTTGATCGACGTGAAGTACGGGTATCTCTTTTCGAACAAGTCTTGGGGTGACTGGTTCAAGGCGGGCCTGGCAATCCTGGCCATGCTGCTGGTTTGGATGAAGGATCAGTCCGTTGCGAGGGTGGATTTTGATCTTCAGCTCTACGAGGTGCTCAAATCGCAGGCTATGGTGGGCGCAGCAGTGTTTGCCGTCGTATCTATTGGGCTGGTCCTGGTTCTACCTTCCTGGCTCCGGGAGTTCTCTGACGATGGCATTTTCCCCTCTGACCCCGCTCAGAAGCCTCCCGCTATAGATCGATTCGTTGAAAGGTCTATCGCCTGGGTTGCTGCCCGACCTTATGTGCGATACCCGCTCCAGTGGTTGTTTGTGGCACTCTTGCTTTGTTGGATCGTGTTCCTTGTTTCATATGCGGTAAGCATTCAGGGTTCTATGGCATCTGCGGGCCCCATCACCTCCGTTGATACCAAGACCCACTGCAACCCAGCGCACCAGGTGCAGTCGTGCCGGTTGGTCGTCGCTACGGCCAACGGAGAGTTTCGTGTTGACCCCGGTCCCTTTGCAGTCGGTGATTCTGTTGTGGTGAAGCGATCGGCGTGGTCCGGGACCACTCTTTGCTCTAAAGACGAGTGTCGTACTGCGGTAGTCCAGCGAGCCAGTCCCGAGATTGCATCCGCCCTGAAGATAAAGTCATGCAAACTGGGAGTTTCGTGTTGAACCCAGTCACCTTGCAGTGTTGAGATGCTCTATTTAGCTGCACTCAACCTCGCTGTGGTGCTTTGCGTCTGGATCTTGGCGCGCAGCCTGACGCGTGCGCGAGCCGGAACTAAGGGCGGAGCCATCTCAGAATCGGGCGCCACATGTGCCTTGCTTCTCATGCTGGCGCCTGTGGTCCTGGAGGTGCTGCAGTGGAGCCCAGCGGGATCGCTGGTTTTCCAATGGGGACTTACCTACCACGATGGCTGGATTACGGCCATCGGCGCCATGCTTGGCCTGGCGAGTTTCGGACGGAATTTGCGGGGGCTTCGGCGTTTATCCGACCCTGGATTCTGGACCGTAGGCGCCAATGTGCTTGGGCTTCTCCTGAGCGCCTACATGGGCATCGTGGCCTACAAACATGAAGCCTTCTACTGGGGCTCTGCAGGTGATGATCACGGCATGGTGAATCTCATGGCGATGCGAGATTCGAAGGGAGGCGAGGTAGTGAAATGCCCCTCCGACTTCGTTGCAGTGAAGAGTCTGGGCGCTGATCTCATCGCTTACCGCTGTCCACTGACCATCGCGCTTGGAAAGATGACCAGCAAGCCATTCATCCCTTGGCCAGGATATGTTGACGATGAGAGCATACCTTTGGCAAAACTACTGCGTGAGATGCAAGACAAGGCTCTGCAGGTTAGGTGATGCGCGGCCTGCGGCGCCTGTAAACATATTAGCGCATGGTGTGAATGCATGCGCGCTACATCCGGTGTATTGGGTTGCAATGCTTCCCCTCAACCGGTACAGTTCAGTCGTGGGTAAGGGGCAGTGAATCACGTCGATTCATCCGCTATCCAAGCACCCACCATGTGTATGCATCAGATCTACAGCCTACG
>Ga0307998_1000323_pt1 | contig 28014 bp, 26 predicted proteins | sample Davwhametageno37_FD_203147 | JGI IMG/M metagenome (GOLD analysis project Ga0307998, IMG submission 203147) | Marine microbial communities from Davis Island wharf, Antarctic Ocean - #37 | ecosystem: Environmental > Aquatic > Marine > Unclassified | place: Antarctic Ocean: Davis Island wharf... | reverse complement strand
GTGCACAAGATTATGAAAATGGATTTGATTATTTAAAAAGACATTTTAAATATGCAGGTATTGTTGCAATCGTAATTCTATCTTTATACGTACTTATGTTCTTTGTAGGATTGTTAGGTGCAGCAATGTACTAGAACTAACCCATTAATATTTACTTAAACTCCTTTCATGATTTTGAAAGGAGCTTTTTTATGTCATTTTTTTAATTAAATAATCTAATCACATGAAAAAGTAAAACAAATTTAATATCGTCATCCTTGAAATATTTCGTAATTTTGCACTGTCTTAAAGACACCAATTTAAAAACGAATTAACTATAATTATCATGGCAGATAAATCTACTATCATCTACACTAAAACAGACGAAGCACCTGCTTTGGCTACTCATTCTTTCTTACCAATAGCAAAAGCATTTGCTAGCAGTTCTAATATCGAAATGATAACTAAAGATATTTCTTTAGCTGCAAGGATTTTAGCTTTATTTCCTGATAGATTAAATGAAGACCAAAGAGTAGAAGATGCATTAGCTACTTTAGGTAAATTAGTAAAAAAGCCAGAAGCTAATATAATTAAACTACCAAACATTAGTGCTTCGGTACCTCAGCTTAAAGCTGCAATTAAAGAATTACAAGGAGCTGGATTTAATATTCCAGATTTTCCAGAAGATAACGAAACAGAAGAAGACAAAGCTATTCTTGCACTTTACAACAAAGTAAAAGGTAGTGCTGTGAACCCAGTTTTAAGAGAAGGAAACTCGGACAGAAGAGCACCAAAAGCTGTTAAAGAATACGCAAGAAACAATCCTCATTCAATGGGAGCTTGGAGCAAAGACACTAAAACTCATGTAGCAAGTATGCCAAGTGGAGATTTTTATGGAAGTGAAAAATCTATTACATTTTCAAAAGAAGATGCTATTAGCATAGAATTTACTGCTGAAAATGGAGACAAAACAACTTTAAAAACTGCTTTCCCAGTTCAAAATGGAGAAATAGTGGATGCTGCTAGATTAAGCAAAAAATCTTTGATTTCATTTTTAGAAAAAGAAATCAAAGATGCTAAGGATTCAGGAGTATTATTTTCTGTTCACTTGAAAGCAACAATGATGAAAGTATCGGATCCAATTATTTTTGGACACGTAGTAAGAACTTTCTTAAAGCCAGTATTTGATAAGCATCAAGCTACTTTTGACGAAATAGGTGTAAACGTGAATAACGGTTATGGAAACTTATTGAGCAACTTAGACGAAGTTTCTGCAGAGAAAAGAGCTGAAATTGAAGCTGATTTAAAAGCTGCTTTTGAAAACGGACCTTCATTAGCAATGGTAAATTCTGACAAAGGAATTACCAACCTTCACGTGCCAAGTGACGTAATTATTGATGCTTCTATGCCAGCAATGATTCGTACTTCGGGACAAATGTGGAATGCAGAAGGAAATTCACAAGATACTAAAGCTCTTATTCCAGACAGATCGTATGCTGGAGTTTACCAAGCTACAATTGATTTCTGTAGAAAAAACGGAGCATTAGATCCAGTAACAATGGGTTCTGTTTCTAACGTAGGATTAATGGCTCAAAAAGCACAAGAATATGGTTCGCATGACAAGACTTTTGAAATGTCATCTAACGGAACTGTAACGGTTATAAATAAAGCAGGAGAAACTGTATTTGAATTTGCAGTAGAAGAAGGAGACATTTTTAGAATGTGTCAAGTGAAAGATGCACCAATTCAAGACTGGGTAAAACTAGCTGTGAAAAGAGCAAAAGCTACTGGAACACCAGCCTTATTTTGGTTGGACGAAAACAGAGCACACGATACTGAACTGACTAAGAAAGTAAACACTTACTTAAAAGATCACGATACTGCAGGATTGGATATTAGAATTATGAATCCAATTGACGCAACTAATTTCTCACTAGAAAGAATTGTAAAAGGAGAAGATACAGTATCTGTAACAGGAAATGTTTTGAGAGATTATTTAACTGATTTATTCCCAATTCTTGAAGTAGGAACTTCAGCAAAAATGCTTTCTATTGTTCCATTGATGAATGGTGGAGGATTATTTGAAACTGGAGCAGGAGGATCTGCACCAAAGCACGTTCAGCAATTTAATGATGAGAATCACTTGAGATGGGATTCTTTAGGAGAATTTTTAGCTCTTGCTGTTTCTTTCAATCACCTTGGAGAAACTACCAATAATGCAAAAGCAATTGTATTGGGAGATACTTTGGATGATGCTACTTCTAAATTATTGGCAAACAGAAAATCGCCATCAAGAAAAGTAAACGAATTGGACAACAGAGGCTCTCACTTTTACTTGGCAATGTATTGGGCTCAAGAATTGGCTAACCAAAATGACAATGCTGAATTAAAAGCTGAATTTACTCCAATTGCAGAAAAACTTGCTGCTAATGAAAGTACAATTGTAAACGAAATGAATTCGGTACAAGGAGTTGCAGTAGATACAAAAGGGTATTATTATCCAAATGATGATATCGTATCTAAAGCAATGAGAGCAAGTGCTACTTTGAATGGAATTTTAGCTACTATTTAAATTTAATAATGGTCAAAAAGCAAAAAACATACTTCAATTGGAGTACTGGAAAAGACGCTTCATTGGCCTACTATCATCTTTTAAAAGATGAACGGTTTCAAATAGATAAATTAGTTACTTCTATAAACGCACATCACGATCGCGTTTCCATGCACGGACTTAGAAGAGAATTATTAGAGAAACAAGCCCAGGTAATTGGGCTTCCTCTTGCCACAATTGAACTTCCCGAAGAACCAACTATGGAGGTTTATAATTTAGAAATGGAAAGAACCCTTACTAAATTAAAATCTGAAGGATACACCCACACAGGATTTGGAGATATTTTTTTGGAAGACTTACGAGTTTACAGAGAAAACCAACTAAATCAATTTGGAATTCACTGTTCTTTTCCTCTATGGAAGAGAGATACAAAAGAAGTAATTGAAGAATTTATAGATCTTGGATTTAAAGCTGTAGTTATCTGCAACAAATCCGAGCTATTGGATGAATCATTTACCGGAAGAGAAATTGACAGAGACTTCATAAATGACCTACCAAGCAATGTTGATCCTTGTGGAGAAAATGGAGAGTTTCATACCTTTTGTTATGATGGCCCCATTTTTAAAAAACCTGTAGAGTTTGAAATTGGAGAAAAAATATACCGAGAATACAAAAATCCTAAAAAGGAAGAAAATAAGAGTTCAATGGGATTTTGGTTTTGCGATTTAATTCCAAATTCATAAAATACATTCTACTTCAAAAAATCAATATTCCTTTTCAATCCATCAAATTTTGTTCGCTTTACAGCCGATTTTTTGAATAAATCACGGAATACTTCTTCCGTTAAATCTTCCCAATCCTTTTTATTTAACCCCAATAAATTAGGCTTTGGGTTCAATAACGGTTCATTGTGTGGTTTTGAGAATCTATTCCAGGGACACACATCCTGGCAAATGTCGCAACCAAACATCCAGCTTTCCATTTTACCCTGAAACTCTTTGGGGATTATCTCATCTTTAAGCTCAATAGTTAAATACGAAATACATTTAGAACCATCTACCACATAAGGCTCAGGAATTGCATCTGTAGGGCATTCGTCAATACAAGCAGTGCATGAACCACAGTAATCTTTTACTGGACCGTCAGCCTCTAATTCTAAATCAATAATTAACTCGGCTAAAAAGAAGAATGAACCCGTTTCTTTATTAATCAAGTTTCCATTTTTACCAACCCAACCCAATCCACTTTTCTTAGCCCAAGCTCTATCGAGAACTGGTGCAGAATCTACAAATACTCTACCCCCTACTTCACCAATCTCTGCTTGGATAAATTTCATCAATTCTTTGAGCTTCCATTTTATTATAAAATGATAATCTTCTCCGTAGGCATATTTAGAAAGTTTGAAAGTATCGTCTATTTGGGTTTTCTCAGGAAAATAATTAAGCGCTAGAGAAACAACAGATTTTGCTCCGTCTACTAATAAAGTCGGGTCTAATCTTTTGTCAAAATTATTCTCCATGTAATTCATGTTTCCATGCATGTTGGACTCTAACCATTTTTCCAATCTTGGTGCTTCTTCTTCCAAAAACTCAGCTTTGGACACACCACAAAACATAAAGCCCAACTCGTGTGCTTTTTGTTTAATAAGGGTTGTATGTTTTTGTTTGGGCGTGATGTTGTTGTTCTATATTTATCTTCCAGGTCCATCTCCAAATCTCATTGGTCTATCTGTATTACCTCCGTTTCCAGATCCTCTTCCGTCACCACTTCCTCCTCCTCCAAATGGATTTGTAGGCTTAGGACATGGAACTGTAGTTGGTGCACTTGCTTTTATATGTCCAGCAACAAAGCTTTCAATTTCTTTGTTACGAACCATATAAGTAGCAAGCATTGTCATAACACTAAATGTTCTATAATTACTCTGGTATCTATCAGATAACTTTGGATAAATAATAGCTCCGTAATTAAAAAGATTAAACGAATAATCTCCTACTGGTACTTCGCAATTCTTAACTAGTAGAGTTCCTATTGTATCTTTTAAATAGTCAAAAAAATCAGGATCAGTATCTGGAGTCATTACTTTTGTTGAGCCATCTTTCATTTTAAATATTAGTTGCTCTTTACTTCTTGCTTGTAATTCCTTGTCATAAATGGCATGAAAGCACAACATGGAGTTTGTATCTGGAAGTAAATTAACAATAGACTCCGAATATTTTTTCTGCTTTCTTTTAGATAATTTATGAACTCCTTTTTTCTCAATGAATTCCATGAACTTAATTTGGTCATTAGTCAATAGTTGTTTTTTAGCCTCTATCAAACTATCTAAATCACTATAATATTGACCAACATAAGTTGGAATATAAATTCCCATTTTAGCATAACGAATAACGGCTGTGTCAAGAGGAATTGTTTCTATCGCTTTTATGAGCATTACACTCTTAGCATAAGTGTAATCACTGTTTATTTGATAAACCAAAGGAGCGCTAGAACGTATTTGAGCACTTGAGGTTAAAAAGCAAATTGCAAAAAGAAAGAATAAAATTGATTTCATCTTTAAAGTTAAATTATATTTTGGCTTAACTAGCATTAATAAGCTAAGTTAACTAATTGTTCCTTTTTAAGAAGGCTATTGTTAACAGTGAAATTAAATTACTTTTCGTTTTGAAATCTAAAGAAAATTAATTATATTATCTTTATACAATCACAGCTGAAACTCAAAAAGTAAAACAACATACTTAGTAGAAAGTTTAGTTAAATAAAACAAAAAATAATTAATGGGTAAGTCGCAAGAAACATACAACAAGAAAGAGAAAGAAAAAAAACGTTTAAAAAAACGTCAAGAGAAAGAAGCTAAAAAATTAGCTAGAAAAGAAGAGGAAAAATTATCTGGATTGGATAACATGATGGCTTACGTAGATGAATTTGGAAACATTTCGGATACTCCACCAGACCCAACAAAAAAGAAAAAGGTAATTAAAGCCGAAAACATTGTTATTGGTGTACCAGCAAGAGAAGCTGAACCAGAAGTAGATCCAATTAGAAAAGGAGCTGTAGAATTTTTCAATAGTGAAAAAGGTTTTGGTTTCATTAAAGAAGACGAAACAGACGAGAAATACTTTGTACACGTAAGTAGCTTAACTGAAGAGATAGTTGAAAACGACAAAGTTCAGTTTGAACTAGAAATGGGGATGAAAGGAATGAATGCAGTGAGAGTTATTAAGTTATAAGATTTAATTTAAGAATCAATTTTTATAAAACCAGCAAATCAATTTGCTGGTTTTTTTTGTGCCCAATCGAACAAAAATCTATTAATCTCTTATTAATTGTTTATTTTTATTAAAATCGGTTCAACCTAAACAATTAATGTCCAAACTCTATTTCCTATTTATACTTCTAGCCAGTCAATCATAGAAACTAAGGACATACTTGAATTCAATAAATCAATAAATCAAATAACCACAACTGATAATAACATTATTTCAATAAAAGATTTAAATAAAGAAGTTGCAAGTATAATCCCAATAAAAATTGGGACTTTCTGGTAATTTTTACAACTCTCCTTTTATCAACTTTCCCTATAGACAATTTAGAAATATATTAATGGAAATATTTTCAAATGTTTACAATCATTCACAAGATAAAATAGTTACTATTAGAATTCAAGATACCAAAGAGCATCTAATTTTAAAGTTTAAAAACAAAACAGACACATCCACTATTAAAGAATCAAACATTAATTTTAGAGGAAAAGGAATTGATTTTATAAAATCCTTTATAAACAAACAACAATATGGTTATGTCGAATCATCAATCAACAATGAAAATTATCAAATAAAATTGTTCATTGATAAAGAATATGTATTGTAAAATAATGAAAGGCAACAGCTAACAAAGTATAAAAACAATAAGGGGCTAGTGCCAGACCGAGACTTAGTGCATATTAATAAAGACCGACAAATCTATAAAGCTTTGTTCTACAAAGCAAGAGCTTTAATGGGCACAGCTGACAATAAAATGGAGTTCTAAAACAATCCCCCTTGAGCAAACCCTTTATCAATACCAAGGTGTTTGTAGGCTTTTTCGGTAGCTTGCCTTCCTCGGGAAGTACGCATTAAGTAACCTTCTTTTATCAAAAATGGCTCATATACTTCTTCAATAGTCCCATCTTGCTCGCTTACTGCGGTTGCAATGGTTTTTAACCCAACTGGGCCTCCTTTAAATTTCTCTACAATAGCAGATAAAATTTTGTTATCCATTTCATCCAAACCATTAGCATCTACATTCAATGCTTCTAGCCCTATTTTGGTAATGGCTTTATCAATGTTTCCATCTCCTTTTACTTGAGCAAAATCTCTTACTCTTCGTAATAAGGCATTGGCAATTCTAGGTGTACCCCTACTCCTACTTGCAATTTCGTAGGCTGCATCATATTCAATAGGTACGTTTAATATTCCTGCCGATCGTTCTACGATATCTGTCAAAATTTTAGAATCGTAATACTCCAATCGGGAATTTATTCCAAATCTGGCTCTTAGTGGAGCAGTTAATAATCCCGAACGGGTAGTTGCCCCAATAAGTGTAAACTGGCTTAATTCTATTTGAACCGAACGGGCATTTGGTCCCGTATCAATCATGATATCAATTCGGTAATCTTCCATTGCCGAGTACAAGTATTCTTCAATAATTGGGCTCAATCTGTGGATTTCATCAATAAACAAAACATCCCCTTCTTCTAGGTTGGTAAGTAATCCTGCAAGGTCTCCTGGTTTATCCAACACAGGTCCCGAAGTGATTTTAAAACCAACTCCCAGTTCATTTGCAATAATATTGGATAGCGTAGTTTTCCCCAATCCCGGAGGACCGTGAAGCAATACGTGATCCAAAGCTTCATTCCTTTGTTTGGCAGCTTGCACAAATATCTGGAGGTTGTCGGTTACTTTTTTCTGTCCCGTAAAATCATCAAAAGATTTTGGACGCAACACTTTTTCAAACTCCGTTTCTGCGGGTAAAAATTCTGCTTCTTCTCTAAAATCAAACGATTCTTCTTCCATTGGGTTTATTGCTTAGTCAAATATAAAAAAATAGTAGCTGGAAGTGCTTGGATTTATTTATAAAATTCCCTCAGAGCTCTTACTTGCTTTTGATTAATCACTTCAAGTAATTGCTCATCACTGGCATTCTTTACTTTCAGTAAGGAATTAAACTGTTTCAATAAAGCATCTGCCGACTTCTCACCTATTCCTTCAATTTCGGTAAGTTCAGTACCAAGCGCATTTTTACTTCGCTTGTTTCGGTGGTGAGTAATTCCAAATCTGTGAGCTTCATTTCTCAGGTGTTGAATCGTTTTCAGTGATTCAGATTTTTTATCAATGTAAAGTGGTAAGGAATCTCCTGGAAAATAAATTTCTTCCAATCTTTTGGCAATTCCTACAATGGCAATTTTCCCAAACAATCCTAAATCCCTTAGTGCCTTAACTCCCGAACTCAGCTGTCCTTTTCCTCCATCTACAATTATCAATTGAGGCAGAGGTTGATTTTCATCTTGTAGGCGTTTATACCTCCTGTAAACCACTTCCTCCATAGAGGCAAAATCATCTGGACCAACCACAGTTTTAATATTAAAATGTCGGTAATCTTTTTTGCTTGGCTTGGCGTTTTTAAAAACCACACAAGCAGCAACAGCATTTGTCCCCTGAAAGTTGGAGTTATCAAAACACTCAATATGAACTGGCTTTTCTTTCAATCGCAAATCCTTTTGAATCTGATCCACAATACGTTTCGAGTGTTTCTCGGGATCTACAATACTCATTGTTTTCAGTTTATCAAACTTAAACTGACGTACATTATTCAAAGAGAAGTCAATCAGCTTTTTCTTATCGCCAATTTGCGGAATAATCATTTTTACCGATTCATCCAATTCGTATTCCACAGGAATATTAGTAAATATAGTTTTGGATTTACTACTAAATTTAGTTCTTAATTCCAGTATTGCCAACTGTAGCATTTCTTCGTTTGATTCGTCTAGTTTCTTTTTAATTTCGATTGTACTCGACTGAACCACAGTTCCATTAATTACTTTAATGAAGTTTACATAACCCGCATTAATATCCGAATCAATAGTAAATACATCCACATCATTAATACTAGGATTTACTACCGTAGATTTAGATTGGTAGTCTTTAAGCAATTCCATTTTAACCTTGGTTTCTTGGGCTTTTTCGAACTCAAGATCTTCGGAGAACTCAATCATTTGAGTTTTTAAATAATCAATTACATCCTTGGTTTCACCTTTTAGGATTTTTTTAATCTGGGTAATATCATTATCATAACTAGCTTCAGACTGAAGGTTTTCGCAAGGCCCTAAGCAATTTTTTAAATGATACTCCAGGCATACTTTAAACTTACCTTCACCTACATTTTGTTTAGATAGGTTAAACTTACAATTCCTAATTGGGTAAATTTCTTTCAGCAAATTAAGAATAATACGAACCAACTTAACATTGGTAAAAGGTCCAAAATATTCCGATTTATCTTTGGTAACATATCTGGTAGAAAAAACTCTGGGAAACCGTTCGTTCTTCACACAAATATAAGGGTAGGTTTTATCATCCTTAAGTAAAATATTATACCTAGGCTGATGCTTTTTTATGAGAGTATTTTCCAATAAAAGTGCATCATATTCCGTTGGAGTAATAATGTATTGGATGTCTACAATTTTACTTACAAGAACTTTAGTTTTTGCGTATTGATGTTTTTTTGTATTGAAATAGGAACGAACTCTGTTTTTTAAGTTTTTGGCTTTACCCACATAGATTATAACTCCCTTACTATCATAGTAACGGTAAACTCCCGGAGAGTCCGGTAAAATCTTAAGGATGTTGGCTATATTTTCTTTGAGTTCCAAGTATGTTATTTAGTATCAATCTAAAGTAATAATAATCTATAAATAAGATAGAAATAGTAGCAAAATTAGTATTTTTGATAATAAGAAAATTTCTTTTTAAATTTAGAGTACAAAATAAAACCAACCCATGAATATTACCAAAATAATGGTGGCCTCTGATTTCACCACAGTTTCTGACAATGCAATTGACCATGCTATTAAATTAGCTTCTGCAACCAATGCAGAGGTTTATGTTCTTCACATTGCAAGAGAACTTGCAGAGGTAAATACTGCAAAGTTGAAATTAGGACAACAAATTGAAAAAAGAAATCCTGGAAGTATTACAACTCATGTTATGGTTAAAATTGGAAATTTTATTTCTGAAATTGGAAAAGCAGCTGAAGAAGTAGGAGCTCAATTAATTATTATGGGAACTCACGGTCCTAAAGGAATTATACAAACCGTAACTGGTGGTGATGCTATGAAAGTTGTTTCTCATTCGGAAAAACCATTCATTGTAGTACAAGAAAAAGGAATAAAAGAAACTGGATATGATCACATTGTAGTGCCAATGGACATGACAGAAGATTCGAAACAAAAACTGGATGAAGTTGCTGATGTTGCAAAATATTTCAACTCTAAAGTTTATATCATTGCTAAACACGAAACAGACAAAGGTCTTTACGTGAAGTTGAAAAACAATGTGATTTTTGCTAAAAAATACTTTTCAGAAAAAAATATTGAAATGGCAATTACTATCACTGAGCCAAAAACTGATTTTGAAAAGGAGATTATTAAATATGCTAAGGAGAATGATGCTGATTTAATAGCCATTATCAATTCACTTAACTGGAATATATTTAAAAGTTTATTTGCCTCAAGAAGGGAAGAACAAATAATCACAAACGAAGAACAAATTCCTGTTTTGGTTGTAAACCCTGTTGATGTGAAATCGGGTTACACTATGTAACACATAATAAATTGAAAAAAGTAAAGCCATTGAATTAAATTTCAATGGCTTTTTTTGTGCTAATCTGTTAGTAAAGTTTACTATATTCTTTGGTTCAAAGTGGTTCTTTTACTACTTTCGGTAATTAATTTTTGGAAAGAAACTCTTTACCAAAAAACAACAATTTGGAAAACACTCTATGAAAGATTTATTAGACAAATTTGAAAACAAACAACCAGAAATTGTTTTTGAATGGAAAGATTCAGAAACAGAAGCTGAAGGATGGGTAGTAATAAACTCACTAAGAGGAGGAGCTGCTGGAGGTGGAACAAGAATGAGAGTTGGACTGGACAAACACGAGGTAACATCTTTAGCAAAAACTATGGAGGTTAAATTTTCTGTTTCGGGACCAGCAATTGGTGGAGCAAAATCAGGAATAAACTTTGATCCTAGTGACCCAAGAAAAGAAGGAGTACTAAAAAGATGGTACCATGCTGTGGCACCATTATTAAAGAATTACTACGGTACAGGTGGAGATTTAAATGTGGATGAAATTCACGAAGTAATCCCAATGACAGAGGATTGCGGAGTATGGCACCCACAAGAAGGAGTTTTTAATGGACACTTTCAGCCAACTGAACCACAAAAAATTCATAGAATTGGTCAATTAAGAAGAGGAGTTCTTCAGGTAATTGAAGACAATAACTACACACCTAAAGCTGAAAACAAGTATGTGGTTGCAGATATGATTACTGGTTGGGGAGTTGCCGAGTCGGTAAAACACTATTACGATATTTACGGAGGAGATTTAGCTGGAAAAAGAGTTGTAGTTCAAGGATGGGGAAATGTAGGTTCTGCTGGAGCTTATTATTTAGCCCAAAGTGGAGCTATAATTGTAGGAATTATAGACCGTGTTGGTGGACTAATAAACCAAGAAGGTTTTTCTTTAGAAGAAATAAGAGAACTATTTGTGACTAAAAACGGAAATGCATTAGCATCTCCAAATATGCTTTCTTTTGAAGAAGTAAATTCTAAAATTTGGGATTTAGAAGCAGAGGTATTTATTCCTTGTGCTGCATCAAGATTGATTCAAAAAAACCAAGTGGATAGTATGATTAACTCAGGAATTGAAGTGATTGCTTGTGGAGCAAATGTACCATTTGCAGATCAAGAAATTTTCTTTGGACCTATTGCTGAATATTCTGATAGCAAGATTAGTATTATTCCAGATTTTATTGCAAACTGTGGAATGGCAAGAGTATTTGCTTATTTAATGAGCAATGATTTACCGCCAGTCATGAGTGATGCTTCTATTTTTGAGGACACATCTAACATCATAAAAGAAGCAATGATAAACACTCATAAAGTTTCTGATTCAAAAACAAACATTGCAAAAACTGCTTTTGAAATCGCATTAAAACAACTTATATAAAACTAAAATAAATGGGAGTAATAGAATTAACAGTAGTAATAATATTTATTCTTGGGTACCTAGCCATTACTCTTGAGCACAATTTAAAAATCGACAAATTGGTACCTGCCCTATTGATGATGGGAGCAGCTTGGGCAGTAGTTGCAGTTTCGCACTTGCCAGTTTTCGAAATAATAAGCGAAATAAATGAAACTACAGGGAAATTAGAAGGGAAGCTAGAATCAAACGAGCTCGAAAGTATATTAATTCATCACTTTGGAAAGACTTGTGAAATTTTAATTTTCCTAATTGGAGCCATGACTATTGTAGAAATCATTGATTATTTTGATGGGTTTTCTACAATAAAAAAGTTCATCAAAACCAATAAGAAAAGAAAACTCTTATGGATTGTAGCTATATTGGCCTTTATACTTTCAGCTATAATTGATAACCTTACTGCTACTATTGTATTGATTACTATTTTAAGAAAATTAGTAACCAGCAAAGAAGACAGATTGTGGTTTACAGGTATGATAATTATTACAGCCAATGCTGGTGGAGCATGGTCTCCAATTGGAGATGTTACCACTACAATGCTTTGGATGGGGGAAAAAGTAACTACGCTCCATTTAATTGAATACTTAATATTGCCTTCATTAGCTTGTATGGTAGTTCCTACTTTTATTGCAAGTTATTTACCTGCTTTTAAAGGGGAGTTTGAAGCTCCAATTTCTGACGAAAAAACTAACCCTTATGGAGCAAGAATGCTTTACATTGGGTTGTTGCTAATTGTAGCAGTACCAGTTTTCAAAACTCTCACACACCTACCTCCCTACATGGGAATGATGTTGTCATTAGGAATATTCACAATATTTGCAGAATACTTTAGTAATAGAACATTTAGTCTTGCCGATAATGAATCGCATCATAGCCCTGTCCACAGAGCTTTAGGAAGAATTGAAATGCCTAGTTTATTATTCTTTTTAGGAATATTAATGACAGTAGCTGCCTTAGAATCTTTAGGTATGATATTTAAGTTTGGAGAATATGTAGTTGCTGGAATTGGAACAAATCCATTTATATTAATTCTTGGTGGAGCTTCTGCAATTGTAGATAACGTGCCTTTAGTAGCAGCAAGTATGGGAATGTTCCCAAATATGGGAATTGATGCTCCAGAATGGCACTTGATTGCTTATGCAGCCGGAACAGGAGGTAGTATGTTAATAATTGGCTCAGCTGCAGGAGTTGTAGCAATGGGGATGGAAAAAATCTCATTCTTTTGGTATCTTAAAAAAATTGCTTGGTTAGCATTAGTTGGATACATAGCCGGAATAGGTGTTTTCTATTTGATGCATTTATAAGAATTTGATTCTAAATTTTAAAAGCCTTACTATAATTATAGTAAGGCTTTAGATTTTTAGTTTGATTGGTTATTATCTCTTAATCTGAATGTATCCAGTGTAAGGTTCGAAATTGTTATCTCCAGGTCTATAATGTAGAAGTAAGTTCCTTCTGGTAAGATCTACCAATTAAGGTGCTGGTGGTGGCGGAGGTGGTGGTGGAACTGCAACAAATAAAGATGCTAATTCATCTACGTTACCTGCCAATTCCCAACCTGCCATACCTTGTTTCCAAACATGAGTGTCTTTTTTTATCTGACCACCCTCAACCATTTGTTTTAATTGTTCCCAACCAAAAGGACCGCTTTGTTGCCCATTAACTGAAATATTATATTGAACTGATGGAGGAGGAGGTGGTGTTTGTTTTTCTTTGTCTGTAATCAATGCTGATAATTTATCGTTTTTAAAATACAAAAACAATTGATGTTCAATTGGATTGTAATATATTTTTCCATTAGTTTCATTATTATTTCCAAATGAATATTCTTTATTATTAATATTTATTTGAACTATCTCTCTCTCTACCAGTTTATATCGATATTCATAAATGGTATACCCATTTATTTCAGAAGAAAGAATATTATAAGGTTCAATTCCCAATGCTTCATTCACTTCTTGTAAAGTTGAATTTAGTTTTAGCTCAATTATGTTCTCAATCGATGTGAATTTAGCAGCCCTATTGTATGAAACACAACTAGAAATAAGAGATACCGATAATAAACAAATAATAATTATATTTTTTATTTCATATAAATTTATATAAAACTAATTAAATCGAATATCATTTTGTGTTCATATGCTGTTCATTAATTCTAACTTTAAATGAGAAAGGTTCTGTCGCATTAATTATTTTTCAAATGTTTTTCAATAGAATTGCACTTCCTTCAAAAAGTTAAATTACAATTAAACAGAAATATAGGTTTTTCAATTTTTATCAAAAACGACAAAAATCATGAGGTTTTAGTTTAATGCGACAGAACCTAAACAGCAGCTTATTACTGATACTAAAATATTCAAAGTTTTTGATGAAGAAGAATGAATGTGAAAAAATGGATTTTGTAACACCAATTTGAAACACTTGCATAAAAAAAGCCTCCTTTAAAAAGGAAGCTTTTTTTTTGAGCATTTATAGACTCTTAGTAGCGGGAGCCAGACTCGAACTGACGACCTTTGGGTTATGAGCCCAACGAGCTACCAACTGCTCTATCCCGCGATTTGAATTGCAAATATACAACTGTTAAATTAAATTGCAAGACAATCCTCAATTAAATTTAAATAGTAAAAAATGTCTTATACTTTTTTTCTATTTACACATGTACAGACAAGTTTGAAGGCACATAAATCCTTTAGTTAAGAACAATAAAACTTAACATCTTGATGTTTACAATTAGGAAGTATTTAAATAATGAATCATCTTATTAAGTGTACTTTTAACTTGTTAAATAATCAACCAAATTAAACTAAAATGATACAAACAGCAGATAATATAGGGGCAGCAGCTGATACTGCAGGTCAAGCACCAGTTGCAGACATGTCTATAATGGGGATAATTGTAGAATCCAACTCCTGGTATATTTTAATTCCATTGTTATTAATGTCTATTTATGCAATTTATATTTTTGTTGAAAGATTAATGGCTTTATCAAAAGCTGATAAGGGAGAAGATCAATTTATGTCTCGAATTAAAGACTATGTTTTGGAAGGAAAATTAGATTCTGCAAAAAATCTTTGTGAGACTACAGATAGCCCTGTTGCCAGAATGGTTGATAAAGGAGTATCGAGAATCGGGAAGCCAATGCAAGACATTAAAGCATCTGTAGAAAATGTTGGAAAACTAGAGATATCAAGATTAGAAAACAATGTATCTGCATTAGCTACAATATCTGGAATTGCACCAATGATTGGATTCTTAGGAACTGTACTTGGGATGATTAAAGTATTTTATGATTTAAAAAACACTGGAATTAAAGCTAATTTCTTGGAGTCATTATCAGGAGGAATAATGATGGCAATGGTTACTACTGTAGCCGGATTAATTGTAGGAATTTTAGCTTACTTTTTTTATAACTTCTTGGTTTCAAGAGTTTCAAGAGTAGTTCAAAATATGGAAGCTCACTCTATTGAGTTTATTGATATTTTGGAAGAGCCAGGTAAATAATATTTCGACAAACTCAATTTTGCTAAACTGTGAATTGAGATATCGATTACTAAAATTGAATTAATATGGGTTTAATTAGTCAAAACAAAGTGAAAATTGAAGGAGGAATGTCGTCTATGACGGATTTAGTATTCCTTTTGTTAATTTTCTTCATTATACTTTCTGCTTTAGCAAAAAATGCTGTAGATGTAGATTTACCAGAAGGAGGCTCAGTAGCTCCTACCACACAATCTCTTGCTAGTATTGTTGTGAAACCAGATAACACTATACTGCTGAACAATAAAATAATAGATATTTCTGAACTTGAAAGAGCAGTGCTAAAAGCAGTTGCTAACGACAAAGAAAAATTAGTAGAACTTAATGGTGATAAAGCTTCTGATTTTGGGATTGCAGTCGAAATAATTGATATGGTAAAGAAGAACAAACTCAAAATAGCTATAATGACAAAGAAATAAGTTTATGATAAAGAAACTTTTGCACGAAAATTGCGTTATACTGCATTAAACACTTAGTATTATGAGTAAGAAAGAAAAGGAAAATAAACGTTTGGGATTAATCATCTCTAGTGCATTTCATGTAATCGTGATTTTGCTACTTTTTGCTTTTACTCTTACAACAGAGGAAGAAAAAGAGGAGCCGGCAACTATTCTTATGGATTTTACAGCCGGATCAAGCTCTAAGGGAGGAGCAAGCTCTGAGCCTACTCCATCTGAAACAGTTACTGAAGAACAAACTTCAAACACTGACCCCGTAATTACTCAAGAAACTAAATCTCCAGTAAAAAAATCGACCAAACCAAAAAGCACTTCAAGCTCTACACAAACCTCTGAGCCATCAAAAAAACCAAATTCTCAAGCATCAGCAGCAGGAGCTTTTAACGGGAATGGGACTGGACAAAGTGATGGGAATGGAAATGGAAACAATGATGGGATTGGAGATGGTACAAATGGACCTGGTGTTTCTGGTAAAATAGGAAATTTAGGTGCTGGTGATGGAATTGCTCCAAGAGTATCTAATCCAACTAGAGATCAAGAAGGTAAAGTTGTTATAGAACTTACTGTTGATAGAGCTGGTAAAGTTGTTGATGTAAGAGTTTTATCAAGTCATGCTAAAACTACTACAACCGACCCAGTTCTTCTTAATCAAGCAAAAAAAGATGGTTATAGATTTGATTTTAAGGCAGATGGAAACAGAGCCGAATTAAGTAAAGGACTTAGAATCATTAACTACATCTTGCAATAGCATTACTTTGAGTACCTATCAATCTACCTTAGATTATTTATTCGCTCAACTTCCCCAATACCAAAAAATAGGCGGTAAAGCTTACAAAGCCAACCTCAACAACATTACCGATATTTGTGAATTGCTTGGCAATCCACATTTAGCCATTAAAACAGTTCATGTTGCTGGTAGTAACGGAAAAGGCTCTGTTTCGCATATGTTGGCTTCTATTCTGCAAGAAGCTGGTTACAAAGTGGGACTTTATACTTCACCACATCTTAAAGATTTTAGAGAAAGAATAAAGATTAATGGAATCGATATTTCTGAAGAAGAAGTTGTTGATTTTGTATCGGAATATAAAGAGATTTTGACTGATGTAAACCCTTCATTTTTTGAATGGACTGTTGGGTTAGCTTTTCATTATTTTGAAAAGAAAAAAACCGATATCAATATCATTGAAACCGGACTAGGAGGCAGATTAGATTCTACCAACATAATCACTCCAGAAGTTTCGGTAATCACCAATATTTCCTTGGAACACACAGTTATTTTAGGCAATACCATTGAATTGATAACCAAAGAAAAAGCTGGAATCATAAAAAAAGGTATTCATGTTGTAATTGGTAAAACCCAAAAGGAAACGAAACCAATTTTTGAAGAAATTGCTAAAAACCTCAACTCCCCTATTCACTTTGCTGATAAAGAAAAAAGCAAAGAATACAAACTAGATTTAGTTGGTGAAATTCAACAAGAAAACGCCCAAACTACAGTAAAAACAATCAATGTTTTGGAAAGTAGAGGATTCCATATTTCTGAAAAAAATATAGAAGAAGGACTTGCCAATGTTATTGGAAACACCAGATTACTTGGTCGCTTTCAAATAGTGAGTAAAAACCCTACGATAGTTTACGACACAGCCCATAACCCAGATGGAATTAAAAAAGTTGTGAGTGAGATAGGAAAACTATTACCAAATAAGCTTCATGTTGTAATGGGAATAGCTTCAGATAAATCTCATCAAAAGATGTTAGAACCATTCCCAAAAGGAACAGCTTTCTATTTTTGTAGTTCATCCAATGAAAGAGTTTTAAAAGGCGGAGAGCTAACCAAAATAGCTAGTGAATTGGGAATTAAAGGAAACACTTTTAATTCTGTTCAAGAAGGCTTAAACGAAGCCAAAAGCAATGCAATAGATTCTGATTTGATAGTCGTTACAGGAAGCAACTTTGTAGTTGCCGATATCATTTAAAAAATGTCATAAAAAAAGGCTCGATAATTAAATCGAACCTTTTTGTTTTAGTTATTTATTCTTTTACATTGTCTCAAATCCTACTCTTCTGTTCTGAGCTTTTCCAACTAGAGTTCCCTCAGTTGATTCAGGATCAGAAGTGTTTTTGATGTCTTTATCAAATCTATCTTTGCTAATTCCATGACTCGATAAATAATCAGTTACAGCATCAATTCTTCTACTAGCTAAATCTAAATGCATTTCTTCACCTCTTGCAGCTAATTCTTCATCTCCTGTAATGTGTCCAAGTACATTTAATTTTAATTCTGGATTCTTAATCATTGCTTCTGCCAATCCGTCTAAAGTTTCTTTAGCTTCTGGAGTTAAAGTAGACTTTAAATAAGCAAAATAAACTGTTGAGTTTTCTACTACTTCTTCTTCAGTAAATCCATCCATTGAAGTTCTGTTACTACTGTATACAACTCTTTCAATTTCTTTATCATCCACTTCATCACAGTTACAAGAAACTCCTTCTTCTACAATTTTTACAACTATATCATCAATGTAGTAGTAAGCCATTGGTACTTGTGCACCTCTAAAATCAGCTTTCTTTCTAAGTTTTACGAATTTAGTTTCTTTAGTTTCATCAAAGTTACCGATAGTTAAAAATTTCTCTCCTCCTTCAGCTACAAACTCCGAGCACATTGACTCCCAGCTATATCTTTTTTCAAACACCCTATTGTCTTCAACTTTAACTACAGTGTATTTAGGTCCAAGAACTATGTCTTTTTTACCTTCTACTTCAAAAGGTTTTTTTGATAAGTGAGCACCTAAGTTATTCACTGCATATTTAGATAAATCTGAAAGACTTACTTTATATGAAACACAATATCTAACTCCTTTTTCTAATTTTTCTTTCAATTGAGAAAAAACGTAAGTTCTTGGAGATGCCCCTCTATAAGAATAAGCAATAATACCGGCATAGTTTTTACCATCTGCTGCATCTTCCTTTCCATAAATATTTCCTGGAACACCTATTTCGGTTCCGGCTGCATCTTCAGAAAATAAATCTGCTCTTAGCGAAGTTGGAGAAAACCAACTTTCGGCTTTATTAATTTGTTTTAATTTTTTCAACTTTCCTTTAACTCCTTCGAAACTAGGGTTCTCAACTAAGTTTTCGTCTTGAGCATAAGTTGTAGTTGCCATTGCAACTGATAGGAACAATCCTAAAATATACTTTGTTTTCATAATTTTTCTTTTAATTGGTTTAAAAATAACAATCTATTTTCAATTATCAATACTAATTGTGAGGATAATGTCCAATATCTGAAATATAATTTACAAGTTCAATGCCAAAAGTAACAATCTCGTTAGCTTAACGGTTTCTTAACAAATAGAAGAATTAAGCTACAATGAAAAAAGGAACATATAATGACTCTTTATTATATCTCATTATTTTACCAGTTTCCATGTCGTACAAATCTTTACCAATTCCATTTAAAATTGCTTGACCAGCAGCTGTATCCCATTCCATACAAGGATAATCTCTAGGATAAATATCCATTACTCCCTCAGCAATTCTACAAAATTTGATGGCGCTAGATAACTTCTGAAACTCCATTGAATCATAAGTATAAGATTTTAAAACCTCAGCATTTTTATAAAAATCAAATTCTGCTTCGCTTCCTCCAGTAACTATTAGCACCTCTTTGTTTTTGGATGGAGGCTTTAATCGTACAGCATTTTCTATTTGACGAGAAAAAGGTTTTTCATCATCATAATCCAGCTTAAAGGCTCCATACTCGGTACCTCCAAAAAACACTTCCTGACTTACTGGAATATAAATAACACCAAATATGGCTACTCCATTTTCTACACAGCCTATGTTTACCGAAAACTCATTGGTTCTTTTTATAAACTCTTTTGTTCCATCTAGAGGATCTACCACCCATAATAAGTCCCATTTTTTTCGCTCTTCAAAAGTGTCTTCGGTACCTTCCTCACTTAAAATAGGAATTTTTGTAGCTTCTAATATTTCGGATATCACCTCCGAAGAATCTAAATCTGCTTTTGTTACAGGGGAATTATCGCCTTTCAATTTAGTATCGAACTCTCCAGATTCAAAAACATCCATCACAGAAAATCCTCCTTCTATGGCAGCATTTATAGCTCTGTAAAATGGTTCGGGTAGTTCTGTCATCATAACTTATAAACTCATTAATTCTTTAAACTTTTGCGCTTGTCTTCGAGATACCTCTATCTCTTCTCCGGTTTTCAAAGTTAGTTTTAATCCTCCGCTAAACCAATTATCTACTTTACTCACCCACTTTACATTTACAATGTTTTTTCTGTTGGTTCTAAAGAAAATTTTATCTTCTAACCTTTCTTCAATTTTATTTAAAGACCTTAATATCAAGGGCTTGTTATCCTCAAAATGAATTTTAATGTAATTACCTACAGATTCAAAATAACGAACATCTTTTAGAGTTACGAACCAACATTTATCTCCATCTTTAATGAAAATTTGATCTTCTAATGTCAATTTTTCATTAGATATTTTAGACTCTTCTCTATTCAATTCAGAGTTTTCTTCTTTTAATTTTAAGAGAGTTTTTTCTAGTCTTTGTGAGTCAACAGGTTTCAGAATATAATCAAGAGCATTTACTTCAAATGCCTTAATAGCAAACTCATCATAGGCGGTTACAAAAATAACTTGAGGTACATAATCGAGTTCTTCTAGTAATTCAAACCCAGTTTTTTCGGGCATCTGTATATCTAAAAAAACTAAATCGGGCTTCAGTTGTTCTATTGCTTCCTTTGCTTCATAAGCATTGGCACACTCCTTTATCACTTCAACAAAATCGAAAGATGCTAATAAAGAAATTAATTCCTTACGTGCTAATCGTTCGTCATCAACAATTATAGTTTTCATAGTTGCTTTATTTAATTTATTGGAATCACCACTACAGACTTCACAATCTCATTCTCAGTAATAAGCTCAAAGCTAGCAGAGTTTCCGTATAGTAAGCGAAGTCGTTTTTTAGTGTTCTCTACTCCTATTCCTGTTTTCGAAATTCTATCATCATTTAGTTTGCCAGTATTACTAATTTCAATGAATAGCTTTTGGCTCTTAAGCCTTACTTCAATTTTAATCACACCCCCTTTTATTAGTTTAGAGATGCCGTGTTTTATTCCATTCTCAACCAAAGTTTGAATTAATAGCGGAGGAACCAAACAAGGAAGAGCTTTGTCATCAACTTCAGACACAACCTCAAGTCTCTCTTCGTATCTTATTTTCTCTAAACTTAAGTAATCATTTACTAAAGTTAGTTCTTCTTCTAATGTTACCTTTTCTCTTTTGGCATGAATTAGAGAAGCTCTAAGAACATTCGACAATTGAGTAACTGCTTTCTTTGACTCTTCTGGGTTTTCATCTATCAGAGCTCTAATACTATTCATTGCATTGAACATGAAATGAGGGTTAAGTTGTGACCTAAGGTTCTTAAGCTCTGCCTTAGAACTTAATGCCAGCATTTCTAAATTTTTATACTCTTCTTTTCTTGCTTTATAAAACAATAAATATCCAAAGTAAAGTATGCTCCAAATGAAATAAACTATTGCTCCAAAAAATATCTCGTTCCAATTTAAATAGCTAAATTCTAGTGACATAAGAACATTACGCGTAACCGAAATAGAGAACGAAAAAAACACCCCCAAAACACCAGATGCAACCAAAATTCTTAATAATAATGGGCCAATAGATTTAACCAACCATTCATTTTTAGAAACATAAAAACGATACAAATGACTAATTAATAAATTAGTTAAAAACACAATTAGAAGTAATAATACAAAAGGGGTGTTAATACCATTTTGGCTTAGATTGAACAGCCCGATAAGAAATACAAAAAATCCCCAACCAAGTAGTTGAAATATAAAGTACTGAACTCTATAGTTTACTTTTATGTAGGGTAAAGAAGCCATTAGTTAGTTAGAGTTTAAGTAGGAGGTTTTTGGTAATTGTCTTAAGTAAATTTCTACAAAAAAAGCATACAACAACAATGACAATAACAAATGAATTGGCTGTGCAAATGCAGGCATTTCGAAATAATAAAGAATTATACCGAACAGAATTTCTGTCAAAGTGAAGCTTATCAGATAACCTAGTGGACGCTTAAATTTAGAAACTGATTTTAGCTTAAAGAATAAATAAGCTAAAGAAAACACAATCAATAAAGAGAATGACCTATGTACAAAAAACACCCAATCAAAACCTTGCGAAATAAGTTCCCTAGGAGTTCCAGACTTAAACATTACATCAGTTTGTTGTCGAACCTGAGTTCCCAAAACTATTTGCACAAACATTAAAACTATTGCGCCAACTGATACGATTTTGGTTAAAAAAGAAGTCTTAATTTTAGAATCAGCACCATTTATTTCTCTGTAAATGTGAGACAACAAAGCCAACTGAATAATAATCATAACGGTAACTCCCATCATGTGGTAAGTTATCATGTATGGATTTAAATTGGTATCCACTGTAAGCTTACCAAGCCAGGCTTGAAACAAAATGAAGAATAATTGCAATATTGAGAGAATCAATAACCAAGAATTCACTTTCCTTTTGCGAGCTGCCAGCACAATCATAATTAATGCAAAAAAGCCCAACAAAGCCCCAAACAATCTGTTTATGTATTCAATCCAGGTATGTAGCGCATTAAATTTAGCGTAGCTGTGTTTGGTATATTTGGTCCAATCTTTTAAATCAAATGATTCGGATGCAACAAACTTTTCGTTTGCTACCCAAAGAGCTTCTTCTTCAATAACCATTTGCCCTTTGCTAAATTCCTTGCCTGCCGAATAAGCTAATTCACTCTCCATTGTTGGCGGAATTAAATGCCCAAAACATTTTGGCCAGTCGGGACAACCCATTCCTGAACCAGTCATTCGCACTATACTACCAGCAATTATTACCAGAAATATATTTATTAAAACTATCCAGCTTATATTTTTTAATCCTTTCATTATCAATTTACAAACTATTAATAAAATCTGACAGAGTATTATACTCTTCAACTCAATTTTATCTCTAATGGTTTCAGTCTTAAAATTACAATACTCTAGTATAAATAGCTATTAAAAAAACAAAAATTCAAAAGACTAGCAACTAAATATAAAAACATAACTTTGCATCTTGTTTTTGGTACACTTATTGCGACCAAATAACTGAAAAATTTTCATTTCAAATGATTAATAAAAAATACTTATTTATACTCTTCATTTTTGTTCATTCAGTAATGCTTGGGCAATCTGTTAAAGTTCTTCATTATAAGACTAAGGAACCTATCAAAGATGTTCAGGTTCATAATAGAGATAAATCAATTTCATTATACACAAACATTGAGGGGATTGTTAGCCTTAATGATTTTAAAATAAATGAATTAGTCTATTTTTCTCATCCTTCATTCGAAAAAGAAAAGAAATCAATATCACAAATAGTTACAGATGGTTACAGGGTTTTGATGTTTGATTTAATTGAACTCCCAACTATTGTCATTAAACCACCAAGAGAAAATACTCATGAAGATTTTTCTTCGGTTAGAATTGACAAAATAAACAGTTTTGATATTCAATTTTCTTCACCTCAGACTTCGGCTGACATGCTACAAAAGAACAGCAATATTCTTGTTCAAAAAAGTCAAGCTGGTGGAGGGAGCCCAATAATTAGAGGGTTCGAAGCAAATAAAATTTTATTAGTTGTAGATGGTGTAAGAATGAATAATGCTATTTATCGTAGCGGCCACCTCCAGAATGCCATAACTGTAGATCCAAACATTTTGGAAAGTACAGATGTGTTTTATGGACCCGGCTCAGTAATTTATGGAAGTGATGCACTGGGAGGTGTGATTCATTTTCATACTAAAAACCCTATGTTTTCATCAAATGATCAATTACTGATTAGCGGAAATGCATTAGCTCGTTTTGGGACTGCCAATGGCGAAAATACTACTCATGTTGATCTTAATTTAGGAACGAAAAAGTTCGCAAGTTTAACTTCTATTACCTTTTCAGATTTTGAAGATTTTAGAATGGGAAATAACCGAAGTCATGGTTATGAAGACTTTGGAAAAATACTGAACTATGTTACGACCATTAATGGGCAAGATTCTATGGTTGCTAATCCTGACGAGAATATCCACCAAAGAACTGCATTTAACCAACTAAATTTATTGCAAAAATTCAGTTACCAAAGGAATGAAAATTTAAAATTCGGTCTTAATATTCAGTACTCTACATCTAGTCAAATTAATAGATTTGATAAACTAAATGAATACAGAAACGGTAAACTAAGATTTTCTGAATGGTATTACGGACCTCAAAACAGACTATTAACTGCATTTACTTTAGAATCTAAAAAAGAGACTAAACTATTTGATTACTTCACGATTAACTCAGCTTTTCAAAAAATTGATGAAGACAGAATTGAGAGAAGGTACCAAAGCAATATCCTTTCTACTCAAAATGAAGATGTATTTGTTTACAGTCTTAATGCTGATTTTTTCAAACGACTTTCTAAAAAAGAAGTTCTTTATTACGGAATAGAAGGAACACATAATGATGTAAATTCAACTGCATTTGATACCGATTTAAACACCAATATTAATTCGCCAGGGATAACAAGATATCCAAATGGAGAAAATAGAATTACTTCAGGAGCTGTTTATGCAACTCTTGACAAACTTATATCCAAAGAAATAATAATAAACTTTGGAGCTAGATACAATCATTTTATCAATTATTCAGAGTTTTTAGACACTTCACTAATAGGATTTCCATTTAATAAAATTGACTTTAATACTGGTGCTTTCTCAGGAAGTGTGAGTATAAAATATGAAGAAGAAAATGGCTTTAGAGGAGAATTAATTGGTTCATCTGGATATAGATCACCAAATGTAGATGACTACGGAAAGATTTTTGAAAATGACGGGAACCTTGTAATCCCTAACAACCTTTTACGCCCAGAATTTGTATATAATGGAGAACTTAATTTTTCCAAAAAATGGGAGAAAGACGAAAAGGGATATTTGATGGTGAAAATTGCTGGATTCTACACAGTTATAAATAATGCAATTGTCAGAAGTGATTTTGTTCTTAATGGAGAAGATTCAATCCTATTTGAGGGGACTAAGTTAAATTTACAATCGAACCAAAATGTAAGTTCAGCCTATATTTATGGAGGTTCTTTTGATACCAGAATAAACTTCACTCCTTACCTAAGTTTTAATGGATCAGTAAATTACACCATTGGAAAAAATGTAAGTACAAACTCACCTTTAGGACATATTCCTCCAGTTTTTGGAAGATTAGGAGTTACATTTAATAACAAAAGAATTAGAGCTCAGGTAAATTCTCAATTCAATGGATGGAAACAAGTAAAAGACTTTTCGCCTACTGGTGAAGATAATTTAGAAGAAGCAACTATTAATGGTTCACCATCATGGTTAGTATTAAATGCTCATTTATCTGTTAATCTTAATTCATCTTTAAGATTACAAGGGAGTGTAGAAAACATCTTCGACACTCATTACAAACAATTTGCATCTGGAGTTAGTGCTCTAGGAAGGAATTTTAGTATCAGCCTAAAAGCCAGTTTTTAATCTAAATTAGTACTTCAAGAACTTCAATCTATTTCATAAACATCTAGCGTTTTAGCATATCTATTTGTTCCGTAATTTTTGTATCTTTGGTAGTCTCACTTAATGAGTAGAGAAAATAATAATGAGCAAAAGAGCAAAATATAAATACGACCCTAACACACTTCAATACCAAAAAATTGAATTGACTCTTGGCGAAATATTAAAAAAAATACTAAAATATTCTGGAGTAGGCCTTTTGATAGCAGGGATTATTATACTAATCTCCTACCCTTTTATTCAAGATTATTCAACAAGGAAAGCTCAAAAGAAAATTGAATTTTTAGAAAACAATTACCGATCGATAAACTCCGAAATGGATACCATTGTAGCTGTTTTACAAGATTTACAAGAAACAGACAACAACCTTTACAGAGTAATTTTTGAAGCCGAACCCTACAAAAATAATGAGCTAACTAGAGCAAATGTTGTAGAAAAAAAAACTCATGAAGATTATGTAATATCATTAAGAGAAAGACTAATCTCACTTACCAAAAGTGTTGTGGGACAGTCTAAATCATTTGATGAGCTCATAGCTTTAGCTTTAGATAAAGAAAAACTCTTACGAGCAGTCCCATCTATCATACCTATCGAAGATAAAGAGCTTACAAGACTTTCCTCTCCTTTTGGAATAAGAAATGACCCAATTTATAACGTTCCAAAAATGCACTCAGGATTAGATTTTACAGCTCCAACTGGATCTAAAATTTATGCAGCTGGTGATGGAATAATAGAAATTATGGAGTTTAGTTCTGGAGGATACGGTAATCATGTTGTAGTGAATCATGGGTTTGGATACAAATCCCATTATGCTCACATGAGCGAATTCAAAACCAGAGTTGGAAAAAAAGTGCAAAGAGGTGAATTAATTGGTTTGGTGGGTAGCACAGGAAAATCAACTGCACCTCATTTACATTATGAGGTAATAAAAAACGGCAATAAAATTGACCCAATCAATTTCTTTTTTACTGACATAACCCCAGAACAATATCAACAAATAGTTGAAAAAGCAAAAAATACTGGAGGTTCTTCATTAGACTAAAATTTTCATCATCATGATTAACATTGAATTAGACAAAAACAAAATGTACTACTCTATTGGTGAGGTATCCAAAATTTTTGATGTGAATGCCTCTTTAATTAGATTTTGGGAAAAGGAATTCAAACAACTTTCGCCAAAAAAAGCTGAAAGTGGTAAAAGAAAATTCACTGAAAAAGACATCAAAAACATTCAAGTTATTTATCATTTGGTAAAGGAAAAGGGGTATACTTTGGATGGAGCAAAATCTTACTTGAAAACAAGTAAAAATGAAATAAATAAAATAGTTGAAATAGAGTTGAAACTGAATAATATAAAAACTACTTTAGCCCAACTATTAGAATCATGAAAGAAGTAACTATTATAAGACGCGAGCGTTTCTGCTCTGCACACAAACTTTGGAACCCAAATTGGGATGCAAAAAAAAACGAAGAGACTTTTGGCGGTTGTTCCAATCCTAATTGGCATGGCCACAATTATGAGTTGATAGTAAAAGTTGCTGGTGAAATTGAACCAGAAACAGGATTTGTAATGAATCTAAAAACTTTATCTAAAATACTTAAGTATAAAGTGATAGATAAACTAGATCATAAAAACTTAAACTTGGATGTAGATTTCTTGAAAGATAAAAGGACTACAACAGAAGTAGTAGCAGTGGCTATTTGGGAAGAGATAGAGGAAGAAATAAAAATAAAAGGCGGAAAATTAATAAGTGTGAGAGTGAATGAAACTGAAAATAACTCAGTGGAATACTTTGGCGAAAAATAAAAAAATGGGCTACAAAAAAATTGAACAATATGACGATAAGAAAACAGAAAAAATGTCTGCTTTCTATGAGGAAATATTGAAAGACTTGGGTGAAGACCCAAAAAGAGAAGGATTACTAAAAACTCCAGAAAGGGTTTCTAAAGCTATGCAGTTTTTGACTCATGGTTACGATATTAACCCAAGTGAGATTATAAAATCTGCCATGTTTAATGAAGATTACAGCCAAATGGTGCTAGTAAAAAACATTGAACTATACTCTATGTGTGAGCACCACATGTTGCCTTTCTTTGGAAAAGCACACATTGCTTACATCCCTAACGGTAAAATTGTAGGATTAAGTAAAATCCCAAGAGTGGTTGACGCTTTTGCAAGAAGACTTCAGGTGCAGGAAAGATTGACAAACGAAATTAGAGATTGCATTCAAGATACTCTTCAACCACTTGGTGTTGCTGTTGTAATTGAGGCAAGCCATATGTGCATGCAAATGAGAGGTATAGAAAAACAAAACTCTGTTACTACAACTTCTGCGTTTACAGGTACATTTTTAGAGGAAGCAACTAGGCAAGAATTCATAAAATTAGTATCTTCGAATTTACATTAAGTAATTAAAAATGGAAGACAGAAACTCATACAACTCAATACTTGATGCTACCGCACAGGATAAAACAATGGCTAAATCATTTATGGCAAATGTATTTTCGTACATGTTTATGGGCTTATTAATAACAGGGAT
>Ga0307998_1000321_pt1 | contig 28126 bp, 27 predicted proteins | sample Davwhametageno37_FD_203147 | JGI IMG/M metagenome (GOLD analysis project Ga0307998, IMG submission 203147) | Marine microbial communities from Davis Island wharf, Antarctic Ocean - #37 | ecosystem: Environmental > Aquatic > Marine > Unclassified | place: Antarctic Ocean: Davis Island wharf... | reverse complement strand
AATCAGAAATGAGTACAGTTTCGGTTGGTTATCCCGATTGGATTTCGGGTGCCTTTGTTCTTATGCGCTTAGAAGATTATAAAAAATTAGAGTCATGGGACGAATTCTTTTGGATGTACTACGAAGATATCGACCTCAGCAAAAGAGCAGCACAACTGGGAATGAAACGCGTACTCCTAAACAATTGGCATTGTATTCACAACCATGGAGGAGCTTCTAGGAAGAATATCAACACTACGATTTTAACCAAATCTGAAGTTGTTATTTCTTCGCATAAATACATTCAAAAACACTTTGAAGGTGCTGCAAAACTACTTGCTCACAGCTTTATTTTTACGACTACTTTTTTAGAATTAGGACTCCTCTCTTTGTTTTCAAAAGTAAAACGAGGCATGTTTAAAAAACTCCTCGGCTATTGGTTCGGAGCGAAAGCATAAACAAACGCAATCTTTTTTAGACTAAATCAATCAAAACCCTTGGATTCCCCTTTGCTTTTTATAAATTTGTAAAGTAATTTAAATACTGATCCGATGAAAGAGTTATTTGAAGCAATTGCATGGTTATTTGAGAAGGTCTTGTTTTTACCGCATGACATTCTAAGAGAACTCGAATTAAGCAATTGGTGGTTGGCAAACATCATTAACGGGTGCTTCGCAATCGTGATCTTTTCGCTTTTAGTTTATTGGACCATTCAGCTTAAGATTTTTAATGACAAGGGAGAAGAAAATAAAGATCCTTCTGCACATTCGTTTCTATAAATCGAACCCTAAATCTTTTCGGTAGTACATTCCCTCAAAGTCAATTTTATCAAGTGTTTCATAGGATTTAGACAAGGCTTCTTTGTGGTCAGCACCAAAAGATGTTACTGCCAACACTCTTCCACCTGAGGTTTTTATAACTCCCGATTCTATTTGTGTTCCGGCATGGAAGACTACGCTGTCTTGAACCGATTGAATACCCGTAATTGTTTTTCCTTTTTCATAGGCTTCTGGATATCCTCCTGAAACGGCCATGATGGTAGTTGCTGTTCGAGGGTCTATTTGAAGTTGATGTTGATCTAGTGTTTGTGTTCCAACCGCTTGGAAAAGTTCTACCCAATCGTTCTGGATTCGTGGAAATACAACTTCCGTTTCGGGATCTCCCATACGAACGTTATACTCGATCACAAATGGATCGTCGCCAACCTTAATCAGCCCAATAAAAACAAAGCCCTGAAAAGGTAAGTTGCTTTTTTGAAAACCATCTATAGTGGGTTTGATCACGCGATCTTCAATTTTCTTTATGAATTCGGCTGAAGCAAAGGGTAATGGAGATATTGCTCCCATCCCTCCGGTATTCAACCCGGTATCGCCTTCGCCTATGCGTTTGTAGTCTTTCGCCATCGGAAGGGTGAGGTAATTTTTTCCGTCTGTCAGGACAAAACAAGAAAGTTCTATTCCGTCCAAAAACTCTTCGATCACTACTTTTTCAGAAGCTGCACCAAATTTTTTTTTAACCAACATTTGACGTAATTCGTGTTGTGCTTCGGCAAGGTCTTCTATAATCAAAACACCTTTCCCAGCAGCTAAACCATCAGCCTTAAGCACATAGGGTGACTTCATTGTTTCTAAAAAACGACAGCCATCTTCTACCGTTTCGGCAGTAAAACTAGCGTACTGTGCCGTAGGAATGTTGTGGGCTTTCATAAATTCTTTGGCGAATTCTTTGCTTCCTTCCAAGGTAGCAGCAGCTTTCTGTGGGCCTACTATTGTAATTCCTTGCAGTTTTGCGTCAGCCAAAAAAAAATCGTGAATCCCATTGACCAACGGGTCTTCTGGACCAACAATAACCACACGCACGCTGTTCGCTAATACGGCTTGTTTAATGCCTTCAAAGTCGGTTACGCCGATGTCTAGGTTGGTTGCTATTTCATGGGTGCCTGCATTTCCAGGGGCTACAAAAAGTTTCCCGCAGTTTGGGCTTTGCGACAATTTCCATGCAATCGTATGTTCGCGTCCGCCGCCGCCAATGATCAAAATATTCATCTGTTTCTTTTTAACTCGGCAAAGATAAAGAGTCTCAAGGAATCAAGGGCGGTATTTGTTGGAAAGTAAGAAGGGATGGGTCCTGGGTTTAGGGTGAAAATATTTTCAGCGGTTTTGTGTATGGTTAGAATTGCTTTGGAATTATTCAGATGCGTAGCTTTCAATAGGACAAGATATTCCTTTTCTTCAGGAATTAGTGGAATTCAAAATTCAATTGTTCCAATGAAAAAAATATAAAATGGTTAGATCGATTGATATAGTTAACTTCATTTAAAATGCTTTCCAACAGATTGTTTAAGAAAGGTATGGTTATGTGTCTGAGAATTTCCGCAGGAAAAACGGAGTGACTAAAAAGACAGTAACTTTTAGATTTAGTACTATACTTAAGTTATATTTATATTCAACTTAATTTAGTGTTTTGATTAAATTTTAATTTCCTTCGTTAAATTAAATTTCCATTTCTAGTAGATTGGTCATTCATTTACAGACAAAAATTGCTAAAATTAATTGAATGTTTGAATCTTCTAAATCGAAAGGCCTTGTCCAAAACACCACTCTAAGGGAACTTCATCAATTGTTTTAGACTTATGTCCATTTGTAGTGAGTGAATAATGCCAAGGAGTATCAATGTGTGTCGTGGCATGCAAACCCATGTTCTTTATGGTATCAGCTGCCCACCCAATAAAGTTTTTTAGAGATAATCGAAATGGTAACCTTAAAAAAACAGATCAATCATTTCGCTTTTCTATGGGGTTTATGTTTTATTTTGCCTTTAATAAACCATGGATCCAACTTATTGTATTGAATTGGTTTTGATAGGTCTATAATTTTCATTACACCATTTTATTATCGCTTACTAATGTAGAAAATACATGTTAAATGGAAAATTCGCTCTAGATACAGAGAACGCTAAAACTTTAAAAATTCTTTAGGGCCGTCCAATGGAGAAATAAGAAATCCCTGCAGCTTCCATTTCTTGTGGATCAAAAACATTACGCCCGTCGAAAATCAAGGGTTCTTGCATGCTGCTTTTAAACAAAGGAATGTCAAGGTTACGGAAGAAGTTCCATCCCGTAAACACAATAAGCGCGTCAGCATTTTTTAGGGCTTCGTTTGATTAGTTAGCATAATGAATACGATCGCCAAAGTGCTTGCGGGTATTCTCAATCGCTACCAGATCGAAAACAGTAAAACTAGCCCCTTGTTTCAGTAGGATTTCAATTACATAAAAAGTCTGTGCTTCTCGCACATCGTCGGTTCCTAGTTTAAATAAAAAAATCACCAGAGGGCAAATTTCTTGCCTTTCAAAGCGCCTTTAAAATAAGATACTATTTTGGTGATAAATACTTTTTTTGGTAAGTATTTACTTGGTAAACAGCACTTAATATAGCAAAAGGTTGCTCCAAATCATCCCACAATTTTTTAAGGGCTTTTACATCTTTTGGAAAACAAGAACCCCCATATCCGATTCCGGGAATCAAGAAGCGATTTCCGATCCGATCATCACTCCCCATACCCTAACAAACGTGATCGAAATTAGCGCCTACCAATTCGCAATAATTGGCAATCTCGTTCATAAAACTAATCTTGATTGCCAAGAAAGCGTTGGAAGCATATTTGATAAACTCTGCAGAAACACAATTCAATATTTGATAACGGTTGCCTACTCGCATAGAGGAAGCATATAGTTTTTGTGATTATGCAATGGCATGTTCCGATGAAGATCCTATCTCACCCTATTGTGGTTTGATAAAATCTTGCACAGCAAAACCTTCTTTCAAAAATTCTGGGTTGGCAACTACGTCTACCGAATCAGCACAACTGGTATCGAAAAGTTCTTGAACCTGACGCGTTGTTCCGACCATTACGGTGCTTTTATTGACAATGATTTTATAATCCGTAGCCAAGGCTGCAATTTCTTTAGAAACTTGAAGCACATAGCTTAAATCCCATCCCCGTATTCTAACTCTGGAGAAGGTAGTGCAAGGAAAATAAGCTCCGAAAAAGCAACAGCATCGGGAAAGTCGAACGAAAAATGCTAACAATTGGCTGCTTGGTTACTTTGAAAAAGTGTTTCTAGTTCGGGCTCATAAATCGGAATTTCACCAGCCTGCATGGATGTTATTTTTCTTGATTATTATCTACACAAGGACTTGATTTCCGGTTTCTGAAAAGCAGGTTCCCGTTAATAAGCCTACATATCCTTATCCTATAACCGCTATTTTCATACTCTGTTTTATGTTTGTACTAGAGCGTAAGATCCATCCGTATCGTATGTTTATGCCTTCTTTTTGTTCTTGATTTTATTCCACCGATATGCACGAATAAATTTCCCTTGGTCGGCATCGATTAAGAACGGTTGCTGTTCTCGTTTTGCGTTTCGATATCCACGAAGTAGGTAAAAAAAAGTGGAAATACTCTTTTTTAGAAATGCATTTTTAAGACTCGCCAAAATAGAAAGCAACCAGCCGTAACGCAATACATAGAAAGCTGCTCCTTGAAACTGTGCTGCTCGAGGCGCATATCCTGCTCCTAAGGGGCGTCTGTGTTTTACGTGAAGATTTGAGAGTGTTTGAATAGAAAAGCCAAAATAGCGCGCCAAAAGCTCGTCTACAGTGTCCCATCCCATAGCTGGACGAAGCCCTTCGATTGCTGCAAAGCAATCTTTCGAGTAGGCTTTAAATGCACCTCGAACGTGGTCGTGACCCATGGGGTGGTTCAATGCCCAATCTCCTGAGGTGTTTTGTTCGTAACAAAAGCCGCCTGCAATTCCAACTTTCGGGTCTTCAAAAACAGCTAAAATTGTTTCAAAATAATCCTTGGGTAAAAATAAATCCGCATCTAATTTAACAAGGACGTCATAGGGTTTCTTTAGGTGTGTGAGTCCAAAAGCAAATGCAAGAATCACTTTGGAACCCGGTAAATGTGCTGCTTCAGATGCATGATTTACGTACCTAATGTTTTTGTGTGCTGCAGAAAATCGCTGCATGATAGTTTCCGTATCATCGGTAGCGTTATCGTTCACCAAAATAATTTCTAAAGCAGAAACCGTTTGCTCGCAAAGCGATTGTAGCGTCCCTTCTAAAAAGTTCACTTCGTTGTGCGCAGGTATGATTACACTGTAGGTTTTCAAAATTTCTTATTAGAAAAAAGAGGACTGTATATCGGACGAACTGCTCCACCGCCTGGTGTTATAATCGGTGCAACGGTGACTTCAAGTTGATGTTCTTTTATAATTGCAACTGCCAAGTCATACCAAGTCATGATCTGTTCATCCGAAAAATGATAAAGCCCGTATTCAGGTTCTTTTTTTATCATATTTAAAAGAAATTCTGCCAAATGCGCAAAATCGGTTGGAGTGCCGACCTGGTCATTAACAACAGTCAACGGATCACCTTTTTTGGCTTTATTTAGAATGGCGCTATAAAAATTGGCCCCTTGGGTTTTACTATATAACCACGATGTTCGTACGATATAAAAAGCGGCTGCATTTTGCTGGATATAGTACTCGCCCTGCAACTTGCTTTTACCGTATTGATTGAGAGGCGCTGTTGGGTCCGTTTCGACATAAGGTGTTTTTTTTGTGCCATCGAATACATAGTCTGTAGAAATATGCAGCAGCGTAATCTGTTTTTCGTTACAAGCCACAACTAGATTTTTAACAGCTTCTAGGTTTAAAGCTCGAGCTGCGTCAATTTCTGTTTCTGCGCCTTCAACATTAGTATAAGCTGCACAATTGATACAGAAGTCGAAACTTTGTTTTTCCAAAAAAGAAGCGATCGAGTGGGTGTCAGTTATGTCTATTGCTTCTCGTCCACAGAAAATCCATTGATCTTCTGATCCCAAACTTTGCTGTTTGAGGGTTCTACCTAATTGGCCGTTGGCTCCAGTAACTAAAATCCGTTTCACAGAGTATAATTTTTAAAGGTTGGCCAAAGGTGGTCTTTATCACTTAAAATTTGTTCTGCTTGTGGAATACCCCAATCGATGTTCAGCTCTGCATCGTTATACAGAATGCCGCTTTCCGTTTCCGGGTGATAGTAAGCATCTGTTTTATAAAAAACAACTGCTTCTGGGCTTAGCACTCCATAGCCGTGAGCACATCCTTTAGGAACATATAGTTGTTCTTTGTTTTCCTGACTCAGTATAGCAGTAACTACTGCTCCAAAAGTGGTGCTTTCTTTTCTTAAATCAACAACAACGTCCAAAATGGTTCCTTGAAGTGCGCGAACTAATTTTGCTTGTGCATGCGGCAAATCTTGTAAATGCAACCCGCGAACAACCCCATAAGTCGAAGAAGCTTCGTTGTCCTGAATGGGATTAAAAATCATTTTAGTTAATGCTTCAAAACGTTCTTTTTGAAAACTTTCATAAAAATAACCGCGGTCATCTTTAAACACCTTTGGCTTTATAAGCCAACAATCTGCTATTGAGGTTTTTTGAACATCCATATTATTCTGAAATCAGCGATTTTAAATACATGCCATAAACTGTTTTTTCAAGCTCATCTGCTAAAAGACTTAACTGCTTTTTATCGATAGCGGCAGACTGGTAAGCGGCCGCTTCTATAGCTCCGATGAGTATGCCTTGTCTGGATTGAATTACTTGTACAAACTGACTGGCTTCCATCAACGATTCGATGGTACCTGTATCCATCCATGCAGTGCCCGGATCTAAAACCTCAACATGTAAGCGGTTTTCGTCCATATATAGGCGGTTAAGATCTGTAATTTCTAATTCTCCTCTTGAACTTGGAGAAAGTTTTTTTGCTTTTTCGACCACGGTATTATCATAAAAATAAATTCCTGGGACAGCATAAGAAGATTTTGGATGCGTTGGTTTTTCTTCAATATCGATTGCTTTTCTGTTCGTATCAAATTGAACGATTCCATACCGATGGGGATCGCTTACTTTACTGGCAAAAATCATCCCGCCTTCGTAAGAGGCGTGTTTTTTTAGTTGCTCTATAAAATGGGTTCCATAAAATAAATTGTCTCCCAAAATAAGTGCAACAGGATCGTTTTGTATGAAGTCTTCTCCTAAAATAAATGCTTGCGCCAAACCGTTTGGTTCTACCTGTTCTACATAACTAAAAGAACATCCGATTCGTGAACCATCGCCCAATAAGCTTTGAAATAAAGGCATATCTTCTGGGGTGGTAATGATCAAAATTTTGTGAATTCCTGCTTCTATTAAGGTTGCCAAGGGATAGTATACCATGGGCTTGTCATAGATGGGCATGAGTTGCTTGCTGACCGCTTTAGTCAAAGGATATAATCGTGTTCCTTTCCCTCCTGCTAAAATAATTCCTTTCATCTGTTCCTTTTGTTTAGGTAATGTTCTACCGTAATCTGAAGTGCTTCTTCAAAAGAAGTCTGAGCGCTCCAGCCTAATTCATTCTTGATTTTAGTTGCGTCAATTGCGTATCTAAAATCATGGCCTAGGCGATCGGTAACATGTGTTATTAATACAGCGTAAGATTCTCCATTTGATCGCGGTTGTATGCTATCTAAGATTTTAACAACGGCGGCAGAGAGAACCAAGTTTGTTTTTTCGCTATCGCCTCCCACACAATAAACCTCCCCTAAAGTTCCTTTTTCAAAAACAGTTTGAATGGCAATACAATGATCGAGTACAAAAAGCCAATCCCGAATGTTTTTTCCCGTTCCATAAATGGGAATAGGTTCTTCTTGGATTGCTTTTCTAATAATCGTAGGGATTAATTTTTCTTGATGCTGGTACGGTCCAAAATTATTGGAACAATTGGTCGTTACAACGGGCAAGCCATAGGTATGAAAATAACTTCGAGCCAAATGATCGGATGCTGCTTTGGATGCGCTGTAAGGGCTATTGGGTGCGTAGGCTGTTTTTTCAGTAAAGGCTCCTTTTGGGCCTAAAGCACCATAAACCTCATCGGTTGAAATATGGTGAAAACGAGCATTTGTGTATGCTACTTTCTTGATTTGATTTGTATCCAACCAGGTCTTTCGAGCAGCTTCTAAAAGCTGAAAAGTTCCCATAATGTTGGTTTCTACAAAAGTCTGTGGACCACTAATCGAATTATCAACATGAGATTCTGCAGCAAAATGAACTACTCCTTGAATGTTGTTTTCTAGAAATATTTGACTTAAAAGCTGAGCATCACAAATATCTCCTTCGATAAAGGTCAATCTAGCGTTACTGTCCCAGCGTTTTAGTGCGTCTGGATCAGCAGCATAGGTTTTCTTGTCTAAAACCAATATGTTTTCGAGAGGCTTGGCCTCTAGAATATAGTCAATATAATTTGATCCTATAAATCCTAACCCTCCTGTGATGAGTGTTTTTGCATCCATTTTATTAGGCTTTTTGCAGAGCGTCTGCTATTTTACGATCGTTGGCTAAACGTGGAACTTTGTTTTGTCCACCCAGTTTGCCTATCGACTTCATATACTTTTCAAAACCTTGTTTTATGATAGGCTTTATAACTAATTTACGTAATACTTTACCTTGAATCAGATCCTGATAATACACATTTTGCTTTTCCATTTCTGCATCTAAAGCGGTCTCAAATATTGTCATGTCTTCCGGCTCTTGATCAAATTCAATACACCATTCGTGATAAGGTAAGCCTGTTTCTGGCTTTACTTGCGGGGCGACCGTAAACTCTCGGATTCGAACGAGTGTGCCTTCTGTTGCTGCCTTTAGTGCCGTTTCTACTTCCTTTCCAATGACATGTTCTCCAAAAGCAGAAATAAAATGTTTAATTCTTCCTGTTACCACCAAGCGATAGGGCGCTATAGAAACAAAACGAACGGTATCTCCAATGTTGTAAGCCCATAAACCAGCAGTGGTAGAAATTATTAGGGCATAATTAACTCCTATTTTTACTTCGCCGAGGGTATGTCGTTTTGGGTTTTCTTGTTGTATTTCATCAACACGAATAAACTCATAGAAAATTCCATTATTCAAAAGTAAGAGTAAGCCTTCTTGATTGGGAATGTCTTGATAAGCAAAAAACCCTTCAGAAGCTGGAAACAATTCTAAGGTATCAACTGAGCGACCAATGAGGTTTTTAAAAACACTTTTATACGGTTCAAAATTAACTCCTCCATAAACTAAGAGAGAAAAGTTTTTAAACAGATCACCAACATTTTGATTGGTTTGACTTTTTGTTTTTTCAAAATACATCTGAACCCAAGAGGGAATTCCTCCGATCAGCGTCATGTTTTCGGGTATTGTTTCTGCTACAATAGCTTCCACTTTTTCTTCCCAATCCTCGATGCAGTTAGTTTCCCAACTTGGCATGCTGCTTTTTTGCAAGTAAGAAGGCACATAGTGTGCTGCAATTCCTGATAAACGACCCAAAGCAATTCCATTTATGTGATCCAGTTCTGGACTACCTTGGACAAAGATTTGTTTGCCCTTTAAAAAATCTGCCTTTCCTGTATAATGTATATACGTAAGTAAGGCGTCACGTGCTGCGGTAATGTGCGTTGGCATAGATTCCTCGGTAATTGGAATATATTTAGCACCAGAAGTTGTTCCGCTTGTTTTAGAAAAATAAATTGGTTTTCCTGGCCATAAGACATCTTCTTCGCCAGCAACAATTCGATCTACATACGAGCTTAAAGCTTCATAGTCTCGAACAGGAACCTGTTTAGCAAAATCGGAAGGTTGTGTGATGGAAGAAAAACTATGGTCTTTCCCAAAAAGGGTTTTACTGCCTGATGCAATAAGTTTTTGAAAAGTTTTTTGTTGTGCCTTAACGGGATTATTTACCCATTTTTGGTTTTTTTTAAAGATGACTTTAGCAAATATTTTTGCAGCTAATTGCTTCATTCCTTTGTATTGTTATTTAGAAAAGTCAATAAAACTCTCGGGGTTCATGGGATATCCATCACTCCAAAGTTCAAAATGTAAATGCCAACCTGTGGATAATTCTCCCGTATTTCCAGCGGAAGCGATCACTTCTCCTACGACTACAAAATCACCTTGTTGTTTGCTCAACGAGGCGTTGTGTTTGTATGCAGAAATCAAACCGTATGGGTGTTCAATAATTATTACATAGCCTGTACCTGCTGTCCATTCAGAGAAAATAACAGTTCCCTCAGCAACTGCTTTTACTGGAGCATTTTCTTTGAGTACAATATCAACCGCATAATGTTTATTCGTTGGATCATAGGTTTGCGATAAATCACCTTGGGCTGGAGGAAACAGAACAAAGTCTACTTTATTCTTTGAGATTCCTTGAAAATTATACTTGTCTTCTTGATCTACAATGGCCCTTAAAAGAGAATCATCTATGCTGGTTGAAACAATTGCTTTGGTTCGTTTAGAAAAACTATCCGACTCTATACTTCTCTCTTGTAGTTCGTCGAATTTAAGATCGCCTACGAGTACCTGTTGAATGGAATTTAAATATCGGATGGATTGATCATATGCTATGCTTAATGAATCCAGTTTTATTGCGTTTTCTGCAGCCTGCGCTCGCATTGCAGTAGAAGAATAGCCAGGCATAAATTCTTTGAGTGGGGTTGAAGCAATTAAGAGTACCGTTCCAGTCACAAAGACCGAAATTAAGAGAATGGAAATAATCATAACATTCAAACGAGTTAAACGGAAGTACAGTTGTTCTTCATACGTTTCTTCGTTCAAAACAACTAAACGGTACTTGTTCAACAGTTTTTGCTTTAATTTTCCTCTTTTTTTTGATGCTTTTCCCATGATCTCGTACAAATATAAAGAAACCCTTGGTTAAAAATTACTGCTTTCCCTGATCAAAATATGGATTCCCTATAATAATTCTTTTTACATTTGTTCAAAATCAATGATATGATAAGTTCAGTAGTTTATTTAGGAATGATTGGAGGCCCTCAAATAATACTCGTCGTCCTTGTAGTTTTATTACTTTTTGGAGGTAGAAAAATTCCTGAATTGATGCGTGGGCTAGGAAGCGGTATTAAGGAATTTAAAAATGCCACAAAAGAAGATGAAGACGATGCTTCTAAAATAGAAAAGAAGAAAGATTAATTCTTTTCTATTTCCTTTTGTTTAAAAGAAGATATGATTGTGTTTAGTTCGAACATGTAATCTCGCTTGCCTAAAGATGGAGCAAAAGCAAAACCTTCAACAATGATCCATCGATCATTCTTTTTGTCTCTGACCTTATAATTAACAAAGGGTCCAGCCATAAAATCTTTTTTCACTTCCCACATTCCTTTAGTCAAATAAGCTTCTTTTCCATCCAATTCTGTTTTAAAAAGATAGGGAAGATAGGCTTCTTCCGTAATCATGTAACTACCTGGTAATCTACCAGGGACATATAATTTTCCAATAGAATCGCGCATATTCTTTATTTGAGTTAACGGATTCGAAGACACGGAGTTTAAGGGAAGCGTATATACAATCAGATTTAGTGTTCCTTTTTGTACAGGTTTTTCAATCCAAATAAAGTTGTGTGTGTCTTTAACGGTTTTATAAGCCGATGGGTACGTAAGGCTGATATTAAACCGATCTTCGAGTGTGTTTTCTTTAGCCTTTGATTTATTAATCCTTCTGAGCTTCTCCTTGCGTTCATTTTCCTGAAACAAGCCCCGGATAAGGGTAGCATTTTCACGTACATATTCTGCCATAAGTTCTTGATCTTCACCCTTAAAAAAAGCAACAATCTGGGGCTTAGCAAATTGATCTTGTCTCAAATCAAAAGTAGCCAAGCTGTCCTTTTTAAACCACAGAATGTTTCGACTGTTTCGTGCAAAACCATCAAAAGCTTTTGGATGCAGTTGCGTTAAAGAAAAACGAGGTTCGTCCATGGGAAGACCTTCATAAATCGTAGCAATTTCGTCACGAACTGCATCCCCTAAAACACCTTCCCATTGTGCGTTATTCATCACAACAGTGACCTGGTTTAGGTTTCCATTGGAGTCTGGCACATAACGTTGATCTTTTTTTGAAGAACATGACGTAGCAATAAAAGCTAAAATGAGGATGTATTTTTTCATAGGAATTTTCCGTTTCTTAAATTGTAATATACGCAAAAACCATCCCAATAGCCTTACTAAAAAACTGTTGGGGTTCTAGTCTCTCAAAGCAGCAATTCCTGGAAGGTCTTTTCCTTCGAGGCTTTCTAACATAGCTCCTCCACCTGTAGAAACATAACTTACTCGGTTTTCGAAACCAAATTGTTTTACTGCAGCAACAGAGTCTCCACCTCCTACTAATGAAAAAGCGCCTTTTGAAGTGCTTTGAGCAATTGCTTCTCCTAGAGCGATAGTTCCATTAGCAAAGTTTTCAAATTCGAAAACACCAACAGGTCCATTCCATAGAATGGTTTTAGATTGTGCAATAACAGCGGCAAATTTTGCAATACTTTCTGGTCCCGAATCAAGTCCCATCCACTTTTCTGGAATAAGTCCAATGGCAGTGATTTGACACTTAGCGTTGTTATCGAAATCGTCTGTACAGACAACATCGATTGGTAAATGAATTTGAACATTTTTAGCTGCGGCTTGTTCCAATAAGTCTTTTGTGTATTGAAGATAGTCGTCTTCACAAAGGGAATCTCCAATACTTCCACCTTGAGCTTTTATAAAGGTATAAGCCATTCCGCCGCCAATAATAAGGTGGTCAATTTTATCAAGAATATTTGCAATGATTGTTATTTTGGAAGAAACCTTTGCGCCACCTAAAATCGCCAAAACAGGATTTTCGCCAGACTTCATTACCTGATCAATAGCTTTTACTTCTTGTTCTAATAATTTTCCAAAGGCTTTTTTGTTTTGAAAAAAAGAAGCAATTATTGAAGTTGAAGCATGCGCTCTATGTGCGGTACCGAATGCATCATTTACATATACTGACCCTAAGTTCGAAAGTTGTTTCGCAAAATCTTTGTCTCCTTGTGTTTCTTGGTCGTAAAACCGAAGGTTTTCTAATAATAAAACCTGTCCATTCTGAAGCGCATTGGCAAGTTCTTGAGTCGTTGTTCCTATACAATCTTGAGCAAAATTAACTGGTACTTCTAAAATATCGGAAATGGTTTGTTGAATTTGCTCTAATGAAAACCTGAGGTCTTTGCCTTTTGGACGACCCAAATGTGACATTAATATACAACTGCCTCCTTTAGATAAAATGTAATCGATCGTGGATTTTGCAGCACGGATTCTTGTATCATCTGTAACTTTACCCTCCTCGTTTAAAGGAACATTAAAGTCTACACGGATTAAAACTTTTTCATTGTTGAATGAAAGTTTTTCAAGGGTCCTCATCATTTATAATTTTAGGTCAAAAATAAAAGAATTAACGGAAACTTTAGCAGAGAGAACCGAAAGGTTTTTAAAATTAAAATTAGATTATCTTTGAAAATGTTTATCAATCAAATTCTTGGACAAGAACCACTAAAGAAAAAATTAAATTCTTCTTTAAAATCAGGTCATATTCCTCACAGTCAGTGTTTTATAGACAGTTCGGGGCGTGGAGGTCTTGCACTAGCTGTTGCTGTTGCACTTGAGATGTTGTGGGACAAAGAAAGCCTTGCATCTCACGTAAATAAGGGAAAGGCGGCCTCTTTTTTTCTTGAACATCCCGATTTACACCTTATTTTTCCAGTAGCAACATCTCCTTCTGTTAGCAGCAAACCCAAATGTTCTGATTACATAAAACAATTTCGTTCTTTTGTGAGTCTAACTCCTTACAGTGGATCTAGCGACTGGATGATTTCGATAGGATCTGAAAACAAACAAGGAAATATCAGTGTAGATGAGGTCGATATTCTTTTTAAAGCTTTGAATTTAAAATCTTTTTCTGGCGGTGCCAAAGTTTGTGTTCTGTGGGGGGTTGACAAATTGAACATTCAGTCCGGAAATAAACTGCTAAAATTAATTGAGGAGCCGCCAAACAAAACCTTCTTTATCTTTGTTGCGACGAACGAATTGGACTTATTGCCTACTATCAAATCACGGTGCCAGCTGTCTTCATTAAAACCACTTAGCAAGGATATCATCAAAGATGAATTAATGAGCAAAGGGTGTGAAGAAAACCTTTCAGTCTTTTATGCTGATAATGCGGAAGGAAGTTTGGGTAGAGCTCTTGAGTCATTCCAAAACATAGAACAACAAAGAGAATATGAAGCTTTATTTGTTCAATGTCTTCGTGGTGCGTTTAAAGCAAGCGGAAATAAAAGTGTTGTAATCGACTTGATGAGTTGGGCAAATACAATGGGTTCTTTAGGGAGAATGCTTCAAAAAGAGTTTCTTTTATATAGCCTTCATTTCATTCGTCAAGCGTTATTGGTTTCTTATCAAACGTCGTCTATAGTTCATTTTCGATCGCTCACTGGTTTTAAAATAGAAAAATTCGCTCCATTTGTTCATAGTGGTAACGCACAGGAGTTGATCGAATTACTAGAAGAAACTTGTTATGCTGTAGATCGTAATGCGAATGGGAGAATCCTTTTTTCAGACTTTGCCTTGCGAATGACCCGCATCCTCAACAAGAAAGAATTGTAATTATTTAGTCTTGCGGAATAGATAAACCAGAGAAGAATACTCCCCGGTCTTTTTTGCTTTCCAATTGGATTGTAATCCTCTAAAAATCCCTTTGATTAATGCAAATCGAGACCCTTTATGTTTTTCGGAAACGTATGCAATATAAAGTGCGTCCAAAATGAGTGGGTGCTGCGCTATGAGTTCAAAACCATTAGGCTCAATCAACTGTTTAATTCCCCTCTGAGAAAAGTGCCAAAGATGACGTGGAACATCAAAGGCTGCCCAAAATTCTTCGTAGTGCAAAGCGTCAAAAGCGTTAAGGTTTGGAACGGCAATTAATAGTATGTCGTTTGTGTTAAGTCGCTTCTGTGTCTCCTGAACACATTGATCTAAGTCTGAAACATGTTCTAAAGCATGCCACATGCTAATCAAGTTGAATTTTTCTTGAGAAAGTTTTTCCCATGACGCTGCAACGGTTAGGTTTTTTCTTGTTGCTTGATCTCGTGCATTTACACTTATTTCAATACCAAAAGATTTATACGATTGGCTTGATGTGAATTCCAAAAACCCTCCTGTTCCGCAACCATAATCTAAAATTGTTGCATCGATTGGAAGCAGTTTTTTGAACATGTTATGCTTGATGCGAAACATGTATTTACGCGCTAATCGGTATAAAAATCCAACGATATTTTGTTGGGATTCATTGTGAGAGATATAGGCGTCTGATTCATAATATAATTCTAGCTTGTCTAAAGCTGGCTGCGGATGGGTAGCGGCAAAACCTTTCGACTCATCCCAGCGTATAGAGAAGGTTTCTCCGGAAACCAGATAGTCTTGGGTAGAACAAAGATCCTTTTTCATACACGCTTTATTTATGTTCCACGTGAAACATTACCGTCCTAGTTTTACCAACAAAACAGAGATGTCACTTGGTTTGATACCGCTTATTCGTGAAGCCTGCGATATGGTTTGAGGTTTAATTTTGTTTAATTTCTCCTTTGCCTCGTAGGATAAAGAAGCAAGAATATCATAATCAAATGAAGCTGGAATGTTGACGGCTTCGAGGCGATTGAGCTTGTCGGCATTCAAACGTTCTTTTTCAATATAACCAGAATATTTGATTTGTACCTCAACTTGTTCTTGCACATCTTGACTGATGTTATGTTGATTTATAAACTCGGAAACCGCTGAAAGTTTGCGCATGTCCTTCAAGTCAATCCCTGGACGTGAATAAATCTTAACCATTTTGTCTGACTGACGCATTAGGGATGAATTCTTAGCCTCTAGAAATAGATTGGCCTCTTCGGGGAGAACACTTGTTTTCGCATAAAAGTCTTTTAACAGGGCCGTATGCTGAACCTTTGTATTTACCGCATCCAAACGATCATCACTAGCTAAACCTATTTTATGTCCTAGAGGTGTTAAACGTAGATCTGCATTGTCTTGTCGTAGGAGCGTACGATATTCTGCTCTGGAAGTAAACATGCGATAAGGTTCTTCTGTTCCTTTTGTAATGAGGTCATCTATTAGAACACCGATATAAGCTTCACTTCGCTTAAGCTGAAAATCGGATTCTCCTTTATGGTAGCGATGGGCATTAATTCCGGCCATCAGACCTTGTGCACCTGCCTCTTCATATCCTGTTGTTCCATTGATTTGACCAGCGAAAAACAAACCTTTTACCAGCTTAGTTTGCAAACTGTGAGTTAGTTGTGTTGGTGGGAAATAATCATATTCGATTGCATATCCGGGTCTGAAAAATTTCACGGCTTCAAAGCCTTTAACTTTTCTCAAAGCATTAAACTGTACGTCTTCCGGAAGAGAAGTAGAAAAACCATTGATGTAATATTCTATTGTATTCCAACCTTCGGGCTCAACAAAAACCTGATGACGGTTTTTGTCTGCAAAGCGGTCAACCTTGTCTTCTATCGAAGGACAATAACGTGGGCCAATACTTTTAATCGCACCGTTAAACATTGGAGAGCGGTCAAAACCTTTACGCAAAGCATCATGTACTTCATCACTCGTATACGTAATATGACAACTGCGCTGTTTTGTTAGTGGTTTTGTTTCGGGGGAATAACTGAATTTAACAGGCTCAGGGTCTCCTGGCTGTTCTTCCATCACGTCAAAATTAAGCGACCGTCCATCCACACGTGGTGGAGTTCCCGTTTTCATCCTTCCAGACTCAAAACCTTTTTCAAGAAGCGTTGCGGTCAAGCCTGTTGAAGCACTTTCGCCGACTCTACCACCACCGAAATTTTTATGTCCAATATGGATAAGTCCATTTAGAAAAGTTCCATTGGTAAGAATAACAGTTTTGGAATATATTTTTAAACCCAATGATGTGACAACTCCTGTAACGGTGTCACCATTAAATAAAAGGTCTTGAACCATGTCTTGATAAAAATCCAAATTGGGCGTTTGCTCCAAACGATCCCTCCATGCCTGAGTGAACATCATTCGGTCGGACTGTACTCTTGGACTCCACATTGCTGGGCCCTTAGAACGGTTAAGCATTTTGAATTGAATAGCACTTACATCGGAAACAATTCCACTGTAGCCGCCAAGAGCATCAATTTCACGGACGATTTGACCTTTAGCGATTCCTCCCATTGCAGGATTGCAGGACATCTGACCAATGGTCTGGAGGTTCATAGTTACCAGAAGCGTTTTGGATCCCATATTGGAAGCTGCAGCCGCAGCTTCTGCACCAGCATGTCCAGCTCCAACAACGATAACATCATAGGGTGTTGTAAACATCTTTATTGTTTCACGTGGAACATTTGAAGACAAAGGTCTTCTTGTTCGGTCATTAATATTTTGTCTTCAGATTTTTTGTCTGAAAAACCAATTGTATGAAGGAAACCATGAGAAATTAATCTAAGGTACTCGCTGTCAATAGTTTGTGCATTTTCTGTTGCATTAAGGGCACACATGTAGTCAGAGATAAATAGCTCCGCATTTATAAGGTACTGATTTCCATAGTCAAAGGTCAAAATATCGGTATGCGTGTCGTGATTCAAATATTTTTGATTCATTTCTAGCATTATTTCTTTTCCGATAACGTTTACTGCAAAATGATCAATCACAACTTTATAATGTGCACATAAACGTTCCATCCAAATATTCAAATCTGGAAGGGAAAAAGAAAGTGCTGGAATATTATGAAATTGTGTTTTCTGCATTGCTTGGCAAATATACAGAATATCAAGTAATAGGAAAATGAAGGAGAGAGACTATATTTGTAAAAAAAAAGGAGATGATAGAACGCGTACGTTTTGCACCTAGCCCAACCGGACCTCTTCATATTGGGGGAGTTCGAACTGCACTATTCAATTATTTATATGCTAAAAAGAATAAAGGAGTCTTTGTATTAAGAATTGAAGATACCGATCAAAAACGAAAAGTTGATGCTAGTGAAGAATATATATTTGATAGTTTGGCTTGGGCGGGGATTAGTCCAGATGAAAGCGTAAGAAAGCCTGGTGCATTTGGACCCTATCGTCAAAGCGAAAGAAATGATATATATAAAATTCACATCACAGAGCTTCTAGAGAAAAAAGGTGCATACTATGCTTTTGACACATTAGAAAGTTTAACAGAGGCACGGAACAAAGCGGAAAAAGAAACTGGTGCTTTTAAATACAATTATGCTAATCGAGCTACGTTTGACAATTCGCTGAATCTTTCAAAAAAAGAAACAAAAGCGCGAATTTCTAATGGAGAAGCCTATACGATACGTTTATTAGTGCAACCTGATATAGAAATTATAAGTGAAGATGAAATTCGTAAAACAGTTCGCGTAAACAGTAATGAACTTGAGGACAAGGTTTTGGTCAAGGACGACGGAACGCCAACCTATCATTTAGCAAACGTAATTGACGATCATTGTATGGAAATTACAACCGTTATACGTGGTGAAGAATGGCTCCCATCACTTCCAATACACACCCTATTGTATGATACATACGGTTGGGATAAACCAAAGTTTGTACATTTACCACTGATTTTGAATCCTTCAGGTAAAGGAAAACTGAGTAAGCGAGATGGTGACAAAAACGGGTATCCTGTATTTCCGATTGCTTGGAATGGAGAATTTGAAGGCTATAAAGAAAAAGGCTTTTTACCAGCTGCACATGTAAACTATATTGCTCAATTGGGATGGAGCTCTAATGCTGAGGATGAAATCATGACCATGAATGAAATCGTGGATGCGTTTGATTTAAAAGAAGTTCAAAAAGGAGGAGCACGGTTTGATTACGAGAAGGCTAAATGGGTCAATCAGCAACACGTTCAGCGTTTAAATATCGAAGATGCGAGATCATTTGTTTTGGAAAGAAGAACAGAATTAAATGAACATTTCGATTCAAAAGCAATATTGAAAATAGTAACACTCATTCAGGAGAGAATTGTGCTACTAAATGATATCCCAGTCTTATGTGATATGTTCCTTAACAATCCTGAAGTTTATGATGAAAAAGGTATGCATAAAATCAGTAAACTAGGATTAGACCCACTAATAACAGATATACTTCAGTTAATACAAGACAACAGTCTCGAAAAATTTAAGGATGCTATATTTAGTTATTGTAAAGAAAAGTCAATCGGAATGGGAGCAGTAATGCAGACCTTGCGTATGGCTGCTGTTGGTAATTTATCTGGACCCAATATTGTAGAAGTAATAAAAGTTATTGGAAAAAACAGTATATTGGAACGTTTAGAACTTCTAAGAAAACAACTTTAACCTAAATTTAATCCTATGGACATAGTTACGTACATTATTCTATTTATCGTTTTGGTGCTTCTGGCATCAGGACTATTTATTGTCAAACAACAAACTGCGGCAATTATTGAGCGTTTTGGAAAATTTGTTGGAATCCGTCAACCTGGCTTACACCTAAAAATTCCGTTGGTGGATAAAATTGCAGGACGCATGAGTCTTAAAATCCTTCAATTGGATGTAATTGTAGAAACAAAAACTAAAGATGATGTTTTTGTAAAACTGAAGGTTTCCGTTCAATACAAGGTGGTAACCTCTAGTGTGTACGATGCTTTCTATAAATTGGACTACCCACAAGATCAAATTACGTCTTATGTTTTTGATGTGATTCGAGCAGAAGTACCAAAAATGAAATTGGATGATGTTTTTGAAAAGAAAAACGATATAGCAAATGCTGTAAAAGGAGAATTGAATGAAGCAATGACCAATTATGGTTACGATATCATCAAAGCTTTGGTTACAGATATCGATCCTGATGGACAAGTAAAGGAAGCAATGAACCGAATTAATGCTGCAGAACGTGAAAAGGTAGCTGCACAATATGAAGGAGATGCTGCACGTATTTTGATTGTTGAAAAGGCAAAAGCGGAAGCAGAAAGTAAACGTCTTCAAGGGCAAGGTATCGCAGATCAGAGAAGAGAGATTGCACGTGGTCTGGAGGAGTCTGTAGATGTGCTAAATGGTGTAGGAATAAACTCTCAAGAAGCCTCTGCGTTGATTGTTGTTACCCAACATTACGACACACTTCAATCAATTGGAGAACATACGAATTCAAACTTAATTTTGTTGCCTAATTCACCCCAAGCAGGAAGTGATATGTTAAACAATATGGTTGCATCCTTTTCGGCAAGTAACCAAATAGGAGAAGCAATGAAAGAACAGAATGAGAAGAAAAAGAAAGAATAATTCTCTACTTGATAAAGATAAAAGGCGCAAAATGGTTGCGCCTTTTTAGTTTTTAATGATTTGCTTTTTTACCCCAAGTGTCACGTAGGCCGACCGTTTTGTTGAAAATAAGATTATCTGAAGTAGAATCGATATCAGTAACAAAATAACCTAAACGCTGAAACTGAACGTTGGTTCCAGAGATTAAGTTAACCAAAGAAGGTTCAACTTGTGCGATAATTTGTTTTAAGGAGTCTTCATTGAAAAATTCTGTGTAATCGTGTTCCTTGTATTGATCTGGACTTTCGTCACTGAATAAACGATCATATAGATTAACTTGGGCAGCAATAGCCGTTTCTTGATTTACCCAATGAATCGTACCTTTTACTTTGCGTTGACTTGCCTCTGAGCCCGACCCACTTTTACTGTCAGGGTCGTACTTACAATGTATTTCTATAATGGTTCCATCAGCATCTTTAATTACCGATTGTCCTTCGATAATATAGCCGTTCTTTAGACGAACTTCTTTCCCAAGTGTTAGTCGAAAGTATTTACGATTAGCGTCTTCTTTGAAATCGTCACGCTCAATAAACAGGTTTTTTGAAAAAGGCATTAAACGAGAACCTTTGGAAGGGTCTTCGGGGTTGTTTTCTGCCTCTAACATTTCGGTTGCTCCTTCTTGGTAATTTGTAATCACCAATTTGACAGGATCAAGTACAGCCATTACACGTGACGCTTTTATGTTTAAATCTTCTCGAACGCAAAACTCAAGTAAGGAAGCATCAATTACGTTTTCACGTTTGGAAATTCCTACAGTTTCTACAAAACTTCGAAGTGACTGTGGGGTGTAACCTCTTCTTCTTAAGCCAGAAATTGTTGGCATTCTAGGATCATCCCACCCAGAAACAAGATTCATCTCGATGAGCTTAGCTAATTTTCGTTTGCTAGTAACCGTATACGAAAGATTCAGGCGCGCAAACTCTCTTTGTTTTGGATAGTGATGGTCAAGTGGATTTAAGCTGCTTAAAAACCACTCATAAAGGTCTCTGTGGGGTTTAAACTCGAGTGTGCACAAAGAGTGTGATATCCCTTCAATATAATCCGATTCACCGTGTGACCAATCGTACATCGGATAAATACACCATGTGGAACCTGTACGGTGATGGTCTTTATTTAGTATTCTATAAATTACTGGGTCACGGAGCAACATATTCGGGGATGCCATGTCGATTTTTGCACGGAGGACTAAAGTGCCCTCCTCATGTTTTCCGTCAGCCATTTCCTGGAACAACTTGATATTAGTCTCCGGATCTGTATCTCGGAAAGGACTATTTGTTCCCGATTGTCTTGGAGTTCCTTTTTGAATTGCCATGTCTTCTGAACTTTGACTATCTACATAAGCCACACCTTTAAAAATTAATTCTTGTGCCCAAACAAAAAGTTGGTCAAAATAATCAGAGGCATATCGCTCTTCAGACCACTCATAGCCCAACCACTTAATATCGCTTTTGATAGCATTAACAAATTCGATACTTTCTTTCGCAGGGTTAGTATCATCAAAGCGAAGGTTAACCGGAGCGTTGAAACGTTTACCTAAATTAAAATTCAAAGCAATAGCTTTAACGTGACCAATATGCAAATATCCGTTCGGTTCGGGTGGAAAACGAAAACGCAGTTTATCTCCAGAAAATCCTGCTTCTAAGTCAGCTTGTACTATTTGTTCTATAAAGTGTAGGGAATCAGTGTTTTTTGGCATTATAAAAGGTTTTAATGTTGTATTAGTTGGTATTTTATTAAAAATCACAATATTGATGTAAACACCGCTTTCATCATTTCAACAACTTAGGTGCAAATATAAGCGTAAAATAAAAAAACCCGCTAAAATTTAAATCCTGAATCAGGAAATCTTTTATGAGCATCGGCTTTTATCTTTTTTTTAACCTCTTCTATAGATTCAAATGCTCTAAACTCATCGATAATTTCTGTATAACCATGTCCATGCTTTTCGGTTAAATAGTCTTCAATTCTCCAATTAAACTTACCATTATAGAAAGCATAAACTTCTGTTTTTAAGTTATCTGCTGAACTTATGTGTTCAATATCATAATGATCATCCATGAAGAGATCATAACCACCAGGATAATTCTCTAAATGAGGTTCATAAACATCATAGCAATATAACTCTTCATCTCCAAAAGTTGTAAGGTTTAGTTCTAACCTAAATTTATATTTCATAATATTGATTTTAAGTTCATTACAAGATAATGAAAAAACCCACTAAAAGCAACTGCAACAGTAAGGACTAAAAAGAGTCATTGACACTTAACATTTGTTTACAAGTTTAAAACAGTTTTGTACATTGTATTGATAATTATATACAATGAAAAAGCTTCTTCTTTTACTGTTGGTTCCAGTGTTTTCTTGTGGGCAAGATGTTGAAAAGATAAAAGATACTATTAATAATAAACTTTATGAATTATCTGATGGGCCATATATTATTATTAATAAAGATGAACTAATTGAGAAAACAATATTAAATGGTAAAATTTCATCAAAGATTTTGGGAATAAACACTTACGATACAATCTTTTATGCTGATAAGTCAACATTTAATAATGTAAGAGAAATAGTTGCACTAAGTGATATACATGGTCAATATGATCTAGCTATTAAATTATTAAAAAACAATAAAGTAATTGATAAGAAATTAAATTGGAATTTTAGTAAAGGTCACTTAGTAATTGTTGGAGATGTTTTTGATAGGGGAGATAAAATTAACGAAGTACTATGGTTAATTTATAGACTTGAAATACAAGCAAAAAAAAAGGGTGGTCGTGTACATTTCCTTCTGGGTAATCACGAATATATGGTTCTTCAAAAAGACATAAGATACATTAATAAAAAATATAAATTATCTGCTAAATTACTTGACTTAAGATATGATGAATTATATGGTGATAAAACAATTCTTGGCAGATGGTTACGAACTAAATCAACAATCATTAAAATTAATGATAATATTTTTGTTCATGGTGGAGTTTCTAAAGAATTTATAGACAAAAATGGTGTGAATTTGGAAAGATTAAATAAAATGATGAGAGAATATATTGATACTCCTAAGAAAGAACTAAAACCTTTAGGATATTATGATTTATATTATGGTCAAAAAGGGTTGATATGGTATCGTGGTTATTTTAAAAAGTATTTTGATAAATACAAAGATGATTTAATAGAAAAAGATATTACAAAAATATTAAAGCTTTTAGAATCAAAACATATTGTAGTAGGACATTGCTCAAATGATAAAGTTGTGCAATTATTCAACGGTAAAATTTTTGGTGTAGATTCAAGCATTAAAAAAGGTTATTATGGCGAAGTTTTATTTATTAAAGACAAACGATTCTTTAGAGGAAAATTAAATGGGGAGTTAGTTAAATTTGAATAAGTCATTAAAATTCTTAACAAACAACAGAGGGAATCAAAGCTACTTGACCTTATTTAATTAATAAATCCTATGTCCTACTTGTTTAAAATGTTGGATGTCGATCTAAAACTACTGCTATGTTTTATTTGACAGCTCCGAAAAATGAAAGCGTTAGGAGTCTTTTAAAATGCTAGCATTATGAAGTCTTCTGGATTTAAAAACTCCATAATGCACATCAAAAAATTTAGTCTATTCAGAAATAAATGCAAATGGTAAAAATGTCGAAAAAGAAAAAGTGATGAGACTATTATTACCGCCTCTTTTTTATATTTGCCCAAATTATGATTATGGGAGTTATTCGAGTTAAAAATATTAAGCTATATGCCAACCACGGTTGTATGGTCGAGGAAGGCAAAATTGGAAGCGATTATATTGTAAACGTTAAGTTAAAAACAAACGTTGATGCATCAGTTCTATCTGATAATCTTAAAGATACAGTAGACTATGTAGCAGTATACAATATTGTAAAAGCAGAAATGAATAAACGGGCAAAGCTATTAGAAGTGGTAGTACATAAAATTATTGACCGTATTTTAGAAGAACATCCGACAGTGCAAATGGTTCGAGTTCGTGTTGCTAAAAAAAATCCTCCAATTGGTGGAGAAGTAGAAGAAGTTAGTGTAGAAAGAAAAGGGAAAAGAAAAAAGGGATAAAAAACATTTTATTTACTACTTTTGCCGGACTGGCATCGTGGCCGAGTGGCTAGGCAGAGCTCTGCAAAAGCTTGTACAGCGGTTCGAATCCGCTCGATGCCTCAACAAAAAAACCCGTGAATATCACGGGTTTTTTGTTTTTATAAGACGAGGTGATCCTTTTAATTCATCTCAGTAATCGTTCCGCCAATGCGTTTACGTTTAATCAATTTTGTGGGACTTCCATGGATACGAACCGTTCCTCCAACATTTACTGTTGCTTCTAGTAAATCTGAAGCGTGAATATAGGCTACTCCTCCAGCAGTAACTTTAACTGTGGTTTGTTCTGTAAAAAGGGTTTCCGATTCACAAATTCCACCACCAAGTATTTTGAGTTCATGGTTTACTGCAACACCTCGCAAAGAGAGTGTGGCACCAGAGTTTACACTAGAGCTTATTTTTTCTGATTCTATATGCAGATCAATAGCCGAGCCTTCTCGTGCTTTCAATTCAATCTTTGTTGCTTTGAGCACAGCTTGTGATTCAACAATTGATCCTTGATACGTATGAATAAGATCCAGAGGTGTTGAGAAATAAATTTCGATATAGGTGTTCTTTGGATTGAAAATTTGGTCTAAGGAGTGCTTGATTCGCAACACATCTTTTTTAAGTATTGTAACTACTGTCTCAAAATTTTCTCCAGACAACACCAATTTATTTTCATTAGAAGGAATTAGTTTCACTTGAATGCCTGAAAATAATTTGATTCCCGTAAAAGGTCCCACCGTAATCGTTTTGGTACGTTCTGGTCTCTTCGTTTCTTGAATAGAAATAGAGTCTTGAACAACGTCTTGAGCTGAAATTAATGTGATTGTAAAAAGTAAAAAGAACGTGAAAAGCGCTTTCATATAAATGTTTTTAGCTAGTATAAACTTAGTGATTCTAAATGATATTATTTTTCTTCTAATTTAAAGTCTAGATGTCTTTTGATTAAATCTGCTTTTAAAACACTTACATCAATTGAATCTCCCAATTGATATCGTTTCTTAGTTCGTTCGCCGACCAAAGCATGGGCTTTATCATCAAAATTAAAGTAGTCGCCAGTAATGTCTTTGATTCGTATCATTCCTTCGCATTTATTTTCGACTAGCTCTACATAAATACCTCGATCAGTAACACCAGAAATTACCCCTTCAAATGTTTTTCCAACCTTGTCCTCCATAAATTTAATTTGCATAAACTTAATAGAATCGCGTTCCGCTTTAGTTGCTATTAATTCGCGCTGAGAGGAATGAACACAAGCAGCTTGAATACTATCAGGGTCTTTTACTTTTTGCTTCGCTAGGTGCTGCTCTAATAAGCGATGAACCATAACATCTGGGTATCTTCGAATAGGAGAGGTAAAATGCGAATAAAAATTAAATGCTAATCCGTAGTGACCAATATTATCAATATTGTATTCTGCCTTACTCATGCAACGAATGGTAAGCGTATCAATTAAATTTTGCTCTTGTTTTCCTTGAATGTCAGACAATAGTACATTCAATGACTTACTAACATCCTTTGTTTTTAAATCTAATTTATATCCAAAATTAGAAACTACCATTTGTAAATTATTTAATTTATCCGAGTCTGGTTCATCGTGAATTCTATAAACAAAAGGCAAGGGAGATTTTCTGTTTCCAGCAAAAGAAGCCACTTGTTTGTTAGCAAGTAACATAAACTCTTCTACTAACTTATTGGCATCTTTAGATGTTTTAAAATAAACACTTTCAGGGGTATCATCTTCTTTTAAAATAAAATTAACCTCTACACGATCGAACGAAAGTGCGCCATTCTTCATTCGTTGAATACGCAGTTTCTTTGCAATTTCGTCCAGTGTTAATACACCTTTTAAAAGGTTATCAGAAACAGTATATGCAGCACCGGTAAGCGAAATTTCTTTAGAAACATGTGCTTCCTGAGTTTCTATAAGTTCTTGTGCTTCTTCATAAGCAAAACGATGATCAGAATAAATCACTGTTTTTCCGAACCATTCTTCTAATACTTCACCTTTAGAATTCATAGTAAAAACTGCAGAAAATGTATACTTTTCTTCATGAGGACGTAAAGAACAAACGCCATTGGAAAGTACTTCTGGTAACATCGGAACAACACGATCAACTAAATATACTGATGTTGCTCGGTCATATGCCTCTTGATCTAAAACACTATTGGGTTGAACATAATGTGATACATCAGCAATATGAATTCCAATTTCAAAGCGATCATTACCTAATATTTTAAATGATAAAGCATCATCAAAATCTTTGGCTGTTTTTGGATCTATTGTAAAAGTAAGTGTATCTCTAAAATCTCTTCTTTTCTTAATTTCTTTTGGACGAATGGATTGATCTATTGCATTTGCTGCAGCTTCAACTTCGTCAGGAAAATGTAGAGGTAAACCATAATCAGATAAAATAGCATGCATCTCTGTATTGGTTTCACCTGGAGGTCCAAATGATTCAATTAAAGTTCCATAAGGAGAATCTGCTCTTTTTGGCCAATCGGTATACTCTACTAATACCTTGTCACCATTAGTATAACCATCCAACTGTTTCTTATCAATAAAAAAGTCGGTATACATTCTTGGCCCACGTGTCAAGACAAAAGCATAGTTTTTTTCAATTTGTAAAACACCGACGAATTGCGTTTTCTTTCTTTCAAGTATGGTTACTATTTCACCTTCAAAAGCTCCGGATTTTTTCTTACGTTTATATACATATACTTCAACTAAATCACCTTGAAAAGCTCGATTAATATGATTTTTTGGGATCATGATATCATGTTCCAAACCTTGACAGATAACAAATCCTCTCCCAGTAGAAGTTACATCTAAAGTTCCTTGATAATAATCATTACTTGCTTTTACTAGTGTATATTTTCCTTTTGAGGGACTAGAAAGTATTTTTTCAGCTGTCAGACGATTTAAAATTATAATAATTTCGTCGCGTGTTTTGGTATCTTTTATATCAAATGCTCCTGAGACTTCTTTGTAATTGTATTGTTTTCCTGTATTGTCTCGAAAATGTTGCGTTACTCTTCGTTCTAAAGAGTTATTTTTCTTCTTTTTAAACATAGAAACAAAATTACTCTAATAAATTTGAACTCTAGTTTTTATTATGAACAGACTTAACAATATAAATAATTTGTTTTTATTTAATTTTAAGAAAAATGGTGCTTATTATAGCGTGTTAATAGCGGTATTTCTTTCTTTATAATTTTTAGGAATGATTAAAGATAAGAGATTATCAACATTTAATAAAAAGCTTTTCTAAATTTAAACCTTTTATATAAAGAAAATTAACAAGGATATAAACAATGGTTCATATCTAGGATTGATAATAAATAAACACATAAACAGCCTTTTTTAGTGTTAACAAACCCACCTTGTTTTGAACAGTAGATTGCATAAATTATATAAAGTTTATTTTGAAAAAAGGAAAAAATTAACAACCAGAAAGAGAAAAGAATTTAACAGCTTTTGCTATTAGAACTTATTAACAAAGTATCCAATTTATTGTATGTATTTATAAACAAGAAGAAGGGGTTTGTTTACATTTATAAAAAATTAAAAATATGCAGTTTTCAATTGGTAACGACCACGCAGGAGTAAACTATAAAGAAGCAATAGTTTCTTACCTTACTAGTAAGGGACACGAGGTGTTGAATCATGGTACAGATAGTGAGAATAGTGTAGATTATCCTGACTTTATCCATCCTGTTGCCCAAGATGTCTCTTCAAAGAAAGTAGGCTTAGGTATTATTATATGTGGGAGTGGTAATGGCGCATCAATGACTGCAAATAAGTATCAAGA